>Ga0078972_1003936_pt1 | contig 42695 bp, 41 predicted proteins | sample YelNatPaOPGAMG01_FD_67568 | JGI IMG/M metagenome (GOLD analysis project Ga0078972, IMG submission 67568) | Hot spring thermophilic microbial communities from Obsidian Pool, Yellowstone National Park, USA - OP-RAMG-01 (SPADES assembly) (version 2) | ecosystem: Environmental > Aquatic > Thermal...
AAGGGATATGTAAAGATGGTCATGCTGGGAGGTAAAAAGGCATTAAAAACCCTCGCAGCAATCGGAATAAGAATTCCGAAGAAGTTGTTCAAGATATAATGTTAAAAGATGAATTTACAGAGTTCATTTCGGAAAAATTAAAATCGGTGAGTCCAAAAAATCTTTCGGAGATGGAAGACTTTAAGAGGTCTGCAGTGATTATGCCCTTATTTCTGGCGGACGACATCCCTCATATCCTTTTAACATTGAGGACGGAAAAGGTAAAAGACCATCAAAAGCAGATCAGTTTTCCAGGAGGGACAGTAAAGGAAAACGAATCCCTTCTTGAAACAGCTTTGAGGGAGACCTATGAAGAGATAGGTGTTAGGAGGGAGGAAATAAAAATCCTTGGTGAACTCAATGAAATTTTTACACTTACCTATTACAGAATAAAGCCATTTGTGGGTTTTATGGATTATCCGAGGGAATTCAAAGTAAGCAGGGATGAGATAGAGGAGATTATTTTTGTAAAAATTGAAGATTTGTTGAAAAAAGAAAACTTCAGAAAAGAGATAAGGGGGAATTTTCTCGGAGAGCCATATCCCGTATATTTTTTTACCATAGGAAATATAACTATATGGGGAGCAACTGCAAAAATTATAAAAAACTTTCTTGAGGTGGTTTACAACTGGAAGGAATGAAGGAGACATTCTTTATTTTATCAGCCCTTACCGTATCCATCATTCATTCACTCATGCCCGAACACTGGCTTCCGTTTGTTCTAACAGGAAGGGTGAGAAAGTGGAAACCATTTAAAACTGCGATTTTTACACTTTTTTCAATGGGCATTCATGTGGGGAGTTCCCTCCTGATAGGCTTTTTCATTTTCTTCGGTGTAAAATCAGCAATAAAATTTGGAGAGATAATTGAAATTTTCGCCATATTTCTGCTCATCCTTTTTGGTATCTACTACCTTTTACCTGAAAGACTGGCTGAAAAGATTCATTCACATAAACACGGTGATACTACAGAAGGGATTTACCTTACAGTAGCAATTGGTATGCATCCCTGTCTGTTCATAGCCCCTACCTTTCTAACAATTGCCTCTTCTCTGAAAGAGTTTTATCTTGCAGCCCTTTCACTTTCCATCCCCACATTATTTCTCCCTCCCATCACTGTCTGGCTGATACTTAAAGGGTTGCTTGGACTGAGATGGGGATTTCTTGACAGATATGGAAAACTAATATCAGGAATAATAATTCTTCTCCTCGGATTGTTCCTTCTTATAGAACATCGCTAAAAATTTTATGAGGATTCTTCTGGTAAACACAATGAAGGGATGGGGAGGCGGTGAAAGACAGACCTATCTACTTCTAAAAGGACTCACGAAAATGGGGATTGAGGCTTCCCTTCTCTGCAGGAAAAACTCTCTTCTTTACAAAAAAGCGAGTTTGTCAGGATTAAGTGTGATCGGGGTAAAGAACAGAATGGGGGCATTTTTATACCTCCTGAATGCAAGAGGAAAGCATGACCTCGTTCACACAAACACGGGAAAGGATCAGGATACAGCAGTTATCGCAAAGCTCTGGACAGGACTTCCCCTCGTTCATACGAGGAGAACAGATACCCCATTGAAGAGAAATTTTTTTACAAGATGGAAATATAAAAACACAGAGAGGGTGATAGCAATAAGTTTTCACATAAAAGATGAGATAGAGAGAACCACAAAATGCCATGTTTCCGTTATATACTCTGCGGTTGAAATGGAGGAAAATCTGACAGAGAAACCCGTAAAAGTTCCAGAGGGAAAAATTATCGGAACAGTGGCATCGCTTGTCCCCTCCAAAGACCCCTGGACCCTCCTTCGTTCCGCCAAAATTGTCCTTGAAAGAAGAGAGGATGTAACATTCTTACACTTCGGTGATGGTCCGCTGAGGGAGGAAGTAGAAGAAATGAGCCATAGGCTTGGGATTTCGGAAAGGTTCAGGATGATGGGATTTCGTGAAGAGGTTTTTTCTTACTTCAAAAAATTTGATGTCTTTGTGATTACCTCATTGAGGGAGGGATTGTGCACCAGCGTTCTTGATGCGTTTATCAGAAAAATCCCTGTTGTAAGCACAGATGCGGGAGGACTTAAAGAAATAGTTCAGGGGAGGGGAATTTTGTGTTCGGTAAAAGACCATTCAGCAATTGCGGATGGGATATTAAAACTTCTTGAGGACGAATTATTAAGAAAAGAACTAACAGAGAAAGCCTACAGGTATGTTCTTGAAAATCACGATGTTGATGGAATGGTAAAAAAGTATTTAGGGGTCTATAAATCCATTCTTCCTGAACTTACCTAGGTTATCAACCTCTTTTTCATAAATTTCATTGAAAGGTAAAAGAAGATGAGTCCCCATATCAAAAGAATAAAGATGTCAAGCACCATTAAAAACGAAAAGGTTTTATCATAAATCAGCCTTGATAAATGAACGGAATAGGTAAGTGGGAATATCTTTGAAATAAAGGCTGCCCAGGAAGGTAAAGAACTTACTGGAAAGAATATTCCTGAAAGTATGAACATTGGAGAGATGAAGGCAGTGAAGTAATAGGAGAAGAAATCATAGGAGCGGGAAATTGATGTGAAAAATAATGATATGGAAGCAAAGGTGAAAGTGGTTAACAGGATGTTCAATATGTTAAAAATTATGAACCATCCCGGAAAATACCCAAAAATTATGGTAAAGAGCATCATTATAATTGATGAGAGCAATCCCTTTGTCATACCCCATAATACCTCTCCAACTACAAAATCCTCAATCATTATGGGGGCTATGAGGAGTGCCCTGTATGTCTTCCTTCCAGCAATCCTCGTGAAGGAACCGAATGTGCATTCATAACTCGTTCCAGTCATTGCCGAGGACATTATTATTCCAGGAACTATAAATTCCACATAGTCCATGCCATTTACATTTCCAATAAGAGCCCTGAATCCATAGCCAAATCCCAAAAAATAAATGAGCGGGTCAATTGCATCCCCCACAAGGCTCGTGAGAAAGTTCTTTTTCCATGCGGTAAAGTTTCTAAGCCAGACCTTAAAGGGTTTCATCTCTTAAACCCCTGCCTGTTAATTTCAGAAACAAATCCTCAAGATTTGAGTTCCTTTTTGTTATGTTCTCGATTCCAAGTAGCAGAATTTCGCCCCTCGTTGAATCCGGGTTCTTTGGATAAAGGGTGAATATGTTCCCGCTGATTCTGTGTTCCACAGGATGTTTGGCGATGTAATTCAGCATTTCTTTTCTTTCCTCTTCGGTATCCACCTTTATCTCAAGAACTGAAGGAGGAAGATGGGTTGAGATCAATTGATGAGGCTCTCCAATATCAATTATTTCCCCTTTGTTTAAAATAGCCACCCTCTCACACAGCTTTTCCGCTTCGTCCATATAATGGGTTGTTAAAAGGATTGTCTTTCTTGATTTTGAAAGAGCGGATATTGTATCCCATATAACTGCTCTTGAACGGGGGTCAAGCCCTATGGTAGGCTCGTCCATTATGAGGATCTCAGGATTGTGGATGAGTGCCTTTGCAATGGCAAGTTTCTTTTTCATCCCTCCTGAAAGGTTTTTTACCTGCTCATCTTTTCTGCTAAGCCCGAAAAAATTTAGTAGTTCCTCTGCCCTTCGTTTTGCTTCCCTTTTTGGAAGGTCGTAATAAAGCCCGTGGAAGTAAAGGTTTTGAAAGGTAGTTAGTTCCTCGTCAAGAATCTCATCCTGTGCAATAAATCCTATCTCCATTTTTATCGCCCTTGTATCTTTTGCCCTCTTTCCGTTGATTTCAAAAAAACCCTTATCAGAAATTGAAAAACCCATAAGTATATTCAGGAGGGTTGTTTTGCCGGCTCCATTAGGACCAACAAGTCCAAAACATTCTCCCTTTTTCACAAAAAATGAGATATTTCTTAAAGCCTCAAGGTCACCAAACTTCTTTGATATTCCTTCAATCCTTATCGCTATTTCTTTTTCCACTTTTAAGCCTTCAAGTATCACCTATAAACTTTTCAAGAACTGCTTTCTGAGTGTGCAATCTGTTCTCTGCACATTCAAAAATTACTTTTTCAAATTTCTTGAAAACCTCTTCTGAGATCTCTTCCCCTTTATGGGCTGGAAGGCAGTGGAGGACGATGGCAGATGAGGAAGCCCTTTCAAGAAGTGAAGAATTTACCTGGAAATTTCTGAACGCCTCCTTATCCTTTTCGTTTTTTTCCTGTCCCATACTTACCCAGACATCTGTTATAATTACATCTGCACCTGCTACTGCCTCCTCTGGAGCAGATGTCCAGTAAATTCTACCCTTGTTCATTTTATCCATAAGTTCCCTTAAAGGACGAAACTTTGGAGGTGTTGCAATTCTTAATTCAAACCCCATAATCAGGGCAGTTTCTATGTATGTGTTTGCTATATTGTTTCCATCACCTACAAAGGCAAACTTCAGATTTTCAATCTCTCCTTTAAATTCCTTAACTGTCATGAGGTCAGCAAGGACCTGCAACGGGTGGAAGAGGTCTGTAAGCCCATTTATCACAGGAATGGATGATGCTTTTGCAAATTCCTCAATAAACCTGTGAGAACCTGTCCTTATGACAACGCCGTTAAGATATCTTGAAAAAACCATTGCTGTATCCCTTACATCTTCACCCCTTGAAAGTTGAAGGGAATCAGCCTGAAGGAATATGGAATTCCCTCCCAGTTCAACTATACCTACCTCAAGGGAAATCCTTGTTCTTGTAGAAGGCTTATCAAAAAGGAGCCCAACGGTTTTTCCTGTTAGGGGCTTTGGATGCGCCGATTTTCCCCTCAATTTTTTGAAATATATTCCCCTTTCAATAAATTCCAGTATCTCCTTCTTTGTAAGGTCGTCTATCCTTAAAAGGTGTTTCATAGTTCCTTAAAAACCTCCTCAAGAATTTTAATGCCCTTAATAAGTTCGCCTCTCTTTATTATAAGAGGTGGGGCAATCCTCAAAACCCTCTGCTGAACAGCATTTATAATGAGACCTTTTTTCAGCGCCTTTAGAACGACCTCATCTGCAAGGATTTTTAGCTCAATTCCCCACATAAGTCCCATACCCCTCACCGAAAGCACAATGTCGGGATATCTTTTTGGAAACTTCTGAAGGTTTTTCTTCAGAACATCCTCACATCTTCTAATATTATCAAGAACTCCATTTAAAAGTTCCTCAATCACAACCTTGCCAGCTGCTGTGGCAAGGGGATTGCCTCCAAAGGTTGAGGCGTGGGTTCCAGGAACGAACACATCTGCAATTTCTTTTCTCGCAATAACAGCACCTATTGGAATTCCGCCCCCCAGTCCTTTGGCGAGCGTGAGGATATCCGGTTCTACGCCAAATTTTTTGTATGCAAAAATCTCCCCGAGCCTTCCAATTCCAACCTGAACCTCATCAAAAACAAGTAATGCCCCTGCTCTTTGACATATATCCTTAAGTTTTTTCAGATATCCCTCAGGAGGAAGAACGATGCCTCCCTCGCCCTGAACCGGTTCTACAAAAACCCCTGCACAGGATGAATTTATAACTTCCCTGGCAACATCTATATCTCCAAAGGGAATGTAAACTATATTGCTCAAAAGGGGTTCAAATCCCTCATGATATTTCTTCTGCCCTGTAAGTGAAAGAGCGCCCATTGTTCTTCCGTGAAAGGAATTCTCCATTGATACAATCCTTTCCCTTTTCTCCTTTTTGCTCCAGAAAAACCTTCTGACAAGTTTTATAGCAGTTTCTATGCTTTCCGCCCCGCTGTTGCAGAAGAAAACCTTTCCTCCGAAACTGTTTTCTGATAACAATTTTGCAAGTTCTACCTGCTCCTTTATGTAGTAAAGATTTGAGACATGGATGAGTTTCTTAACCTGTTCGGAAATTGCTCTGACGAGCCGCGGATGGCTATGTCCAAGAGAGTTCACTGCTATTCCAGCAACAAAATCAATATATTTGTTCCCATCAAGGTCCCACAGGTATACTCCCTTTCCTCTTTCAAATGCAATTTCTAACCTTTTGTAGTTTGGAAAAAGAAATTTCTCCGCGAGGGTTTTCAAATCCTCTGTTCTCATTCTACATCCTCCTTTTATTTATGGTATAATTTCTGTTCCTATTCCCCTATCGGTAAATATCTCAAGAAGAATTGCATGCTCTATCTCACCATTTATTATGTGGGCTTTTTTCACACCACCTTCAACGGCTTTTGAACAGCAATTAAGCTTAGGAATCATTCCACCCTGAATAAACCCTTTTTTAAGTATATTTTTTATCTCTTTGAGCCTTATTGATGGAATGAGCCTTTTCTTATCATCAAGAACGCCATCAACATCTGTGAGGAGGAAAAACTTTTCAGCCTTAAGATGTGCTGCAATCTCTGCTGCCACATTATCGGCATTTATGTTAAGGGACACTCCATTTTTGTCAACACCAACAGGAGATATTACTGGAATGTATCCTCTGTCTATAAGTGAGTTTATCAGGTCTGTATTTATTTTTTTTACCTCACCAACCCTTCCAAGCCTTTTGTTCTTTACCCTTTCCGCAACTATGAGATTTCCATCAGAACCACTCAATCCAATTGCCCTTCCACCGAGTTTGTTTATTTCTCTCACCAGTTCCTTATTCATCTGTCCCTGAAGGACCGCTTCAACCCATTCCATCGTTTCATCATCTGTAATCCTTATTCCCTTCTCAAACTTGCTTTCTATGCCCACCCTTTCAAGAACCCTGTTTATCTGGGGACCGCCTCCGTGAACGACCACAGATTTTATTCCGACATACTGAAGGAGGACAATATCTTCGCAGAATGTATCCCCTCCCTTTTCTTTAACTTTGCCTCCGTATTTGAAGACAAATGTCTTTTGATAAAACTTCCTTATGTAAGGAAGCGCCTCAATAAGAACATCAGCCTTTTTTATTAAATCCTTCATAGAAAAAATCTACCAGAAAAAAAACCTTATCTCAAGATTTACAATTTAGTATTATCCCCTTATATCAACGAGTCTGAGAGAAATTTTCCCATCCCTGTTGAGGAATGGAGTGTAAAGGATTTCAAACTGCCCTGATGGAATGGCATCGTCTGAAAAAATGGGATAGCCCTTTCCATTATCAATAAGGGTGTAGGCGAATCCCCTCCTTGTCTTCCTTGGATTTATCAACTTCACATTCCTTGCAAGGAAGACCGGTTCCGGATTCCCCTCCCCGAAAGGCTCAAGGGAGTTTAGAAGTTTCACATCCTCTACAGAAAGGAATGAAGGATTTAGGTCTTCATCATACTCAATAAAAGGAATTCCAATTTTTACCTTCTCATTCGCATATTTTGTTATTGATTCTCTGAACTCCATTAGTTTTTCTTCTGATAAAACAAATCCGGCTGCAGATGCATGACCTCCGAGTGAGATAAAACAATCCTCAAAATTTCTCAAAATATCCGTTATATGAACACCCTCTACACTTCTTGCTGAAAACCTGAAGATGTTCCCGTCTTTTGCTCCGAGGAGGACAGGACGGTTAAATTTTTCAACAAGTTTTGAAGCCACAATTCCTATTACGCCAGGATGCCATCTATCAGAAAAAAGCACAATTACCTTGTCCTCATCAGGTAATCCCTCAACCATTTTTAATGCTGAATCAAGTATCTCCTTTTCAATTTCCTGCCTCTCCTGATTTTTGTTATTCAGTTCTTTTGCAATTCTTGAGGCAGAGGAGATGTCTTTCGTAAGAAGAAGATGAAGGGCTGAAATCGGGTCAGAGACCCTTCCAGCAGCATTTATTCTCGGACCTATGACAAAGCTCAGATGAAATGTAGAAAGGGTTTCAAGGGATATACCACTTTCCTTAACAAGAGCCTTCAATCCCTCCCTCTTTGTTTTTTTTAATACCTCAAGTCCTATTTTTGTCAGTATGCGATTTTCATCTCTCAAAGGAGCGACATCTACGACTGTTGCAGTGGCTACAAGGTCAAGGAAGGCCGAAAGATTTGGTTCCTTATTCCCATTATATTCTCCCATCTCCCTCATGAACTTTCTCAGACCTATACAGAGGTAAAATGCGACACCGGCACCGCAGAGGTTTTTATCTTTAAATCCACTTCCTTTGATAGATGGGTCAAGAATGGCGAGTGCGGGAGGTAGTTTTCCTGATGGAAGGTGATGGTCTGTTATTATCACATCAATTCCGAGATTTCTGGATTTCTCGCAGGCTGAAAAGGAATTTATTCCGCAATCCGCTGTGACTATTATTCGAACCCCCTTCGCCTTTAACTTCTCAACTATCTCTTCGTGAAAACCGTATCCATGTTTTATCCTGTGTGGAACGAAAACCGTGAGATTTGCTCTGTGGAGTGATAAAAAATCGTAAAGGATTGTTGATGCGCATATTCCGTCAGCATCATAATCTCCGTATATGCAGATTTTTTCCCCCCTTTTTATAGCAGTATATAACCTTTCTGCTGCCTTTTTCATATCATTTATAAGGTAGGGTTCTGTCAGGTCTTTCAAAGAGGGGTTTAAAAAGGACGAAACTTCTTCAGAAGAGTTTATTCCTCTGTTTGTAAAGAGCCTCGCAATCTGTGGGGATATCCCCAGCTCCCTCTCTATACTCTCAGAGCCTTTTCCCTCTCTCTTTCTCCAATTCCTCTTACGAACGGGAAACATTTTTTAGTATAAAATATATGGGCAAAATAAGGATGAGCGGGTTAAGGATGTCAGAAGATGAACAACCACATCCGCCTTCATACACAGGATTTTCGCTTCCTGTAATAACCTCAAATGAATCCTCAAGGATATCTGTGTATGGATTGTCCATCGGATTATTTATCAGCATGACAGAATATATACCCTCCTTTGCTCCTTTTAAGTTGAAGATAGCCTTCACCTGTTGAGTGCTGATAGGCTGTGTTGATTTTGCTTTTATCATTGAGGACCCCATAAATAAAGAAACAGATACAGAGGCTGCAAATCCACTACCATAGATATTCATTTCAAATTCATCGTCTGAATTAAGTCCCTTTTGGGGAGATATCTCTTCAATAATAGGAATGTTGTTTTCTGGATAAAGATATATTATTCCGTTTATATCATCCGGGGCGAGGTCCCTTTTTGTGGTGTCACAGGGCGGAGAAGATGCATACATGGTCGCATCAGAAACATTTGAATGGTCCATTCCGAAGAAGTGCCCTGCTTCATGGGTTACCACATTTTTCAGGTCAACAAGGTTATTTGAAGGACACGGAGAGGGCGGGTTTAGCGTCCATTTGAAATCAACTCCGTTTAGAGCCATATCTGCCTCAATTATCTCGCCGGTATCGTCGTAATAAATAACCGTGGTTATACCTATTGCGGAATGGTCATCATTCCAGTCCTTCTCTATCCATCCAACTACATTTTTTATCTCCCTGTTCGTCCCTGCCTCTTTTTCTGGAATTGCTGATGTGATTCCAAGATAGTTGGTCTTTATAAAACTTCCCTCAACCTCCCATGCTTTAAAAGATTCATTCACTGCTTGAATGAGAGCATTCATATCACTTATGTCATCTGAACCATTTTCATTTATGTAATAACCCACCGGAATGGAGTCTTTAAACCACTTCACTGCCAGTCCACTATTTGTTCTGTAAACCTTGAAACCCGAAGATATGGAATAGATAAAAATCAGAAGAAAAATTTTATTTCTCCTCAAGGAGCCTCCTTATCATCATGATGAACTCGTCATACCTCCATCTCCTCTCCTGAAGTTCAATTATTCTTCCATCTTTATATACCGATAATCCCTCCGCATTATTTATTACAAGAGCAACCCCTCCTTCATTTATTATCTTGAATTTGCCAAGAGCCATCCCTGAAACTGAAAAAAATTCATTTTTCCTTTTTAAAAAAAGGATGACCCTTTCCCCTTTTTCAAACGATGGGGAACCTGAGACCTTCTCAACGATATTTCCGATTTTCCCTCCCTTTATCCTCAAGGTAATTTCCTGAGGAAATTCCCCCTTAATAGATTTTGAAATTTCAACACTCACATAGGTGTATATGTGGTCTGCCTCCATCCTGCATGAAATCTCCTTAACCTCACCCTGGATAATCAGGTCTGATGTTTTTACCAGTTCCTCAATGGAAATATATCTTAAAATTGTTGAAAAGAATAGAAATAAGATAAAACTCATTTCCTATTTTATTTCCTCTTTTTTATACCCTTCTGGTTCTTTTATCCTTTTTTTATCCCAGTATGGAAACACCCTTTTCTCAAGAAACTCCTGAAACTTCTGGTTGAATTTTGATGGGTGCTCCATCATTGCTATATGCCCGCATTTCGGCATGAGAAAGAGTTCAGCATACTTTTCCTGTCTGTCAAAATTTATATCTTCAACAATTCTTTTTGAAGATGTCCATAGAACTATAGGGTCAGCCTTCCCGGCAACCACGAGGGTCGGAACGCTTATATGCGGAAGAATATCCGATAGGTCCATATCAAACATCGCCCTCAAAGAGATTGCGCCAACCTTAGAAGGAGCCTCTTTTATCTTCAAAATTATCTGATTCAATTCCTCTTCATCAAGGTATCCCTGATTTACGAGGGTTCCTGTCAGTGCAACCTGAATGAAGTAGTTGAAATCACGGGTTCTTGAAATAAACATGTTCTTCAGTATGTCCACAATTGGAATTTTCTCAATTATTTTTAAAATCCATGTTAAAAGGAATTGATACTTGCTCAATTTTTTGAAGAAGAAGTAATCAAGGGGGTTGGCATCCGGTGCACTCACTAAAACAAGACCGGCTACCCTCTGTGGATATTTCTTATAAAACTGAAGGGCAATGAGGCCCCACATGGAATGACCAACTATAACTGCCTTTTTAACTTTTCTTTCATCCAGTATTTGCTTTAAATCTTCTGCTGAATCTTCAATGTATGTCTTTGCCGTGCTTTTCCCGAGTTCTGAACCAAAACATCCCCTGTTTCTTATTGTTATGATTTGGTAGTCATTTTTGAATGCCTCTACCTGCCTCCTCCATATCATCGGAAATGCAAGCCAACCACTTCCAAAAACTATTGTCCTCTTTTCCTTTCTTTTGGATTTGTCTTTAGGAATATAATAGGCATAGTATATCTTTGCTCCATCAAAAGACCTTATCCATGTCAGTTTTCCACCAAGTGGGGTCTTTTCCTCCTTTTGTTCTTTCTTTTTGAAATCAGGAAATTTTATTATTTTTGGTATCTGATTCAGAAATCCCATCTTCTTTTCTTTTTTCATCTTTTATATTTTATCCGATTTAAAATATATTTCAACCTTTTTGAAAAACTTTTCTCAAATATGAAGGTAAAATAGTTTTTTACCCTATCAGTTTGAAATTGAGCAGGTCGGATAGGGTCCCTTTTGGCTTATCCGACCATTCAACTTTTACCCTCATTCCTGACTTTATCTTCTTCCAGTCAGTCCATCCTTCAAGTCTTCCCATGAGCCATGAATCTGAGCCATCAAGCTTGACGCAAACTACAATAGTTATCTGTTCAAGGGGATTTCCCCTTATGTCTGCGAGGTTCACAGTAAAAGCCCCTATTGTCCCCTCGTTCTTTACCTCCACTATCCGGTATATATCAATATGGCACTTCCTGCAATAAGTTGGTCCCGGAACATAGACCGTTCCACACTTATGACACTGCCTTCCCAGAACCTTTTTCTCCTTGAAACCTTCCATGAGAAGCGTCAAACCATCACTTTCAATCCTCCATTTCATAGCACTCAAATCCCAGTAGGAATAAATTTCCTTTGTCTCTTTTATCTCCTCTACCTTCATGGTTTCCTCCTATTTTTTAACTGGTGTATCACCAAGAACCGTTACCGTGACAAACTGGAATAAGCCACCCCAGCCATGGGCAACTGCATTCTTAATCGTTTTATCAACCTGATGCCCTCCCTCTGCAATACCCATTACCTGTAGAGCCGCCTCTGCAACCCTTACCAGGGCTGAAGCACCTATAGCATTGGTGCTTGTGACCCCTCCTGATGCATTAACAGGAAGTTCTCCATCAAGATTGTAATAACCCTGCTCAATAAGTTTCGGCGAGGCCCCCTCATCAACAAGAAGGAGTTTTTCGGGCCACATGAGTATCTGATGGGCAAATCCATCATAAACCTCTGCGAGCTGAATCTCCTTTTTTGGATTTCTTATTCCTGCCTTTTTATAAGCCCTTCTTGCCACGATTTTGCAGATCTCTTGATCCGCCGGGTCTGTAATCTGCCCATCGTGAACATTCCCAATGGTTACATCTGAGGTTCCACATGCAACCCCTTTTACCCAGGCAACCCTGTCTGTATCTGCAAACTTTTTTACCTTATCTTCACCTACGAGTATAACGGCGCAGGCGCCACAGGAGGTAGGACAGGTATGACCGAATCTCAGGGGCCAGGAAATTATCGGAGTTTTTGCTATGTCCTCTGGCTTACAGTCGGGAACCTGAAGATGGGCATAGGGATTCTTTGCTGCATTTGACCTTGCCATTGCAGCCGCCATATCAATATGTTCTACATCACCTCCTGACTTTGCAAGATAGGAGGCTGCCTGGAAGGAAGCCCCACCTGTTGAACCGCCACCTCCTCCCATTAAGCCAAGCCCACCACCCGCCCTTCCACTGAGGTCTGGACCAAAATGGGCGATGGAAAATACCTCCGGAAGAAGGATTCCGCCGAGACCAATCTGGGCATCTCCTTCATCGTGTTTCTCCCATCCTATTGCGCATACCACATCGTAAAGCCCTGAGGCAACATGGTAATAGGCACAGTGAAACACGGACATTCCTGTCGTTCCTCCTGTTGCGATTCTCATAACCGGTTTGTTGAGGGCAAGAATATGTTCTGATGCCCAGAGATTTCCCATGTTCACCCCTTCAAATGTGTGCATGTTACCAACAACGAAAGCATCTATTTCATGAGGTTTCAGTTTTGTCTTTGCTATGGCATTTCTAACTGCCTGCTCAAGCATTTCAACAATGCTTATGTCGGGTCTTTTGCTTACAAACCTCCCATTATACCCAACGCTTATTATTGCTACATTTCTTCTCATTTTTTTCCTCCTACACTTAATATCATAACTGTATTATGCTGTGCACATACCCCATCCTGTGAATGAACAAGAGCCCTTTTTGCCTTTTTTACCTTAAAGTCATCTGCCTCTCCGCGAAGCTGCTTTACCGCATTTATCAAACCAATCAAACTTGTTCCACCCATTGGATTTCCTCCAAAGGAACCTCCTGATGGATTTACGGGAAGCCTGCCATCAATCTCTGAAAACCCCTTTTCAATTACCTCCGCTCCACTTCCTTCTTCAAAGAGACCGAGTGCCTCCGCAATAACTGGCTCCTCTGAAGCGAAGAATGTCTGAATCTCTGCAAATGAAATCTCCTTTTTCGGGTTCTTTATCCCTGCCATCCTGTATGCTCTTCTCGCAGCCTCTCTCAATCCCTCAAGTTTTACGAGGTCCCTTTCTCCAATCCAGTATGTGTCCTGGGCTGAACCCACCCCTTCAATCCACACAGGCTTTTTTGTGAGTTTCTTCGCTTTTTCTTCAGAAGCAAGAATCACGACACCGCCTCCATCAGCATAAGGAGCAACCTCAAGCTCCCTTATGGGAAGATAAACCGGGTCAGAATTTTCAATTTTTTCAATTGATGGGGGGATGATTTGAAGGGAGTATTGATTCTTTAAAGCATTTCTATAGCATTTCTCTGCATATCCCGCAATATGGGATTCTTTGAAGTTTTTGAACCTCTCCATATATGCCCTTGCCTGAAAAGCAGCTCCTGAATAGAAGTTTATGAGTCCCCTTGGCCTTTCATAGGCAGGGTCAAGTTCATGATTCTGGACGAGAAGTGGCTTGAATTGAGATGATGCGAGGGAAGCCATACCCACCATCGCTGTATCGTATTCTCCGGACTGAATCCTCAGCCATGCATAAAGGCATGCGTTCAAAGCCTCCTGCTCAACCTTTGACTCATCCTTCATATACGCCCCTATTCTCTGAACGAGATAGCATTCTGAAATCGTCCTTCCATCAGAGAAATCATTGCTCGCAAATATGAATGTATCCAGATTTTCCCTTTTTATTTCAAGTTCCTCAAGAAGAGATTTTGAGAGTTCATAGTAGATTCTCTCCCTCGTCCATTCACTCGCCCTCGTATTTTTCATGAGTTTATAACCCACTACTGCTACCCTTCTCTTCATCTCTTCCTCCTTTTATAATGGGATAAAACCCACGAGGTCGGTGTAATCGCCGGTGGTTTCTTCCTTCCAGAGGGCTTTTATTCTCATTCCGATTTTTACATTCTCGGGCTGAACATCAAGAACCTTTGCTGATAACAAAGAATCACACCCATCAAGTTGAATCATACCAATGATGTAAGGGTCAATCCTTTTGAATTCTCCACCCTCTACCTTCACATAGCAAACCGTCCAGTTGACAAGCTTTCCCTCCTGAGGAAGTTCTACAAGTTCATCCATTACTCCACAGCACCTTCCGCAGGCACTTCTCGGAGGAACCACTATCCTTCCGCATTTAGAACACTTTGAGCCAAGAATTTTTCTCTCCTTAAGACCGTTGAGATAGTTCTGAAGATACCTGCCCACCCTGTTTTTATACATAAACGAGATGGGCACCAGCGTTTCTACCACATTATATGCCATCGTCCACCTCCATTTTTATTTCATACTATAGTTAATAAAATTTATATTAAAGTAAAACATAATTTCAAGCAATTTTTAAATCTTTGAAAAGCCCTCACAATGGTTGAACCTTTCAGGGAAATTTTAAAAAAGTTGACAATTAATTTTTTTTTGATAAATTTTAAATTGTGAAAAAATTAATAGGGATAGTGGGGGGAGGGGTAGTATTCTTTGCACTTGAGGTATATCCTTATAAGGTCTATGCAAATACCTTTACTGCATCATTGGCTGAAGAACCTGCGGTAGTAATGGATGCTCCTCAGGCAGAGATAAAATTCAGGGTTACCCACACAGGAACAACCAGACCTATCTACAGAGTGAGATTTTATTTTAATGTAAGCACATACTGCCCCTCGCTGGCATCTCAGGGTCCTGATGGATGGGTTGCTGATTGGTATGTATGTTCAGCAGCTGTTTCGGGAATTCAGTTTACAACCTCAACATCACCGATAAATCCGGGGGAAAGCAAAGAATTCACGGTTATCCTTCAGGGACCTGGATATGTAAAAATTCCCCGTGCCTCTCAGGATATAACTGACTCAACAACCAGGATAATGGCTTATGATATAAATGGGTTAACACTCACCTATCAGGGCTCCCAGCCATCATGGGTAAGGCATGGTTTGATGGCTCAAACATTTGTTATCCCACAATCGGTTGGTGCTGGAGGGGAAATAATACTTAGTTTATGGGTAAAAAATACATCCACTGCAACCCAGAATTTGATAGTTCCATCTCCTCCAAACATATATGGAGATGGCTCAGCAGTGCTGAACTATGGTCCATCTCCATCATCATTAACCCTTTCTCCTCTTGAGGAGGGAATTTTTGAATGGAGGTTTAATGCGACATCCCTTGGTGAGGTCTGGTTTGATGGCTATGCATCAAATGGGATTGTCAGCACTGTTAACAGGGCATACCTTCTGTCATCCCGTGTGATTATAGGGGATTTCGTATGTTCATTGAGTATAAAGCCTGAATCCCTCGGAAATGGAATAACATTCACTGTTTCAATGAGCATCTTTAACAATTCCCCTGATAATTATGGACTCATATACCCATTTATTTCATTCTCAGGAAGTGCAACAGCAACATACATCTCAGGACCAGACCCTGAGACAATTTCCCAGCTTCCACCAGGTTCATCTGGAACATTTGAGTGGAAATACAAAATAAATGGAAATCCTGGAGCCTACTTATACGCAGAGGGATATGCGAATGCTTACGCACAGGGAGTTTCAACCCCTGTTTGCAGGTCAAACAATGCAGAGATAGTCCGGTATCCAATGTTTGTCTATCCGGATAATGTTACAAGTGGGGCAACGAATGCGAGGTTTCTCTATCAATTCTTCAATGGAGGGACTATAAATGTAAACAGGATTTTCATCCAGACAAATGTTCAGTATGAGGGGACATGGATTTATCTATCCGGTTCAGGGAGTGGAGGGTATGGCTCCTGTCTCTGGACAAGAACAGAGCAAACAAACTGGATTAGGTTTGATTCACCATCTGCATCCTGTGATATTCCTCCAGGTGGAATGGGTAGCTTCTACATAACCTACTCAAGCGTTCCATCTGTAAATGTTGATACATATTATGCCCATCAAGGAAATGTGAACAATGGTGGAACACTCCTTGCAGTTACCACTTACAATGTTGTAGTCATTCCTTATAGTTTAACCCTCTCAAAAAACCCGGCAGGTCCAATTCCAGCAGATGGGACATCAAGGTATGATATATATGCCCTTTTGATGAACGGTCCAGAGCCTGTTTCAGGAGTTGTTATAAGCTTTTCAACAACAGCAGGGACATTGACATCATCAGCAACAACAGATGAGAACGGTATTGCATATGTTCAATTGATTGCACCATCAAGCATAAATGACATAACTGCAGTTGTATCTGCTTCATACAGAAATGCATACTCATCCATCAATGCTCCATTTACAGGTGTTAAAACTGCAAACCTTCAATATATAGGTGGAACTTTATATCCATTATCAATGGCAAAGGGAGGGATTTATTCCATAAGGGCTGATTTTATAAATGCTGGAAATCTTTCAATAACATTGAGGACATCCTCCTATGTCCATTTCAGCGACGGGCTCAATACATACATTGCCTATCTAAATGAACCTTTAACAATAAATCCTGATGAGAGAAAAACACTCTTCTTCAATGAGGCTCAGATTTCACAGGATTTCTCAAGCGGTATCTACTATCCATGGTTTTATCTTACAGACGGAAGCATTGTTCAGGAGAGGCAGTCATTTGATAAAATCACAGTTATCTCAAGACCGGATATAATTGATATAAACGGAAGTCCAAACCCGGGAGAGGTTTATCTCACATTCAAAACAGAGACAGGTGAGTATTACGATATCCTTTTCAAGGATTCCTTTTCAGGAACATTTCTTCACGCAGATACAGTATATTCAGATGGAACAACATACACATGGGTTGACGATGGCACGAAGACCGGTTCAATTCCCTACAGTGTGAAGGAGAGGTATTATGAAATAAGACACACAGGCACTGATATTCCTTCTTATGGATGGGGTGGGAGCTATTGTGTGGAGGTTGCTCCTAACTGGAACCTTCTATCCTTACCCATAATTCCGAAAAACACCAACATTCAGATTTTAATAGGAAATCAGCTTACAGGAGCGATTTCCGAGGATATGGCAGACCGGATACTAAAATGGGACCCATCTGTTCAGGAGTATACGGAGTGTGCATGGCTTGTGGATACAGGTGGTCAGTTCCCTGAATGGGATGGGAAATGGATTGACTGCTTCACATACCAGCTCTCTGATATGGAAATATCCGCTGATACAGGATTCTGGGTTCAAAACAGGCATAATGAGCAGAATATCTGTTTAGCAGGAATGGTATCAAATGAAGAAAGATTAATTCATGTTGGTCAGGGCTGGCAGATTCTTGGCACAACCTATCCTTCCGGTGTTACTATAAACGGTAATACAGGTTTAATTGAAAGCGGTGCTTCTGGTTCTATTTCCGAGGATATGGCAGACCGGATACTAAAATGGGACCCATCTGTTCAGGAGTATACGGAGTGTGCATGGCTTGTGGACACAGGCGGTCAGTTCCCTGAATGGGATGGGAAATGGATTGACTGCTTCACATACCAGCTCTCAAACATGACCCTATCGCCGGAGTCCGGTTTCTGGTATCAGGATAGACCTCCCGCAGGGTTTACATGGCATTATCCTAAACCTTATACAATTCCACCAAACCAGTGAGGTGATACATGAAGAGAATTCTCACATTTATAGCTTTATTTTTGAGCCCGTTTATAGGATATTCAGCAACTCTTCAGTATGGAACCGACCTTCCAACAGATAATACCATTTACGACTCTAACGGACAAACTCCACTGCAAACATGCACTACCCCTTCTGCAGCGAATGGAGATAGAGTGGAGTTGTGGAATGATACCGGGGCAGATGGTCCTGACCCGCCGAACAATCCCGGTGACGATGTTTTGATTGATACCACCTTTATAGGTGCTGGAAGTCCATTCACATGCCTTCCAGCCGGAAACTTTGCAAAAACCATCACACTCAGTGCGGGAACATACAGACTCTTTGTCCGTGCGTATAACCATCAATTAACTTCTGCTGCTACCTATTATGGAAACTCAAACATTCAGGTTTTCAATGTTACTGGCAATGAAAATCTAACAATGGACATTGAATCCTTCTCCACAACCATTCCAAACCCATTATACACAGCAATTGAGCTTTTGGCATTTAATGCGGAGTATATAAACGGGGTTGTTTATATAACATGGAAGACAGGGGCAGAGGTTAATACAGCAGGGTTCAACATTTTAAGGGATGATGGTATCTCAAGAATAAAGATAAATTCGTCAGTTATTCCCCCTTCCTTCAGACCGGAAGGTTCATCATATTCCTTCATTGACTCATCAGTTGTTCCCGGAATGAGGTATTTATACTACCTTGAGGAAATAGAAAGGGATGGAAATAAGAAACTTTATGGTCCTGTCTCTGTTGATATTCCATATCCTTCATACATGGATGTTCAGAGGGATGGAGATGACTACATTGTCAGTATAAACCTTCCTTCACCTGAAATTTCAGAGAAAAACGGAATATCAGTAAAGATAGAAGGGCTTGAAACCTACAGGATATATGAAAACCTTGAAATTCCTGTGAAAACCATCCACTTCGGAATACCCCATTCAGGATACAGAATATCAATAATAGACGAAAGAAACGAAGAAATTCCTGCTGGAAAAGAGATTGAGCAGTCCTGCTTCAAGATAAATCCCCCGAATATCCCCGGAATTTTCAACCTTGAGGAAAAATGTGTGTCCCCTTCCTCTGAGACCGGAAGGGATGGCTTCTCACCACCATCTCCTGTTGAGATTGCGGGCGATTACATACTGAGGGCTCAGAGGGTTTTAAAGGTCAATATATACCCGGTTCGTTTCTCCAGGAGGAGTTTAAAAATCTATAAGAGCTTGAAATTCAGAATAGACTTTAATGAAAACGAAATATCAATTTCACCTCCGGAAAAATTCCTTGAGACCATCTATAAAGGGTTAATGAATTATGAAGAGGCTGGTTCATTCAGAAAAATAACTTCAAAATTAACCTCTCTTCCATATCTTGGAAAATACATAAAGGCTTCCTGCAAGGGAGATGGCATATTCTCCTTTGATAAATCCTATATATCAAACGCAATTGGCAATGAAATTATGATGACCTCGGAAGGGAAAAATTGGGGATTTTATTCCGACAACGAAAAGCTCTATACATATCTTCCTTCCTTCAAGTCCTACTGGACAGATGAGAATTCTGTTTTCATAAAAAGTGGAAATGGAGCCTGGGCGAAAACTATCCCTTCTTCTCCAGAAGGAATAACCGAAATCACCAGCTTTGATGAAAGTCTTGTTTTTGACGATGACCACTATCTCTTTCCTGCAATTCCTGTGGGAGACGATGGAGAGCTCTGGTTCATGGATTACATGTTCAGGGGGGATAAAATTTTTAAATTCAACATTCCTTATCCGGTTTCAGGACCCGCCCTGCTTGAGATTTCTCTCTTCGGCTACATGGACATTTCAGGCTCATCGGATTTTCATCATGTAAAGGCGTATCTGAACAACTACCAGGTATGCGATATGACATGGGAAGGGAAGAAGGAATTCAAAAAGACCTGCGATATAACATCTTCACTTATTTCCGGAGAGAATACGCTCAAACTGAGTGTCCTTTCAGACGGAGGGATTTCAAATGATATAATCCTCCTTGATTATGTGAAGTTCATCTATAAGAGAGAATTTAAGACATCAGAAGGGGAGATAAAGTTCAGAATTAACTCAGATGGTGATGTGAGGGTATGCTGTTTTGACAGGGAACCATTTTTCTTCAAGATTGGAAATGGAATTGAAGGGGTTATAAAGGATTTCTCAAAGGAGATTTCGGATGGAAAAGTGTCCGTAAGGGCATTCCTTGAGCCCGGAGAGTATATAGTGACTGAGAAGACAAAAACCTGTGAAACGGAATTGAAAAATCCTGAGGTTTCTGGGGGAGACCTCATTATAATTGGTCCTGAGGAATTCAGAGAAACTGCGGAAGCTTTGATAAAGAGGAGGGAAATGGAGGGCTTGAAGGTATCGTTCGTGTATGTTGACGACCTCTATGACCTTTACAACTATGGAAGAAAAGACCCGTCCGCAATAAAGTCATTCATAAAAAACCTGATGGAAGAGGAGCCACCTTCATACATACTCTTGCTCGGAGATGGAAGTTATGACCCGAGGGACATATTCAAGACAGGAAAGAAGGACTATGTGCCTGCGAAATTCCTTCAGACTGCGTATCTTGATTATCACAGTCCATCGGATACATGGTATTCTGCTGTTTCAGGGGATGATATCGTTCCTGATGTGGCAATTGGAAGGATTCCTGCAGAAAATGATGATGAATTAAAGGGAGTGATTGAAAAAATAATACTCTTTGAGGACCTTATTGATAATTCCGCAATGAAAATCTCATCCCTGTTCGTCGCAGATTCAGGGGATGGCGGTATTTTCATTGAAAACATGAAGGATTTAATGGGAGTGTTTCCGTCTGAATGGACAAAAACATTTCTGTCTTATGCAGATTACAATGATAAGGAGAGGTTTAAAAGCGAGATTACTTCAGCGGTCAACAACGGGGTAGTATACTTCAATTACTCCGGGCACGGAAGTTTTGACTCATGGAGCAAATCCATGTTTTACACTGCAAATGACATGTTTTCACTTCAAAACTATCAACCATTTATCCTCCTTCCACAGGACTGTTTAAATGGATATTTTGTCGTGCCGTTTTCAAAATCCATTGGTGAGGCAGCGCTTATAAATCCATCTGGAGGGGCTTCAGGAGCATGGGTTTCATCCGGTTTCACAACCCCTCCTCCCCAGCTTGCCTTAATGAAGGCTTTCTACAAAGCAGTTTTTGAAAACGGGGCAAAGAGGCTCGGGGATGCGGTTCTTTTTGCACTTGGAAACATGGATGGGGTTGGCGGATGGGAAGATGTGGTTAAGACATGGGTTCTTCTTGGGGACCCATCAATGAGGCTCTCTCCAGTTGAATCATCAGGTTTCCCTGATGAACCCGATAAGCCCAATGGTGGCGGAATATCAATCAATGGTCCGGGTTCATTCTTCAAAACAAAAGGGGCATTTGGATGCTCCATCCCGAAGGAAAATGGCTTCCTTTACCTTCTCATTCCAATTCTCTTCCTTATAATTAAAAGGTCCTATAGAGTTTTCCCTTCTCAATAATGTGGTGAAGGTCAAAATTGTATTTTTCAAGAGCCCTTGATACAAACCTCCTGTGACATCTCCAGGGAAATTTTTCAGCACAGATTATGCAAACCCTTTCATTTTTCGCAATTTCCAATAGTTTTTGTAAAGCAGTTTTGAATTCATCGGTTTCCATGTAGCCTTCATAACCTCCCTTTCTGTATCCTCCGAGTGCTTCAATGTGAATATAGGATATACCATTTTCCTTTAAAACCCCTTCAAGATTTTCCTTTCTGAAGTGGGGAAATCTCTTTGAGACAGGAAATCTCCTTATATCAACCACTACTTTTATTTCATAAAAGCGGAGGATATCAAGGAAATCATCTATATTTCTGTTAGATGTTCCGAGGGTGTATAAAATTTCGTTCTGTCCCATGAGAAAATAAATTTAACTGAAGGGGATTTTTAGATAAAAATCTTCCCGATGGACATACTTCATAGGGAAAATCAGGGTTTTTGCATGCACATATCTTCACATCAATTCCATAGACCTTCCCAGCATCTGTGGCCCTTCTGTATATTTCATGAAGCAATTCCCTTTTAATGAGCCTTGCCTTTGTCCCCCCGCAGAGGGTGATGAAATTCTTCTCAAAATACTCCTCAATCCCCCTCCACCTGAGCGCTCCGAGCCTTTTTACAAGAAACACCTTTATCCCATTCCTTATGTGCAATGCAGATACCGAAACCTCCTTAACACCCATCTCAGAGATTTTTTTAAAAAGGGCATGAAAATTTTCTTCTGAATCTGTATGAAGGGGAATTATCGGGTCAGCTCGCACTGACGGAATTATTCCAGTCTCAATCAGGTTTTCTATATTTTTGAGCCTCTTTTCAACAGGAGCAGAAAATGGTTCAAAAAGCCCCCTCTTTCCGTCATTAAGGGTTGTAAGCCCTATGTGTGCGTAAATAAGGGAAGGAGATTTTTTAAAGAGGTCATAAAACTCCTCAGGGATGAATCCCTTTGTCAGGAAAGAGAATGAAACCCGGTTTTTTATCAAAATTTCCATGCATTCGTAAGCCATATTCAAAACCTTTGGATGGGGTTGAAAGGAGTCAGAGGCTGTGTTTAAAACCACAAACGATGGCTTATTTCTTAATAACTTTTTTTCAAGGAGTCTCATCGTGTTCCTCCAGAAAAAGACCTGCCCATCAGGTGGTGCAGAAGGATACCCCTTTGCATAGCAGTAAACGCAGGAATGGAGACATCCTGCTGTAAAATTTATTGCAGGTATTCCTGTAAGACATCCGAATTTAACCTTCTTAAGCACATCGCTCTTCCTCTCAACTTCTATAAGAACTGGTTCCTTCATCACAAAAATATCCTGAAGCCCCTTATTCTCCCCCCGTTATAATTGAACCGAAGTGCTCTATCAGGATTTCCTTTAATTCCTCAGCCTTCTCCTCTTCTTCAATGAACTGAACACCAACTCCTTCCTTAACAATTTTCCCACCAGCCGAGTATAAAACCTTTCCTTTAATCTCAATCTCCCCTCCCTCTGGAAGGGAAACCTTTATTTTGACTATACTTCCAGGAGGTGGCCTCAAGTTCGTTTTTAGAAACATTCCTCCGCTTCCAATTGTGGAACACTCACAGAATTCGCTGAAAGTTCCATAGAATATCTGGGCGTCAAGTGACATGTCTGCCCTTAAGTGCTTTCTCCTCTGCTTCCCTATGAGGGGGTTCCGAAGCAGGAATTCCTGAAGCTTATCCTTTATTTTTTTAAAATCAGCCTTTTCTTCTTCAGATAATGAAGAAAATTTTTTTTTCTTTGAACGGAACTCCCTGAATTTTTTGAAATCTTCTATGAAATCCCTTTCCGTGTAACTCATGGCTCTTCTATAATGTTTTCCCTTTCTCCTCTATCTTTCCAGAATTCAAGAGAAGCGCTTACTATTGATTGAAAAATCAATTTATCCTCCGGGGGTGTAGTTTCATCAACTATTTGAGATGCCCATTCTTTGAGAAGTCCTGCCGAGTCAAACAGCCCCTTTTTCATTGCCATTATCCCGCATTCAATAAAAAAGTCATAGTATGCTTCCTTTTTCTTCTCCATTACCTCCCTTATTACCTTTTTCGTTATTTCCACCTCCCTTTCCCTTTTTGTCCAGCTTGTAAGTATTATTGGTGAATCTGAGACATTTTCGTATTCTTCAAGATATTCACCAATTTCCTCTAATGAAAGGAGGACTGCAGCAGGGAGAAAATGATGGATTTCAAAGAGAACCTTATCAAGTTCTCTTATTATCGAAAAGCGTTCAAAAGGAATTTGCTTTGATGGGTCGTAATCTAAATTTTTCAATTCCTCATAAGATATAAAGGATGGCAGCAATTTTTTTCCTCTTGATAAGGTCCTCTTCAGATGGTAAAGCCCGTGCTCGTAGGGCATTTCATAGACAAAGAAGCCCGCTTTTTCCCATTCATTTTTTAGAGGGGGAAGTGGATCGCTTTTTATCCCGTTTTCATCAACCACTATCTCTTGAATTCCATACCTGTAATGTATAGCAACCACCGAAACAGAAAAATCACCCTTCTGAACGCTGAAGGCAATCGGCATTGTGCCGGTTCCATCAAAGGATGCGCATAGAACCTTTTTCACCTTTTGAATTGGTTTCCACACAGGTTCTCTTGTTTCTTCGGGTATTTCAACCTCTATTCCCTTCGTCCTCAGAATATGAACGACCTTCTTCAAAAATTTTTTTCCTCTTTTGTCTGCTAAAGGATAAAGGGTTTTTATTAAATTTTTAATGGACGGATCCCCTTCTTTTAAAAGTTTATTTATCTCACTTTCAAATTCATCCCATTTTTCGGATATATTTTCAATCTCCATATTTTTATTTTATAGAGGTTTTTGAAATGTTCAAGTTTTGCATTTGAGCCACCGCATGATATACTTATGATGGAGATGAGAAATTGAACAGAAAAAGTCTAAAGGCGGTTTTATGGATGAAAATTTTGTAAGGGTGAAGCAGAAGGTCCCGACCCTCAAAATCGTAGAACCAGAAAAAGTTTTGAGGAAGGGGTTTAAGAAGGTTTTATTCCCTGATGTGAAGGGGAAAAGGGTTGCTATATGTGTTCCGAGCAGAAAAATTAAAAACCTTAAGGAGATAGTAAAAATTGCAGGTGAGGAGTTTATTAAAAGGGGAGGGCATCCCTTTATAGCCCCGGCGATGGGAAGTCATGCGGGAGGAACTGCTAAGAACCAGATTGAGCATTTGAGAAAAATGGGGGTAACGGAGGAAGATACAGGGCTTGAAATTCTTTCTACTGACGAGGTTCTTGAGGTTTTTGATGGTGGGAAGAGGTTTTTCTTTGAAAAGAATGTCTATGAGAGCGATTATATTTTTCTCATAAACAGAATAAGACCCCACACCGCCTTTGAGGCGAATTTTGGAAGCGGGCTTATGAAGCTTTCCGCAGTAGGACTTGGTAAGACAGAGGGGGCATGGTTTGCTCATCGCTATGGTCTTGATAAATACATACCCCTTGCCTTTAACCATCTTCTTAAAAAAGGAAAAATTCTGGGTGGAATCGGGATTGTGGAGTCTTTTAAGGGAGAGCCTGTTATTTTAGAGGTTTTGAATGCAAAAAACCTCGTTAAAGAAGAAAAAAGGCTTTTTTCTATCTCAAAAAAGATACTGCTCAAACTTCCATTTTATCCTGTTGACATCTTTATAGTTCGTGAAATGGGAAAGGACATAAGCGGAACAGGTCTTGATACAAATGTGATAGGGATGGAGAGAAGGAAGGGAGAAGGTGAAAATATAAAGTGCCTGGTTGTTCTTAACATAAGTCCTGATTCATTTGGAAATTTATACGGAGTTGGTTTTGCTGACATAATCACGGAAAAAATAATAGTGAATTCAGACTGGGGTATAACATACAGAAATGCCTTTTCAACAGGCTGCCTTCAGGCAGTAAAAATTCCATTAGTTGCTTCTGACGACGAAACAGCGATAAACTTTGCATTCAGGCTTTTAAAAGAAAAAAATCCTGCGGTCGTGATTGCGGAAAGCACCGGAAGGCTTGAATACTTACTCTTAAACGGAGAGGCACTCAAAAGGGCTAAGAGAAGGGTTAGAGTTCTTCGGGAAGGAATCCCTCTCTCTTTTGATTCACAAAAAAACCTCATAACTTCAATTTACCCTTGAAAGAAAAAATTGTAAAATTCATTTCCACTGGATTTTTTGTGGGATACATCCCATACGCCCCTGGCACTTTTGGGACATTTGTCGGAATTCCAATACTTTACATTCTCAAAAAATTACCCCTTACTCTATCCATCGCCTTTATTATAATTTTTTCAGTTTTCTCCATTTTTATTTCCGATTCTGCAAGAAAGATATACAAATCTAAAGACCCGAGGTGTGTGGTAATTGACGAAATCGCAGGTTACCTTTGTGCAGGGATTTTCTTTCCGTTTACATGGAAGTTTGTTTCCCTTTCATTTATCCTTTTCAGATTTTTTGACATCCTGAAGCCATATCCTGTTAAAAAATCAGAACTCTTAAATGGGGGATGGGGGATTGTTATGGACGATGTAGTTTCAGGGTTATTCTCTGCCATTTCGCTTTTTATAATTAGAGTTTTTTTTAAATTTTAAATTTCTGAGGTTTATAACCCTCTGTGTGGGTGATACTTCTATCATGATAATGAACCCCAAAAAATTGACATAAAAAACACGACTTCATGGCGTAGGGGGGCAGGAGTAATGAAAGAGGTTGCAGGAATAATAATGGTGAATGGAAGGTAACCTTATGGGGAAACTGTAAAGAAGGCTAAAGTATCATTCTATATTTGATACTCCTTCAAAAATATGTATATGAAGGAATAACCGAAAAAAAATAATGAAGAACTCTTCGGAATTCAAGCGGTGGTTAATGAATTTGATGAGGTTGAGGAAATAGACGATAAACCTCTTGCCTTCGTCTGCAGAATGAGTGTTGACGAACTTGTAAGAAAAACTTCATCTAAATAACATCGTCCAATTCATATAAAACCTTAAATTTTTCAAAATGCTTGACTTTAAGAATTTTTTGTGAGATGATTTGATTATGGAAGTTTCTATGGAAGAAATTGAGAAGAGGATGAAAAGGCTGGAGATAATCTACGATGAGGTATTAAAGGAGAGGTTTGCTCATATTGATGAGAGGTTCAATATAGTGGAAATGAGGTTGAATACTCTGGAATTGAGGTTGAATGCTTTATATGAGAAGACAGAGAGGGATAAGACGGAACTTATAGAGAGGATGGAAAGTGGGTTGGCGTCATTAAGAGTAGAACTCATAGAAAGGATGGAGAGGGATAAGACGGAATTGATAGAAAGAATAGAAAAAGGGCTTGCATCTGTTAGGGTTGAACTTATAGAAAGGATGGAGAAGGATAAAAGGACGATAATTTTATGGTTTATAGGTGCAATGCTTGCATTTTCAACATTGAACATAACAGCCATGTGGGCAATCCTTTCCATGGCTTTGAAATAAAAGGCAGGAATAGGCTGAGGGCTTTAGGCGGTAGGCTGAAGGGGGTTGGGGAAAATTTTATCTGACATCTTTCCTCTGGCGGAGGGGTTTTTCATCTCCCCCCTGTGTCCCCCCTCTTCTCAAGAGGGGGGAAGGAAAAAGGGACTCTTATGAAGGGGGAAAATTAAGGATGCAAGGGGAGTTGAAAAAATTGAGGAGGAGTTCTAAAAATCTTCCCTTTTTTAAAAGGCGTAAGGCTTAAGGGAAAACTTTAGATTTTTGAAATCCTAATAAAATAATTTCTTCAGCCTAAAGCCTTAAGCCTAATACCTCCTTCAGCCTATTTCCTTAAGCCTACAGCCTGAACAAAGCCTGAACCCTATTTTCCCAAAATTGCGAATGGGCTGATTGAGAGAAATTTTATGAGGTGCTTGGGGTAGATGCCGAAGTATAGAATTTTTATTGAAAGGAGGAGAAGGGAAAGTCTTAATACCCATCTCTTTTCAAGGGGCTCATTATTGGATGGGGAATAGAAGAAGGAGTAGATTAGGACTTTTAGATAATAGTAAAGGGCTACAACCGCCCCTAAAAGGAGAATTATTACTGGAAGAATATAACCCGCTCCTATTGCAGATTTGAATACATAGAACTTCGCCCAGAAACCTGCTGTTGGCGGTATTCCCGCAAGTGAGAAGGCAAAGATTAAAAGCATAAAGGCAATAAATGGGTCCCTTGTAAATAGCCCTCTTAAAGATTCAATTGAAGTCCTTTCAGCATTTTCTGTTGAAAGTGATGTTACAACTCCAAAGGCTCCTATGTTCATCATTGTGTAGATGATGATATAAAAGGCGGCTGATTTTCCACCATCCAATGTATTAAGAAGGGCAATGAGGATAAATCCAGCATGAACTATGCTTGAGTATCCAAGAAGCCTTTTGAAATCCTCCTGAACTATTCCAAGGAGGCTACCCCATATAACAGTTATTATGGAGAATGTATATATGGTTTGTTCCCATACAGGAGATAGGCTGTGGAAAACGCCGTTCATAAGCCTTATAAGAACAGGAAAGGCGGATGCCTTTACTGCTACAGACATAAATCCCGCTACAGGTGATGGTGAGCCCTGATAAACATCAGGAGCCCATATATGGAATGGGACGATTGCAATTTTAAAAAATAGACCTCCTATGAGAAAGATGTATCCTGCATAAATTATCAGGGATGGTCCTTCAGATGAAACTTTTGCAGTTATGTCTTTCAATAGAACAAAACCTGTTCCGCCAAAGGTGAATGCGATTCCCATGAGGAAGATTGCTGATGCGAAGGAACCCAAAAGGAAATACTTCACTCCTGCCTCAAAAGATGCCTCATCGTCTCTCATAAATCCAGCAAGGATATAGAGGGGTAAGGAAGTGAGTTCAAGCCCAACAAATATAGAAATCAAACTTCCCCCTCCTGCAAGGACGAGCATTCCCGCTGAACTGAAAAGAAGAAGGGCATAATACTCCGGTTTCCTTTTTAGCCTCTTTTCATATTCAAATCCGGTAAGGACCGTGAAAATTATTGCGATAAGGACGGAAATCTCGGCAGAGAGGGTTAGTCCATCGTGAATGAAGGAATAGTTCAGGATGGTCATTGGATTTTTCGGAAGGAAGAAAAGGGCAATAAAAGAACCAAGTCCGGAAAGTAAGGCGAGAAGTTTTGAGAGGTTTTCAAGGGATTTAACCCTTGTGAAAAGAAGCAGTATTAAAGCAGAGATGGAAAGTATTATGAAGGGAAGAAGCGGGATGATTGTTTTGACTTCTGAAGTTAACTTTATCACCTCAAAAACCTCCGTATGGTTTTAAACCCTTAAAAACATCAATGAAATTTAAAATGGAAGGCTGAATTTTATCAAGAAATGTTGAAGGATAAATTCCTATCCACAGGACGAAGATGAGGATACAGGAAATTATGAAAATCTCAACGGGATTTAAATCCTTTAGATTTTTGTTCTCCTCAATTTTGACCTCACCATGAAAGACCTTTTTGTATGCCCAGAGCATGTATGCGGCTGCAAAAATAACTCCGCTGGCGCACAAAATTCCATAAACCTTATTAAACTTTATTGAACCCGTTATTATCAAAAATTCACCGATAAATCCGTTTGTTCCGGGAAGTCCTATGGAGGAAAAGGCGATTGCAAGAAAAAGTCCCCCATAAAGTGGCATAACCTTCCCAAGACCTCCGAAATCAGAGAACATCCTCGTGTGCCTTCTATCATATATCATCCCAACAAGGAAGAAGAGGGCACCAGTTGAAAGCCCGTGATTTATCATCTGAAGTGTCGCCCCTGTTAAAGACTGAATGTTCATAGAGCATATACCGAGAACTACAAAACCCATATGACTGACTGATGAAAAGGCTATAAGTCTCTTGAAATCAGGCTGAACCATCGCAACTAGGGCTCCGTATATTATGCCTATCAGAGAAAGGACTGCGATGAGGTCAACAAGGGATAAGAAGGCGTTTGGAAAGAGGGGAACTGCGAACCTCATAATTCCGTATGTTCCCATCTTCAAAAGAAGGGCTGCGAGGACAACGCTTCCTCCAGTTGGTGCTTCTGTATGGGCGTCAGGTAACCATGTGTGAAACGGGAAAATTGGGACTTTTATCGCAAAGGCGATGAAGAATGCGAGGAATGTGAACATTTCTTCTTTCGGAGTCAATGCGAGCTGGTGAAAACTATAAAGTTCAAATGAATAGAATCCGAACTGCTGACCATGCTTTATGTAAAGGAATATAATCCCCGCGAGCATCAAAACGCTTCCAAAGAATGTATATAAAAAGAACTTTATTGTCGCATAGATTCTTCTTTCTCCTCCCCATATTCCAATGATTAAATACATGGGTATCAAAGACCCCTCCCAGAATATGTAAAAGAGGAATAGATTCAATGAAGAAAATGTCCCTATCAAAAATGTCTCCATGAAGAGGAAAAGGGCTATGTATTCCCGGAGGTTTTTCTTTACCGAGTTAATTCCACCGATTACTACGAGGGGAGTGAGGAATGTTGTAAGAAGGACGAGAAGAAGGCTTATTCCGTCAATTCCTATATGGAAGGTTATGCCGAGTTCAGGAACCCAGGGGATATTTCTTTCAAATTGAATTCCTGCGTGGGGAGAAAATTGCAGGAATATGGGGATTGAAAGAAGAAAGACTACAGTGGAAACAGCGATGCCGGCGATTTTATAAACTTTCTCAAACCTTGATGGAATTAACAGGATTATAAGACCACCTATTGCAGGGAGAAAAATTATTGTTGCAAGAAGGTCAATCATCTCTTCACCTCAAAAGAAAGTAAAGAATTGTAATTGCGAGAACCATAAAGAAAGCGTATCTTCCGAACTCTCTTCCCTGAACCACCTTCAATACCCTTCCTGAAAAGTCCATTATCCTCGCTGTCCAGTGAAGTGTCCCATCAATGCAGGTCTCGTCCGTCACATTTTTGAAGAAGTAGGTTGAAATGAGGACGAGGGGTTTCACTATGAAGAAATCATATATTTCATCAACATAGTATTTGTTATAAAGGAGGGTGTAGAGGTCTTTGAGTTTCTGGGAAATTTTTTTGGGTGCTGAGGGATTTATTATGTAAAGATAGGTCGCAAGCCCTATACCTGTAAGACCCGATAACACAGAAAGAACCATCGCTTTTTCATCGTGATGAAAATGTCCACCAAAAAACTCCTCAAGAACCCTCTCAATCCCTATATTTCCACCAATTATGCTCATAACCGCAAGGATAACAAGCGGTATTATCATAACAGGTCCACTCTCATGAGGCTTCTTCTCAAACCTCTCCTCCCCGTGAAATACCAGATACAACAACCTGAACATATAAAATGCTGTCATAAATGCACCAAATACACCTACCGCAAATAAACCCGCTCCCCTCTCCTGAAGAACTGCAAGTAGTATCGCATCCTTGCTCCAGAATCCAGAAAACGGAGGAACTCCCGCTATCGCCAGACATCCAACCAAAAACACACCGTATGTCCACCCCATATACCTCCTCAATCCCCCCATCTTCATTATGTCCTCCTCACCATGAAGACCATGTATCACACTACCTGAACCCAAAAATAACAATGCCTTGAAAAACGCATGGGTAGCAAGGTGATATATCCCAACCCAGTATATACCCGTCCCAACCCCCATAAACATATATCCCAGCTGCGATATAGTTGAATACGCTAAAACCTTCTTTATACCCGTCGCAGTTATACCCATACTCGCAGCAAATACCGCCGTAAATCCACCTACCCAGCTGATCACCAAAAGAACCTCCGGTATTAAACTATATAAAAAGTGCATCCTCGCTACCATATACACACCCGCTGTAACCATCGTCGCCGCATGAATAAGCGCACTCACTGGCGTGGGACCAGCCATAGCATCTGGCAACCACACATAAAGGGGAACCTGCGCAGATTTCCCAACCGCACCACAGAAAAGACATAAACCTATCGCAACGAGAATTGAATGAGATACATTCTTAACACCTTCCACCATAAATTCATACCTCACCCCTCCCACAAACATAAGAATAAGAACTATCCCAACAACAAATCCAAAATCCCCTATCCTGTTCACTATAAACGCCTTCATACCAGCCCTCGCCCTATCCTCCTCCTCAAACCAGAAACCTATCAACAAATACGAACAAAGTCCTACTCCCTCCCACCCAAGAAAACTCAAAAGTATGCTATCTCCCATAACCAGAACAAGCATCATCGCAACAAAAAGATTTAAATACGAAAAATATGCCCCATACCTCCTATCCCCATGCATATAACCTATTGAATAAATGTGAATCAAAAGGGCATCAAATGTCACAACAAGAATCATAACAAGGGATAACGGGTCTATGAGGAAGCCGAAATTGACCTTGAGTTCCCCAACATCTATCCAGCGAAACACTTCTTGATGAATGACATTATGTCCTGATGTCAAAAATTCGTATGCAGTTAAAAGAGAAAGGAGGAAGGAAAATGCTATTGGCAGAACCCCTGTAACGCTTATTGTCTTCTCAGATAGTTTTTTGCCAAAAAATATGTTGAAGAGGAAACCAATTGCTGGAAACAAAGGAATTAAGAAAAGGTAATCCTTCATTCTCCAAGCCTCCTCATTTTATCTGCATCAAGAGAATCCCTTGACCTTCTCATATGAACTGCTATTGCAAGCCCAACACCAGCTTCAGCAGCTGCTACTGCAATCACAAATAGGACGGTAATATCTCCCTCAAAACTCATAAGAGATTTTGAAAAACTTACCATAACGAGGTTCGCTCCTGCAAGCATGATTTCTATGCACATGAGAAGTATTATGAAATTTTTTCTGACGAAGAAACCAATTCCTCCTATGAGGAAAAGGATAACTCCTATAATTATTCCGCCCTCAATCATCTTTTTTCCTCCCGAAAACTATCGCTCCTACTAATGCTGAAATCAAAAGAAGGGTAACCGCTTCAAAGGCAAGAGCATTTCTCAAAACTACACCATAACCCAATCTATCTGCAGATGCCTGAATTATCCTTCCTTCTTCAAATTTCAGGGTCTCAAATATGGAATAGATAAGAGAAATTAAGAAAACTATTAAAAGAATGGGTGTGATTATGTTCCACCATCTGAAAGAAGGGAAACCTTCCTCTCCGCTCCCCATAAGAGAGATTACGAGGACGAACAACACTATAACGCCTCCTGCATATACGAGAAGCTGAACAACTCCAAGATAGGTTGAACGGAGGGAGAAAAACATAATGGATTGTGAAATCATTAATAGGAGGAGGCTGTATGCGGAATAGATGACCTTTCTGTTGAGAACCACCATAATGGACGAGATAACCGCAACTATACCTGCTATGAAAAATATAATTTTCTCAACCATTTTTCTTCTCCATAAGCATTTCCTTTGTCCATATTGCCTCTTTCCTTGATGTGATCACCCATTCGTGTTTTGAGGTCATATGAAGGGCATCGCAGGGACAGGCATCAACGCATAGTCCACAGAATATGCACCTTAAGTAGTCTATCTCGTAAATCTCCGGCTCCCTCTCCCTTCCTAAAAGAGAGGACTTCTTCGCAACCACCTTTATTGCAAAGGAAGGGCATGCTATCTCACAGAGTTCACAGGCGACGCACTTTATAATTCCGTTTTCATCAACCTTTAAAACATGCCTTCCCCTGAACCTTGAAGAGTAAACCCTCTTTTCTTCAGGATATTCAATTGTAACCTTCTCTCCGAAGAGATGCTTGAGTGTAATCTTCAAACCCTGAATTATGGCTGGAAAGTAAATTTTCTCCATCAATCCCATTTTTTTACCCACAACTTTCCCGTTAAACTTTTTTAACAGGTCTTCACGCATATATAACCACCCCCGCTGTTATTAAAAGATTGAGTATGGCAATGGGAAGAAGGACCTTCCACCCAAGGTTTATCAGCTGGTCAAACCTGAACCTCGGAAGCGTCCACCTTATCCATATAAAGAAGAAGAGGAATAATCCGGTCTTTATTGAGAAACTTATAACGCTCAAAAGAAAGGCTCCAATCTGTCCAACTGACGATATCATCTCCTGCTGTGAAAGGAATGGCACCTGCCATCCACCAAAATAGAGTGCCACAATCACACTTGAAGCCACAATCATGTGTGTATATTCTGCCATGAAAAACATTGCAAATTTCATACCGCTGTATTCGGTGTGATAACCTGCAACGAGCTCGGAATCCGCTTCGGGCAGGTCAAATGGAACCCTGTTCGTCTCAGCAAATGCTGTTATGAGGAACAAAAGAAAACTCAAGGGGGCCTTCACTATCCCCCACTTCAAAGGATTTGATGTCTGAAGCTCTGTAATTCCGTAGAGGCTCAATGTGCCGAAGATAAGAACAGTGGATAGAACTGATAATGCCATTGTTGTTTCGTATGAAAGAAGCTGTGAGGCACTTCTCAAAGCCCCCAAAAGTGAATACTTATTATTTGATGCCCATCCACCAATTATTATTCCGTATAGAGAAAGCCCTCCTAAAGCGAGGAGGAAAAGAATTCCTGCATCAATGTCTGAAATTATCAGGTTTATCTTCCATCTTCCTATCTCAATGGAACTGCCGAACGGAATTACCGACAATGCAATTATAGCAGTTCCCATTATTATCGCCGGAGCAATCGCATGAAGAATTTTATTAGCCTTTGCAGGAACAAAATCCTCCTTGAACATAAACTTCAATCCATCCGCAATTGGCTGAAACAGTCCAAAGGGACCGACTCTGTTAGGACCCAATCTATCCTGAATAAACCCGCCTATTCTCCTTTCAGCATAGGATAGATACGCAACTACTGTGAGAACAGCAGCAAAAATAACTACAATTTTTACAACCACAATAAGAAGCCATAGAAAAAATTGCAAGTCCATCATCGCACCCCTATTTTTCTTACAGGATCCCTTATTTCCCTTTCAACTTCTGCCTCCGGGAAATACTCCTTCACCATCTTCACAAGGTCCTCCGTTGAAGAGAATTTGAGGCTCACCTTAAGAGCTTTTGATAGAAAGAGGATAAAATCAATGATTCTGACACTTTCACCAACTGGTTCTATAGCATTTGTCAACCACTGAACCCTGCCTTCAAAGTTGGTCCAGCTGCCGAACTTTTCAGCCCACCCTGCCTCGGGGATAAAGAATTCAACCTTTTCCTTCAGGTTTTCAGGGATTCTGTTGGAAACGAGGATAATTTTCTCCACCCTTGACGGAATAGATGTATCCTTCATAATCCATCCAAAAATTGCAATGATTTTCTCTTCTGCTGAGGATATTTCTTTAGCAGATGGCAGGATTTTCCTCAATCCGTTCATGTTCGGTGCTTTCTCCGCTTTTAAAAGCCATGCATTTTCGTGCTCCTTAACATATTCAGGAGGAATAAAATAGAAGGAGTTTATCCCCATGCTGCTTCCAAACTCCTTTATTGCAATAATCTCCTCGTTTGTAAGGAATGGAGAAACACAAACTCCGATTTCCTTTGAGTGATTTTTTATAAAATCACAGAGGTTCTGAATTACTTTTTCCTGAATTCCCCTTACAAGCGAGAAATTCTTTCTCTCAAGCGCATGAATCTCTCTTTCTGATAGTGCAAAGGATTTATACGATAAATATCCGTAATCGCACAGCCAGTAGTAATTCACTTTTAAATTTTTTCTTGGACGGACCCTGACCGGTTCAATTCCCTTTAGGTCAAGAAAGACATTACATCCCATTGAACATAATGGACATACAGAACCTGCAACCTTAAGATACACAGGACGGGCTCTGTATGCCCAATCCTTTGCAATGAGGGCGCCAACCGGACAGAGGGTTGTAACATTCAATGTGTAGTCCCCTTCAAATCCATTCTCTGGATAAACAGTTATATTAGCCTTTCCCCCTCTTTCAACAACGCATAATCCGCCGGTTTTTAAAAGGTCCTGGGCATAACGAACACATCTCGTGCACAAAACACATCTGTTTGGACGAATTTTTATCTTTGACGATATATCCCTTTTTCCAAAATCCCTCTTTTTCTCCTTAAATCTGCTCTGCGGCTTTCCATACTTAAACACATAATCCTGAAGAGTGCATTCTCCTGCCTTTTCGCACTGGGGGCAATCAAGCGGATGATTTATAAGGAGAAATTCAAGGGCATCTGCCCTCGCCCTTCTCACCTCTTCTGTATCTGTCCACACAACCATTCCATCAGAAACCTTTGTTGAGCAGGAAGTCTGGAGCTTTGGAACCCCTTCTATTTTGACTACACAGAGCCTGCATGTGGCAACAACTTTTAATGCGGGATGATAACAGAAATGAGGAATCTCTATACCCGCTGATTGAGCGGCCTGCATTATTGTCATCCAGTCCTCAGCCTCAATCTCTCTTCCATCTATTTTTATCTTTACCCTGCTCATTCCTTAACCCTGAATGGACATCTTTTTTCTTTTATATGTCTCAAAAATTCATCCTGAAATTTCTTTACATAATTCAGAATTGGAAGGGCGCCTGCATCTCCAAGAGGACATAGCGTTCTTCCGAGTATTCCGTTGCATATATCCATTAAAAGGGGTATATCATCCTCTTCACCATTTCCGTTTTCAATCCTCCTAAGAATTTCCCTTAGCCAGGGCATTCCCTCTCTACATGGTGTGCACTGCCCGCAGGATTCATGAGAATAGAAATCAGCAAGTTTCTTTGCCGCATAAACCATGCAGGTGCTATCGTCCATAACAATAATTGCTCCTGAACCGAGCATTGAACCTTTTTGCTGAAGGGATTCAAAATCAAGGGTAACATCAGCCTCTTCCGCAGTTAGGGGAGGAGTTGATGTGCCTCCTGGAATAACAGCCTTCAATTTTCTTCCATCCCTTATTCCTCCGCAGTCCTCATTTATGAGTTTTAAAAGGGGATAACCCATTGGTTTCTCGTAAACTCCTGGCTTTTTAACATGTCCGCTAACAGCAAAAAGTTTAAATCCTGTTGATTTTGGAGTTCCTATACTTGCAAACCACTTCCCACCCTTTTCTACTATGAAAGTAATGGAAGCGAGGGTTTCCACATTGTTTATCACGGTTGGAGAATTATAAAGTCCTACACTCGCGGGAAATGGGGGTTTTACCCTCGGATTTCCTCTATTCCCCTCCGCAGATTCAAGGAGCGCAGTTTCTTCACCGCATATATAGGCACCCGCTCCCCTGTGAACCACGATTTCAAGGTCAAATCCTGAACCTAAGATATTCTTCCCCAGATATCCCTTTTCCTTCGCCTCCCTTATTGCGTTTTTAAGAATCTCAGCCCCCTTTACATACTCCCATCTTATGTAAATGAGAGCAAAATTCGCCTTCACCGCATAAGAGGATATTGCAATTCCCTCAAGAAGAAGATGGGGCACTTTTTCTATTATATATCTGTCCTTAAATGTCCCTGGCTCACCCTCATCTGCATTGCATACAAGATAAACAGGTTTTTTATCTTTAGGAATAAATCCCCATTTTACTCCTGCGGGGAAGCCAGCACCTCCCCTTCCCCGTATTCCTGATGTCTTCACCTCTTCAACAACCTCTTCCGGTTTCATACTGAGAGCCTTTTTAAGAGCGGAATATCCTCCGTTGGCAACATAAGTATCAATTTTTTCTATCCCTTCTATCTCCCACAATTTTGAAATCATCCTTTCGTTCATCTCAGTGAACTCAATATCTCATCTACCTTTTCCACTGTAAGTTCTGTGTAGTAGTCGTTGTTTATCATCATGACAGGACCCTTTTCACAACATCCGAGGCATTCAACAAGGGAAAATGTGAACCTCCCGTCTTCACTCGTATCACCGGGCTTTAAAGATAGCCTTTTTGATATGTAATCTATAAGGCTTTCGGCACCGAGAATAGAACAGGAAAGGTTTCTGCAGACCTGGATATGATACTTGCCCCTCTTTTTCCTTGAAAAGTATGTATAAAATGTCAAAACACCGAGGATAAAAGATGGATTGAGGGAAAGTTCTCTACCAATAAATTCAATTGCTTCATCGGAGATGTATCCATACTCATCCTGAAATGCCTGGAGGTATGGAAGAAGGAGGGATTTCTTATTCGGATATATCTTTTCCATTTCCTTTAATTCCTTTAGCTTCTCCTCCGGTATCATCTGTCAAGCTCTCCTGCAATTATGTTAATGCTTCCAAGAACTGCTATAAGGTCAGCTATCTTCATTCCTTTAATAAGGTATGGGAAAGCCTGATAGATTGCGAAACAAGGAGGTCTTATCCTGAACCTGTACGGTTTCCCGGTGCCATCGCTCACAATGTAAAAACCAAGCTCTCCATTTGCCGCTTCTACTGCATAATAGAACTCGCCCTCCGGGACCTGGATGTCATACATGACAAGCTCAAATTGCCTTATCAATCCTTCAATTGTAGAGTAAACCTCCTTCTTCGGAGGAAAACAAACCCTCGGGTCAGAAGTCATAAGGGACCCCTCAGGAAGTCCATCAATTGCCTGCTCCACTATTCTCATGCTCTGCCTTATCTCCTCCATCCTTACAAGATACCTGTCATAAGTATCGCCGTTCTCTCCAACTGGAATTTCAAAATCAAAGTCTTCATAACACATGTAAGGCTCAACCTTCCTCAAATCCCATGCAACACCCGAAGCCCTCAAACAGGGACCGGTCCATCCATACTCAAGGGCTTTCTCCGCTGGCATAACACCTATCCCCTTTGTCCTTTCAATGAAAATGCGATTTCCTGTGAGAAGAGCCTCTACATCGTCAACTGCAGATTTCATGGTCTTAAGAAAACTTCTGACCTTTTTCTCAAACTCTGCTGGAACCTCATCTTTAAACCCACCAATCCAGGGATGGTCCCTCCATAACCCGCCCACCCAGGGATAAGAAGTTGTCAGTCTCGCTCCTGTCCACATCTCAATTATTTCATAAACCCTCTCCCTTTCTCTAAAAAAATACCAGAAGGGAGTTAATGCTCCAATGTCAACCACATTGGGTCCTATGCAGGTCAAATGGTCTGAAATCCTTGAAAGTTCATTGAGAATAACCCTTATATACTGAGCCTTTTTTGGGACTTCTATTTTCATATACCTTTCCAGGGCTGTAACATAGCCTATGTTGTTCATTATCGCGGAGACATAATTTAACCTGTCAGTTAGTGGGAGAATCTGTTTGTATTTAAGGTTCTCCGCAAATTTTTCAACACCTCTGTGAACATATCCAATCTCAACTTCGCAGTTCACAATCACTTCTCCCTCAATCTCCGTAATCATACGGAATGCACCATGGGTTGATGGATGGGATGGTCCTATGTTTATTATCATCCTTCCTTCTTTCATTTCAGAACCAGAACTCTCCTTCAATAAACCTTTTGTCATCTGGATGGTATTTTTCCTTCCTCGGAATCTTTCCCCTGAACGGAAATTCCTTCCTCAATGGATGGTCTTCAAATCCCGGAGGGGTGAGAATTCTTTTGAGATTGGGATGACCTTCAAATCTAACACCGAGCATATCGTATGTCTCCCTTTCAAACCAATCCGCTCCATTCCAGAGATTATAAACGGAAGGAAGGCTCGGATTATCCTCGGGAACTCTGCACTTAACCCTTATCCTCTTTATACGGTAGGTGGAATAAAGATGAACTATTACTTCAATCTCTTTTGTTGATGGATAATGGGTTCCAAAAAGGTCAATAAATAAATCAAATTTCAAGTCTTTCAGAAATTTCATTGTGTCAAGATACTTTTCTTTACCAACCTTTATTACTATCATCTCCCTCTCCTCAATCTCTGCGTGAGGGAGGGATTCCTTAAGGATTTGGAAGAGGTCTTTCTCTTTCATAGCTTTTCAAAACCTTTCCTTCATCAATAAGTTTCTGTATCTTCATGACCGCAGTAATTATGCTTTCAGGCGTGGGAGGACATCCAGGAACATATACATCAACAGGAATTATCCTGTCAATTCCCTGAAGAACTGAGTATGTGTCAAAATACCCACCCGATGAAGCACAATCGCCTATCGCGATTACCCATTTTGGTTCACAAATCTGCTCATATATTGTTTTAAGGACAGGAGCCATCTTATATGTTATTGTTCCTGCAACCATAAGAAGGTCAGCCTGTCTTGGAGAGAAACGAACTACCTCTGCTCCAAACCTTGCAAGGTCATAATGGGCTCCTACAACTGCCATGAACTCTATTCCACAGCACTTCGTGGCATAAGGAAATGGCCAGAGAGAATTCTTCCTCGCCCATCTTGTTATTTTCTTAAGATTTCCCACAATTATTCCCTGACCACTCAGCTTTTCTACTTCTATCTCTATTCCCATTCCAGAATCCTTCTTCTCAAAATGTATATAAGTCCGATTAGAAGGGCAATAACAAAGATAGCCCCTTCAATAAAGGCTATCTTCCCGAGACCCTCATACTTGAAACCCATAAGCTTTACAGCCCATGGAAATAGAAGTGCAACCTCAATGTCAAATATGAGAAAGGCAATCCCTATCATGAAAAATTTCACCGAAAATCTTCCCCTCGCATCACCGAATGGTTCAACCCCGCATTCGTATGTGGTGAGTTTAGATGGAAGCATCCTGTATGGACCGAGAAATCTCGCAATTAGAAGAAGTGCAATGACTACAATCACCGCAAAAATGACCATTATTAAAAGTTCAGCATACCCGCTCATGCCCATTAAACTACCATTTCCAAAATTTTTTTCAACAAATTTTCAAAATCCCTTTTCTAAAAAATAAATTGATGTTATGGAAAATGACGATTTGATAGAATTTGTGCGTTTTAAAGCATTTATAATTTACTTTACTTCTCAGTTTAATTTTTGTACCGGGGGCAACGGAAAAGTTAATTGAGACTTACAAGAGGACAGGGAGTATTTCCGGGACAGCGAGGTTGTGGGGGACATCAAGGAATGTGGTTAGGAAGTGGTTGAGGAGAGGGGTTCTCTTTCAGACCTTTCAAGGCGTCCGAAGGATTCACCGAGGAAAACAGAAGAGAGGAGTGGGAAGGGATGTCAGTGAGGAAGGTTAAGCATGCCCATAATGCTTTAAGATGGACTTATATTTACAACATACAAACACAACACTTCGGAAGGTATATGGATGGAAACACACCCTTTGAAAAACTGAAATCCCTCATCCCGAATATGAAAGAAGAAATCGCCTCTTCCCTTGATTATACTTGATAAAATAATTCCCATTTATCAACATATTCCTTTCGCCAAAAAAGATAAAAATGGGGAAAAATTCACAAAGGTAATGTGTAAAGCTCAGCGAACCGGAGATTTTTTGTGTTTCTTTCTACCTGCTCACAACTTTTTATTAATGCAAAGATATTCCTATTTTGATCAGTGTCGGAGGAAGGAATTGAAGGAGGAAGTAAAGAATGAAGAGGACAAAAAGAGGGCTTATGTCCACATAAGCAATAGGAGGGATGAACCTCCTAACCCTTGAAAAAACAGGTTCTGTGGTTCCTCTTAAAAATTTTATCAGTGGATGAAATGGGTCCACTACGAACCATGTGGATACTGCGGAAAGAATAATGAGCACCATATATACCTTTATAGCAATTGCAAGAGCCTTACCAAGGGCTATAAGAAAATTTCCAAGAATAAACATCAGTCTTTGCCTAATTTTGAAGCCTTCTCAAAAGCCTTCACGAGTGCTTCAATAAGAATGCCATTGAAACCAGATTTATCAAGAATGTAAAGGGCTTCTACTGTGGTTCCTCCTGGAGAGGTGACGAGTTTTATAAGTTCATCTGGTGTCCCTCCCTTTTCCCTTATCAATTTTGCAGACCCGTAAAGAACCTGTATTCCTATATCCAGGGCTTTATCCCTCGGAATTCCCATTAGAACGCCCGCATCCTCAATCCCCTTAAGAAATTTCCATACAACAGCGGGTCCACTACCTCCTAAGGCTGTAAAAACATCCATATAGTTCTCATCTTCAAACTCATAAACCTTCCCGAGGATTGAAAAAATTTTAAAAGATAAATTTTTTAGTGTCTCAGGAAAGCCTTTTTCAAAGCAAAGAGCAGTGGCGCTTTTCCTGATTTTTGCACAGACATTTGGCATCGCCCTTGCTACATAAATAGTATTTCTTTTTATTGCTTCCCTGAGCTTTTTGATTCTTATTCCGGCTGCTATTGATAGAACACACGCACCGTCTTTCATGGATGAATTGAGTTTGAGGAGGACATCATTTACATCTTTGGGCTTAACCGCAACTATAATCAGGTCCTCGTCTTTGAAATCTTCAACTCCCTTTTTTCCTTTGAAACCTGTTTTTTTAATAACCTCCTCCATTCTTGAATGAAGGATGTCAAAAAGGTAAACCTCTTTCATTCCGCTTTCCGAAAGGGCATGGGCTATTGTTCCGCCCATCGCTCCTGTTCCTATTATTCCTATTTTTTCAGACATTTCTCTCTCCAAATATCACTCTTCCTATTCTAAGGATTGTCGCTCCTTCTTCAATAGCAACCTCAAAATCATCGCTCATACCCATTGAGAGCTCTTTCATACATTCAGGAGGAATTCCTGATTTGATGCATTCCTCTTTTAACTTCCTTAACCCTCTGAAAAAGGGTCTTGAATCCTCTGGTTTTGATGGAGGGGGAGGAAGCGTCATGAGACCTTTGAGAGAAATTCCCTTTTTGTCCAGACAGGCTTTTGCGAGTTCAAAAACATCTTCTTCTTTTACTCCGCTTCTTCCTTCCTTTCCTGTGAAATCCACCTGAATAAGGAGGTTTAATTTTTTCCCTTCCTTTTCAAACCTTTCTGAAAGGAGGTTTAACAACTCAACAGAATCAAGGGCATGAAACCACTGAAAAAGTGAAGGCATATATTTCACCTTGTTTTTCTGCAGAGAACCAACCATATGCCATTTTATCTCCGACGAGTTTATTTTTTCAATCTTCTTTTTCGCCTCCTGAACATAGTTTTCTCCGAAATCTCTGTGCCCGATAGAAAAAAGCTCAACGATTGCTTCTGCAGGGAATGTTTTTGATACCGCAACAACTGTGATTTCTGATGCACTCCTTTTAGAGCTTTCAGCCCTTTTTCTTACCCTATCCATAAAATCCTCATATCTCTTTCTCAAATCCATTAT
>Ga0078972_1003938_pt1 | contig 42692 bp, 32 predicted proteins | sample YelNatPaOPGAMG01_FD_67568 | JGI IMG/M metagenome (GOLD analysis project Ga0078972, IMG submission 67568) | Hot spring thermophilic microbial communities from Obsidian Pool, Yellowstone National Park, USA - OP-RAMG-01 (SPADES assembly) (version 2) | ecosystem: Environmental > Aquatic > Thermal...
TCGTCCTGAAACGCTGAAGACTTTCGATGAAACAATATCAGCGACCAGAAGAGAGGCGGTATCGCATTCCCATCTGGATCAAGGCAATCGTATGGTACGATCCATCAATCCAGAACGTCTGAAGCACCGTATAGAAATGGCTTGAAAGTTTCTCCTGCACCCTTGGTGAACGATCACGACGATCCGCTACTCTACATGACCCTGGACATTTTTGGGATGATTTCCGATCACTCTTCTATGCAAAAAGGACTATTCAATCCCTCAATACGCATGAAATTCCCCTAAGCTATACGAAAAGCCCAAACATGAGACCCGTACCGCCAACGACGTCGAGGAACAGCACGTCTCACCAGTCTCAGAGGACAAGTACACCGAGCAGCTGTGCCAGCCAAGGCGCCGCACGCGCCCTGAAGCATTGTATCGCTGAGGATATGTGTTGTTCTCGTGCGACTGGGTCGTCGGGCTATGTGTGTTCTGGGGTTCCTGGCGGTTGATCCGCTTCGTGTAGGGGCTCACGCTCTCAAAATCTGTACGCGATCTATTGCATCACGCGAGCGAAGACGGAACGCACCAAGGAAACAGTTTCCTGCGGATCGTACCGGGCAGCGCTGGCACCGCAGCACCACGTGGTTATCGAAGCGTGGAGAACCTTTGACCTGCTCGTGGCAAAGTCAAATGCTCGACTCGATGGCACGCTCTCGTCGAAAGCGACACCGAAACACCACCAAGCCTGGAGTGAAACGGTCCTGGTGCGGTTCGATCGGTGACCGCACTCTCCGTGGCGGTGGCGGCCGAGGAGGCAACTCCTACGTCGACGGTGTGGCTGGTGGCTTTCCTGACTTGCCCAATCGGGGAAGTTTTCTGCTGTGGCTGACGCTATGCTGGCACACCGTACAGGTGTGGCTGCGTGCTCCGACTGCTCTCGCGCTTAGCGTCCCAACTGCAGCTACAGAAGAAGAAGCCGCCGAAATCTACGCGGAACACCCGAACGATCAGACGAAAGGCCCACTTCGCCAGGTTGTGCTCCGTGGACCCGTTGATCGTCTGCTGCTACCACGTGACCGCCTAGAGCAGGCGGTGAATCGAATCCTTCAGGCTAATCAGAATGCTGACGCGTCCATTGACTACACCGCCATTCGCCGTTCAATCGACAGTTTGAACGCTTTTTATGGCGAGCATGGATACCCGCTTGCGCTTGTACGAAGAGCACCCGATACGCCTATCAAGGATGGTATCCTGGTCCTCGAGGCGTACGAGCCGCTCGTCGCTAGAGTCCTCGTGGAATACGTGGATGCCAACCAGGAGCCGTGCTCAGGTCGGACGCATGCCAGCGTCATCGCCCGGGCCCTGGGCTATGACGGACTCGGTGTTGAGAAGGAAATGCCAGACCACCAGAGACATTCGCGCAAGTCGCGTTCGGCGCAAAAGGCATGTCCACGCAAAGTCCCGTTCCGCTGGACAGAACAACACTTTCAGCGGCTGCAGCAGTTGGGCCTGTTCGAGTCCGTGACAGCGGATGTACGTGTCATTGACGCCGTGACGCCACACGACTCGCCAGCAGCAGAAGGCCAAGTCGCACAAGCAGAACGCTGTGCGGAAATAGGTGACGTTGAACTGACCTTGCGCGTGCGAGAACGACCTTTCCATCGTTTCGAACCCGGCATAACGCTTTCCCGCGGTAAGCTCTATGGAGACCTAACCTTGGAGGATGCAAATGTCGCTGGCCGAGGGATTCGCTTTCAAGCAGATATCCGATCCAAGCCTGATCGATCCGATGACGCAGCCCATATCGTCTTACAGAATCCACGTCTAGGTTCCAAGGCCGGCGGCTACCAGGTGCGTCTCTTCGAATCACGAAGTACGGCGGTAGGAAGTCGTCGCGGGGTAGAGGTTACGTTGATGGCGCCCCAGCTGTGGTCGGCACCCACAGATGAGGCTCGGCGCTCGTCGCGAACCTGGCTGCGACCAGCTGCCTGGCGAAGCGTCATGGAGCGGACCCTGCAGCTATGGAATATCCAGACAGGGGTACTCTGCGAGCAAGTTCGAATGTTTCCATCGGGAATGAATCCGGGTCAGACAGCGTCCTCATCGCTTCCTGCTTCCGCAGACGGTGCGTCAGCGAGACGGAATCGCGATGAATCGACGACTGAAGCGTCTACCGCACGAGAGCGCTCTTTCACGCACCTAGTTCTGAACAGCAGCGCTATCCGTGATACCCGATCGGATCCGCTCCATCCGCAAGCTGGCTACCGTCTTGCACTGCATGCGGCCTACGCGGTTCCGGTGACAACGAGTAATCCAGAATATTCGCGTTTTGGCTTCACCGGCAGTGTGTACAAGAAAATACCACCTATTCGCGGTCTCCTGCGGCGTCGTCGTCGGAAACAAACCGAGCAACCCGAAACATCACACCAGAATCAAGAACAAGACGAAGAGCAGCCTGCTCGCGCCTGCGTTGCTTTGTTGGCTGAAGCACGTGTTTCGAGTGCATCGTTGCCCGAGTCCGAGCGTTATCCCTTCGGAGGATTAGCCACCGTTCGCGGGATGCGTGAGGGATCACTCGGACAGGTAGGCTCGTTTGCGAGAACCTGCGCAGAGTTTCGATACCCGCTCGACAAGCGCCTCGTGTTTGTGGCGTTCACGGACTGGGGATCCGAGATTCAGCCACCTTCGCATCTCGTGCGTTTTCCAAAGTTGTTCCGTCGAGGCGCTCACGGACACCGCCTCGGCACCGTTGTGGATTCGGCCTCAGCTGAGAGCACCAGCTCGGGCGTTGATGCCCCAGCTAGCGCCGGCTCCATTCAGCGGTCTAGCACAGCGTCCGGCGTTATCAGTGTCGGACTAGGGTTGCGTGTGCTCGGCGCTTTGCGCATGGAATGTGGCTGGATACTGGATCGTGCTCCCGGGGGAAGTGGTGGCGGGTTTCCGAACTGGCGCCTCAGTCGCGACGGTTACTGGCACATCGGCCTCGTGGATGTCTCCTACTAGTGACGGGCTCGTTACGACTTGTACGAGTTGGGAACAGTATCTCGAAGTTTACTAGATAAACTGCATCCATTTGGAGCTGATGCTTGGTTTGTGACGTTCGCATGGATCGCGGTTTCACCACCAGGAGCATCTCGACGGGGAGGGTATGATGCTCTCGTCTTGAGCTTCTTGTGACTCTCGTCAAGTTTCGGGTGGTTCTTGGTATATTCAGGCTTCGCCCTGCGCATAGGCGTAACGGACAGAGACACCACTTTCAGTTGCAGCTTCGACGTGGCTGGCTACGCAGGTGCTGGCGCGGACAACGCCGGCGTCGATGCGAGTCACGAGACGCTCGCTGTTCCAGCCGGACGGAGCTGAAGCGCCCGCTGGTATCCCAGCCCTGGCAGACTAGAAGCGTGTTCGCATTACGGTACGCCTGTTCAGCGGACTCGGGCGTACCCTGGGGCACGCAACTCTACTCGGATAGAGACCCGTTCCAAACAAGCGTGTTTGGGACGTTCGCGCGGCCTGCGTCGACGAGCCGCCTCAACTCCCAAGCACCCCAAATTTATTTGTTTTCAACATGAAGTGGACTGTTCGGTCGTTTAGGTAGACGTAGCGCGGCGCTAAGACGCCAATGCCCTAAAATCCCGTAGCTCTGTCGCGTGCGTTCAGAGCTACGGGATCACCAAGCATGCACGCATCGATCCATGATGACATAGCGATTGTACGTTTAGGTCGATAATTACCTATTGTTCCCGTTTCTGTACCTACCGTAGATGCGTGCCATTGAGTATCCACAAGCCGTCTACGGCGCCCGATCACCGCATCACCGCGGCATCCCGCAATGCCGCATCCCAGGCGCATTGACCCCAGCGGAGGATTTCCTGTGAATCGCCACGCGTGAAATCGATGGACGCTGCAACGATCCGCTCGGATCGATTTTCGCCAGTAACGCCTCCAGCTCGTGGTGGGATACTGGCTCTGCGCTTTTCAGCGTGAGCACGAACAAGTAGGTCGTTTAGTAGAAGACGCTGGAGATGATTGATGCTAGAGACGGCACGATCAACTGTTCTCTGCTGGGCGCTGAACAACGATCTGATGGAAACGAGTCGGCTCGTGTCGAACCGCCTCGAGCAGCGACAGCAGCAGACGCTCTTGCGCAGCACCGGATGCGTGCGGTCCGAAATCGAAGCCCCTGCTCCATCGGCCGTCTTGCGTCCTCACCAGCGCTCTGGGCTTTCGCGCTTGTGCACGTCTTCGCCCTGAAAGGCGTGGTTCAGATAGGATTTGGTGTTCAGAGCCGAGCACTCCTTCTGTGTCTCGCGACCTACCTGGTGCGCATGCTGGGGATTACGGTCGGGTACCACCGCTATTTCTCACATCGCTCATTCAAAACTTCACGGCCGTTCCAGTTTGTGTTGGCCTGGCTTGGGGCATCGTCCTGCCAGAAAGGCGTTTTATGGTGGGCGTCGTGGCACCGCCACCACCATCAGCACGCGGATAGCGAAGAGGATGCGCACTCACCCGTCCACTTAGGTTTCTGGTGGAGCCACTTTGGCTGGTTTTTGCTCAGCGATGCGCACACCGAGGTGCTTGCGTCGCTCGTACCCGACCTGATGCAGTATCCGGAGCTCGTATGGCTGGAGAAATGGCACCTTGTTCCGGGTGCGGTTCTTGCCCTTGCGTGCTATTGGCTCTTCGGCGGATACCAGGCCTTTGTGTACGGTTTTCTGGTTTCCACAGTGGCACTCTGGCACGCAACGTTCACCATCAACTCCTTATCGCATATATACGGAAGCCGCCGTTTTATATGCGAGTTCCGTGGCGACTGTAACGCGCGCAACAATCTGTGGCTGGCGCTGATCACGCTCGGCGAAGGGTGGCACAATAATCACCACAGCTTCATGGGCAGTGCTCGGCAGGGCTTTTACTGGTATGAATTCGATCCATCGTATTGGCTTATTCGCCTTCTGGCCCTGCTTCGTGTGGTGAAAAAGGTGCGCGAGCCACCGCTGGAACAATTGGAGCGGAAGCGACTACCAGCGGAGTGTCGCCGATGGGATATCTGTTCGTGTGTCCTCAGGCAATTCTGTACAGAAACGCCTCCTGGGTCCGCACATTTACCGAGAGTTGGACGTAATGCATGCCAGGGATCGGAAAGCGATACGCTGGCTGACGCTTTGCATGTCTTGAAGGCAGCAACCGAGTGGAAAGCGCCCGTTGCACCTGAGCTTCCGCAAATTATCGGCATGTCCTGGCCCGAACACGCTCACTAAAAACTGGCGTAGCATACCGAATCGGATGGGTTGTACGGACCATGACTCGAACGGTATGCGAGCGCAGCGATGCGCAGCAACGAGCAAGCCAAGCACAATATCGCAGGATGAGGCACCGTGTCGCTTCGTGCTCACTAGGCAGATGCCATGTAGAATAATGAAGCTGCAATGCTCGTTGCATTCGTTTGTACCCAGAAATCGCACTGAGGGAGATCAAAGTGTCTCGGCTCAAGCTGGCAATGGCAGCGCCTACATCTGGACCTGGAAAACAGGAGCAGCAGCAGCAGCAGGGCAGATGCCGCAGCAGTCACAGAGGCGCAGCGGCAGCTCGTCTGGAACCTGGATGGAATACTGTGCTGGTCTCGTAGTGTATCCAGATTCAAGTCGGATATGTATTCAGATATGGTGCGATGCTCAATTCTATTGCAGCAAAAGACTATATGAACATGGAGCCCGCCGCAGTCTATCCGAATCCGATTCGAATATAGATCCAGGTATGGCGCGATGCTCCACTCCATTGCAGAAAAGGCTGCCTAAGCCTGAGGATCGTTCAGCTGCGCGCGAAGCAGGGCCTGGCAAGTTCTCGAGCGCATGGCTTGCCCCGCTTGGCGCATCGTTTCGATGGTATCAGATCGATGCCCGGACTCTGGGATGCCCGGGATACACGATTTTCACTGGCGCCTAGAGAGGCGACCAGCGCTACAGTCTGCTCCAGACCTTCAAGTTCCGCTTAACCTGGACCAGGCTTCAAATTGGGCTGATGGTTTGCTCGAACGAGTCTACAGGTGCCGAGCCTGTTGTGCGCACCCGCTCTGACATCTGGATCAATGCTGCGGACGCGGTAGGAGACGAAACGGCTATGTAGCACGTTTTTGAGTGTCAGCTCGAGGTCGAAATGAGCGATGCTAAGAGGTACACAGGTTCGTGCCAGTGGTCCGCCTGAGGTTTATCCACGGATCACGGACAGCGTTGTGTGGAGCAACATCTAGGCATCTCGCGGTTTATCCAGACCTCCAGTGCACATCGAGGCATTTCTAATGGTGGAGGATGGATTCCTCGAAAGGCGCTACGCGCTTCTACGTACGCATTCGCGTGTCACTGGCTTCAGACAGGAACGCGTACCCGCTGCGAGTAGAGCCTTCATCACTGCAGCCTTTTCCATCCTTGTTAGAGTCAATTGCAAACGGACAACCAAAACATACGTTTTCGAATATGTTTGAGTCTCTTTCCGCTATCATCAACGCCAGCCTTGTCGGATTTTCTCCACGATTATGTCCAATACCGCTCAGATATTTAAGGATTTCAACACATCTACTCTCATTTCCAATGTGGATCCATTGTCGCCACTCGAGCGACTCTCATGGCAGCATAGAGTCCCGATTTCGTGGCTTCTGGCAGTTGTCGACTTGTTTGATGCACATGCAGAAGCCGAGATCTATGTTTCGCTTGGCATGTTCATTTTCTTCGCATACGGGTGCGGTGCGCCCTTCGCAGCCATAATACTTGACTGTGGTTAGGTTTTCCAGTGTGCCTGCGAGATTTCCTCACCGTTCTGGTCCTGCTCTGAGTGTCGCCCTGTGGAGCGTCTACGCCTGATTCGTCGCTCGCTACATGCCCCTGACGGGTACAGAAGCCTCCCGTTGATACCGTTTTCCGGTTCCGGGCCTGGTGGAGCACCCTTCAACGGTGGGATTGTTTCGGGCGACTCCCAGGTGAGTAAGCTGTCGCATTCGATCGAGGACCTGTGGCGTACGGTATCATCCGTAACCAAACGAGCATCGACAGGGGAATCCAGGCTCGAGAACAAGTCCGAAAATTTCGCTTCGCGTCTGCTCGCTTCTTGCAAAGCAGTGACGCACGCTCCGCTGGAAGCGATCTCCGCAATGACCCAAGTCCGCGACCTATCTTCATGAAACCAGAAGGACAGCAGCCTCTGGGTGCATGTGCGGCAACAAGTATCATGGTGCTGGCGAATGCCGTGTCCCCGATGAACACAAACACAGGGCAGAGGTCCCTTAAACGAAACGGATTATTGAAGGGTGTATGTTGCGGGGCCGGGGCTTTCGGAATGCTCTTGAGAACAAGTTGTCAAGGGACGACATCGAGTATTTTTTCCTAATCGATGCGCTGAAACCGAAGCAGAATCGAAACGTTCAAAAGTGCGTCATTTGGGCATGCTACGCGCGAGAAAAGCCGAAGAATCAAGATCCGCACATACAGAAAGTGCATTACCATATCGATCGTTTTCGGAACCCTGGCTCGAGCACGTCGCAAACCATCTTGATAACCGTGATGTCTCGAATTCTGATGCAAATCGTCGAATTCCACCACTCCGGAAACACGACCAGAACAATTCTAAAACCATATATGGATCCTTGACCCCTTATGCATGCACGTTGAATAACGAGCCCGCTCATCCAAACCAAGTGTGACATGACCGAAATCCAAGCATACTCCAAGTACGTCCGTCTTCCGTTTGTATGAACCGTCGCTGTAGAGGCGTGACGCCTGCGACCTCGCACGCGTGATCATCAGCGGAGCCAGGGGTTTGCTCCATAAACCGAGAAGCGCACGCCCGGAGCATACGAAACTCGACCACGTGGTACACAGAAGCATCTTCAGAAGCGCCGAGCTGGCTCATGTCTGTATACGGATAGCGCTGGCGTAACCAGCGAAATCCGACTGGATGCATCGATCCTCTACCATACGAACGAACAGCAGCGCAGTCGTTTCAGACATTTTTGCAGCGACATGCGATTTTTACGACGACGCTCACACGCTGGAACGGGTACGCAACATAGAGCGCAGCGCAGGTCTTTGACGGTCATCCCGCGCCCTTGAGTCGTTGGTTCCTGCACTTGCTACCCGCAAACACAAATACACAGAAAGAGCGAGCGAAAGACAAAAAGGGGTCATTGAAAGAGTTTCGATTCGCCACCGGACTCGAAAATCTGGTAACCGCGACCCTGGGCGATCTGACGCCGAAACACAACTGCATCTGTCTTCGTCTGGATACCATCAGCGTCGGTCGTCTCGCTCAGGTTCAGAGGAGCTGCCTCATTCGCGTCCATAGCTGCGCGTTTCCGACGACACGAGCGACTCGTTTGCGATGCTTGCGTGGATGCTGATTCCTGCAAAGGTAGCGATTCGGCATCCGCATGCGACTCGGCCTCCTGATCGATCATTTCCTCCCGATCCATCAACGCATCGAGGTCTGCGTCGGTGATCTGACCTCCATTGCCGTACTCAGCCTCGGCCGGGACAAAGTTCACCAGCTCTTCCAAAATCCGCTCTACTTGTTCCTTGGACGCGATGGTATCCAGGTCGAGAAGGTTCTCCTCCAGTGCGCTCAGTTTCTGCACCAATGCTTCATCAAAACTGGATACCGTCTGGCTGGGATTTCGATTCTCATCGGGAGTCGTCGATGGACCTGCGTTCGACGCTGACGGCGCGGACGGTGCCTGCAGCGACGCATGGGATGCATCGCAGTAAAAGTGACCGCGGGTCACAACGAGCCGCTCAAGCTTACGCTTCTCTACAGCTCGGTTCAGCATGCGCTCCTCGACTGAGTTGGGTGTGACCAGACGATACACGTGCACCGGTTTGCGTTGGCCAATTCGATGGCAACGGTCCATGGCCTGCAGGTCCATTTGCGGGTTCGGGTCGCTGTCGTAGAAGATCACCGTGTCGGCGGCTTGGAGGTTGAGTCCAAGTCCACCGGCTCGTGTGCTCATCAAGAAAATGAAGATCTCCGAATCGGGAGAGTTGAACGCCTCCATCTGCCGAATGCGATCCTCAAATTTCACCGAACCATCGATGCGAGCGTATTTGTGGCCACGCAGTTGCAGATAATCTTCCAGAATATTGAGCATCGAGGTGAACTGTGAATAAAGTAGCACTTTGTGGCCTCGCGCTCGAAGACGAGGTAGCAGGCGATCAGCCAGGGCCAGCTTCCCAGCTGCGTGAACGAGTCGCTCATCAGTGATCGGGTAGGCGCCATCAGTGAAGTTCTCCTCGGGCTCAGCGATCAGGTACGGATGGCAGCATACTTTGCGCAACTGCATGAACTTGTTGCGCAACGTGAGCGGGCGCGTATATTCGCGACCATAGCGGGCGTTCAAAAGCTCATGGATCCTATCCTGCATGATAGCCATGTAGTACTCTCGCTGCAGGGCGCTTAACGGAGCGAACAAGTAGATTTCGCGTTTCTTCGGCATTTTTTTCTCCACATCGCTTTTTAGTCTGCGAAGCATGAATGGACGCAGGATCATATGCAGCTTCGACACGATGGCGTCCTCTTGTTGTCTTTCGAGGGCACCAGCCGCGATATCATTCCCAAAATCGAACCATTCTCGGAAGAGCTCAACTGAGTCGAAAATGTCAGGCATTAGAAAGTGGAGCAGCGACCACAGTTCATCCAGGTTGTTCTGCAGCGGTGTGCCGGTTATCAACAAGCGATTCGCTGAAGTGTAACTTTGGAGCTCTCGCAGCAGCTGGCAGTCCATGTTTTTGATACGATGACCTTCATCGATAATGATGTATGCCCAGTGATATTTGCTGAGGTAGACTCGATCGCGCATGACGATTTCGTAGCTGGTAATGACGACGGGCATGTTTGATGCACCGTTGCGTGTACTCAGGTGCCGTTTGCGAAGTAACTGGCGTTCGCTCTTCGTCCCGTGATAAAGCAGGGCGTACACACTGGGCGCAAAGCGTTGGAATTCGGAAATCCAGTTCGGCAGTACAGTCAGGGGTCCTACAATAAGGAAGGGACCTCGAACCCCCATTTCACGGAGATGGCAGATCAAAGCAATACACTGAATCGTCTTCCCCAACCCCATTTCATCTGCTAGGATACCATTGATGCCATTTTCATAGAGAGAAACCAACCACTCGAGGCCGGCGAGCTGGTAATCTCGGAGAACACCGCCGGTAAATTCTTGCAACTGCAACGCGCCGGCATCCCGCGCTTCCGTCCGACGCACGTCAACCTGCTCTCTGTCTGCAGTTTCAACAAGCGTTTTTAGTTTCTTCTCGCCTGCGGTGCTTCCGGGCTTGCTCGAGCGCTCGTTGTGAGGGGTGCTGGTCTGCTGATGCGCGCGCCGCCGATACTGTTCCTGCTGTTGCCGAATCTGTTCTGAAAGTACACTGGTGTACAGAGTGGCAGCTTTTAGCAGCCTCTCCAGGTGCTCATACCTTCGGCGTTTTACGGCTTGCGTGGTGCTGTTGGTGCCGGCCTCGAGACCGCCCTGGTCCGTTACCGAACAGTCTCCCGTGTCGCCGCCGCCGTTGTCTCTTTCAGAGCACTCGCCTACGGGATATGACGCCACCAGTCCGTCTTCCGTTAATGAGACCTGATCTTGTTCACTCCGCTTGACAAGAACGTCGCCTTCCTTGCGTGACTCGTCTCTGCCGCTGTCGACGAAGTCTCCGGTACGCGCAGGCTTCTCAACGTCAACCATGGTGAAACCTAACGCTAGTGCCCCCGTTTCGCGCTTCCTGCCAGTCCACAAGAGCTATGTACGCTGTCAACAGCTCCTCTGGGTACCGAAGTGCGAGGGAAACTAGAATTTGGAGCCTCCCCCAAAACAGGCATTCAAGACTGACAACAACGCTAGAGGCGCTCGAACGCTGCTCCAGCCTTGCTTGCCGATACCGATAGAAAACCCGCCAAATGTACAGCTCGTTACCAATACGTGCGTGCGTTCGTGCGTGCGTGCGTGCGTGCGTGCGTGCGTGCGTGCGTGCGTGCAACGCACGGATCATGCCGGAGCGACTGCCGTGCAGCCTGCGCTATGATGATCATGGATTTCTTCAATAACTTCAGCATTAATTGGGGAAGCGTTTACTTGCCTAACTCGGGTGTACATACTGAGGTTTAGGTCTGCTACGACTGTGATCAGCATCAGCATTTTGGGGGATTTTTTGTGACTCATTCCTTTTCATCGCTCTCATGTGTCCTGCTCGAAACACGCCGGTCTCTCCTCTGCCTCCAGACCCATTGTTCGCAATCTGAAAGAAAAAAGTATGCAAAGGCTCGCGTTCATGGCAATTAGAAGAGATCCGAACTCTAGCGTATACTGTTGTGTTCGCTGATTATATCCGCTCCAATTTCATCGAACAAGAGTGTCATGCACGCACAACGCATGTACCGCTATTCGGTGGCAATGCTTCTTTGTATCGGATAAGGTCACAGAATCCATTTCGAGTCGCTACGATGACGGGCAAGCGCTGCTGATTATCAGAGAGGAAATCTGTGCTCCTTCAAAAGCGCTACATCACTGTAGCGATACATGATGCTTTCAGCGAGAAGCCTGTGCAGCATGGAAACGATCCTCGTACGAATTTACGCTCAGCGTCCGATCGGATGCTCTTAAGCGTACATCGAACAAATGGATTTCATCCAAATGTATCGACAGTGTCCGTCGAATAAGCACCCCGTATAGCTCTGAGCATCCCTATCGCCACCACCAAGGCATGCGTCTAAGATACAGGCAATGCAGAGCAGGCAGTGCGAGTGTGCTCCACTGCACGCTCGCATTGCGTTTGTGCCGTTGAACGGAGCATTTCATGGGATGCTTCGGCGTAAACCGGTGCCAGGAGGCCAGCAAAACCTACCGATCACGCGCTTTGGAGTAGATCACCCGTTGCCACCAGCAAACTACCTCAGCCGGCCTGCAGCTAGGCTCTCGCAGAGCGAGTCTCGTAGAGCGCTCGGTGCTGTTGCAGTTCCAGGACAAGAGTTGCCGTTTGGCGCGTTCCCCATGACTTGCGCCCAGTCTCTGAGACTTTTATTCCTGCTCGGAGCGCCAGGGGCAGGGAAGAGCACCCTTGCGAAGAAGCTCTCTGAGCTGCACAATTGGCGACACTTAAACGTCGGTGACCTACTCCGCGAAGCTGCCTCCGGCACAAGTCCACTGGTGACGGCTGACCAGTCGCGAGAACTGGAGAATCTGCTGCTCGTCGGTGATCGCATCGCTCCCAGCGAGATCACAGCAACGCTGCTGAACAGCGCTTTGGAACGCTGTTGGAGCACGTCGACAAGCTCAGACCAGCGGACGGTTATCGTCGATGGGTTCCCCAGAAACCACGAGAATTGGCAGGCCTTCGAAACGAGCGTTCAGCGGGCCCTCACCGCGTATCCGTGCTTCGTGCTCCTTTGGTTAGACCTGCCTTTCAGCGTAGCACTGCGGCGCGCTCAGCAACGCCATCGCAACGATGACCTCACGCCAACGCTCAAACGACGCTTTAAGGTATACGTGCAGGAGACGCTGCCGCTTCGCCAACGACTTCCAGCAGATCGCCAGTATTGCGTATCTGCGGACCAGCCTGTCGATCACATCGTCACATCCGTACAGCGTTTGCTTCGAGAAGCAGGCTTCCTCGCCAGTAACTGGTCGTCCTGTCCTTGAGCGCAGAAGCGCACGCGCGAAGACTCCCGCTTGCGTGAGCGAAACCTCCGCGACATGCAGCGACGGCTTTCGAACCGTCTTGTTCTGGGTATATCGAATGCGAATCATACGCTATTGCTGAGCGAGACGCAGGCTCCAAGCACCTTTTGCTGGCGAGATAACGGCCTTCGTGGGAAATGCAGCGCCAGACGCAGAGATGCGCTCTGGGTCCAGGCATTCTCGCCGCCGCCGCCGCCGCCGCGGCTTGCCACGAGTATTTGCAAAACCTTCATGCAAAGATGATGCCGAATCAGGAGCTGAGGCCGAGCTTTCTGGTGTATGCTGCTGAGCGTCGCAGCTGCAGGGCGATTTCAAGAGCGTCTACGCAACAGCAGATCTCATCGAGGAACTGTGGAGTCATCGGCGTGTTCAAGCGCAGGGCGACCACATGCCTCATGATACTGTTCAAGGGCTCTGATTCGGGCTCTGAATCGAGCGCTAGCAATTTCCCCAACGTTGATGTTACGGGATGCTTGTCTGCTCAGGAAAGAACAACCAACAGGGCCAATCCTTGTGCGTTAGCGAGCTCATTGCCGAGGTATCGTGCAGGCTGGGTCGCACAGCAAGCTGCCTGCACAGGGGGCACGCTAGTGCCGTGTTCGCGCGCTGCGACCCACCAGCCTGCGTAATGGAGGCCAGGCACTCAACGTGGCCGTCGGATGTGCACAAAGCGCTCATGCCCCGAAAGATCCCGCTTCACATCGACTAGTTCCAACGTAACGGAAGAAGCAGCACTCGCAGTCGCTGCGAGCAATGAAGCAATCTTTGGCGGTTGCGAGGGGTCCACCTCCATCCACAGCTCACCGCCAGGCGCCAGCAAACTGGGCGCTTCAGCACACGCTTTCAAAATCGCTCGGATGATACGCATGCCATCTTCATCAAGACCCGATAACGCTGCAGGGTCTTCAAAGTCGCGAATCTCTGGCGCAAGCGTCGCCATGTCACTAGGCAATACATAGGGTGGATTCGATACAATGAGGTCGTAGGTGAACTCGTGTTCACCGCTATCGCGCATCGCTCGAGCTTGTGTCAGCAAATCCGACTTGAATGTCTGAATATCGCACCGAAGGATACGCAGGAATGGATGCAGCGTCTCCGCATCGCCGCGCTCTGCGTAGAGCGCAACACCAAGGCGACGTGCATTCTCCGCGGTTATCCAAACCGCAGTTTCATTGGGATCAATGGCAACTGCAGCTACATTCGTGTTCCGCAGACTCGCCAACAACGCGAGCACAATCGCTCCACTGCCGCACCCAATATCCAAAAGGCGCAGGGATTCACCTGCTCGTGCGCGTTGGGCCCAGTCGCTGCGCAGCACATGCTCCACGAGCTCCTCGGTTTCGGGTCGCGGGATCAGAACAGGAGGCTGTAGAAGCAACTCGATGCAGTGGAATGCCCACGAACCACATATGTATTGGACGGGCTCTCGCGAAAGCCTACGAACACAAAGCTCTCGATACTCGGCCCGAATAGCGTCGCGTAGTGTCTCTACCCAATGCATCGCTGGATGTTGCTCCTCTCGCACTGTCTGGCGCGCAGGCGAAAACTTCCCCGAAGCATTCACAGCAGCTCTGAACGCTGGAAGGGTCAATGGCGGCGGAATCAGAAGAACATCCAGCCAGTCGCGCTGAGAAGCGTCAAGTCCGAGCGCTGCATACCTCTGGTGCTGGTCTCGCAGCTGCCGCAGCTGCTTCAGCTGGTGCTGCATCTGAACACTGGACTGTGCCCGTCTCAGCGCTTCCATGAAGAGGTACTCAGCCGACAAGTCTGGTTCTGGCACAACAGCGAGCACCTCTCGTTTCACATACTGAAGCAGCGCTCGGGGTGTGTCTTGCGGCCACTGCACCAGCGGTGGTGCCAACCGCGACGCCCCCGCAGCTACGAGTCCCGCTCCAGCCGCCTCCGCGCTCGTCTGCACCAGCTCTGGAACGTCTTGACTAGCCTGCAGTCGCTGATGTGACTCCTGCTGACGAACACACCCCAGTAGCCGCAGGGGTGTCAAAGGAGTTCTGCTCGAGCGGCAGCGCCTTACAAAGACACACTCGTCTATGGTTCGTGTCCAGCGCGCACAGCAGCGGAGACAACCGGGAACCCTAAGCACACCAGAAAAAGCCGCCAACGGCATCGGGATACGAGTTCCAGTAGAAGACACCCGAAAAGTCAACGCAAGCCACACCACATCGTCGATACCTAGAAGACCACGATACCCTGTCCAAGAGTCGGAGCGCTCTGACTTGCCACTTTCGCAAAGGCGAGCGTGTTGACGACAGCCTTACGCCGTTAGGTCGCTTTCCGGAGTGCCGTGCGCTTCTTTGCTCTTCAGCGGCGCATAGCCGGCTGGGTGTTTGGATCCCGTAAGAGCGTATTTTCTCCGTTTCACGCTTCATGTGTGCTCGTATACCGATGCAGTCGTTACGGAAGCAGGGTTGTGCTCGTTAGTCAGTGTATCGCTCGTTTCTCCTTACAGTCGTTTCGGAGGCATATTTGAGCTGCTCAGGTCATGAGGCACTCGTGCTCACTGAATGTGGGATCAAGAGTAAGTAGCGGGACGCATCGGCGGGTATCACTTGCTTTAGGCGACTGCTCTATACGATCGGTAAAATGATAAACGTTTGACGTCGATAGATAGTCAATATATATCTATCCACGCGCAGACGCCTCCCAGCCTTTTTCCGACCGGGCGACTGCCGCCAGCTTCCATTCATCCGTGTACACTTCGAGAGCTTTAGAGGGTGCCCCATTAAGTCGGATCACCTTAGTTCCGCGGGTTTTGTCTCCAGCACCGCACATCGTCTGACACTGATGGCCCCGTTGTAGTCTCCGCATATAAACTCCTTGCGTTTGTTGTATCTGGTGGAACTCTCCGATGCGAGGAGCCGTCGAGCACGTGCTCTCCGTGCCATTTGGTGCTCTCTCGGCTCTCTGTGCTTTTCTTTCGCCGAAGCGCCCCGCAGCCTGCCTTCCGTCTTGAGCTTCAAAAGTGTACAGCCCAGGTCATTCCTTATTTTTCAAAATGAAAGTTATTGTTTACACCCAAAGGTGAGAACATTTCCGGAGCGTAGAGGTATTGCAGAAGAAAACGAAATGTGCTCCAGTGTGTCACCGCGTGCGGAACGCTTCCGCGGTTCGTTCAGTGGATTGATCATTACGTTTCATGATAGAAGACAGTTCTCCCGTGGGATCGAAGCCAGGAGAGTACGGAGGAATGAACGGCAGTTCTATCTCGATTGCGTTGGCAAAAGCCCAAACGCAATGGCAATGGTGAAATACTGCCTTGTTCAATAGGCGGACGTTGCCAGACTTGAGCGAAAAGTCTTCTATGATTCGACGAAGAGGGTGCTATTGTATGAGCCATCTCAACTTGCGAAACTGAGGCCTCGACATGAATCCATTGCAGCTAGGAAAGATGATGACGTCTTAGTTCTCTTCGAATTCGATCGTATATGCAACCGGTGCCCTCAGCGAATGCACATGTACGCTCCGACCATTCCGTTCGAGGAAAGTCTCATCGACCAAAAAAAACATACCGAGCTTCTCCTGCTTTAGACGGATAGCGACGTTCTAGGAACCCTTTCGTAGATGCGATTTCGGTCGGATATGGCATTGCGTGAACTTGGACTCTTTTCTGGGACTGTACCCCCGTGTTATCACCACGACATGAACAAGCTGTTGAGACGCAGGGACACTCGTGGCGTCTATTATCGTCGCTTGTGCTTTCTTTATGGTGATAAGCAGGTCGTGTTTTCTACCATTGTCCGCATGCAGTCTTTAAGACCATCGGTTTTTCGAGCGGAGTGCATCTACGTCTTTCGTTCAGTGTTCCTCAAGCATCAGAGTACTGAGGTATGACTGACCCAAAGGAGCAATGCAAACCTCGTAACACTTTTCAGTAGAATATACTTACCCTCCACGCAATTCGTCTTCTATCTATCGATTACATTCGATATCGTTCTTGGTCTCATGCAATACACTGCGCCAAAAGGCATTTGACTGCAGTCAGCGTGGATGAAATAGAATAGCGTTGAAAGGTTCTAAAGACCCGGGGCGCGTTCGTGGTCAATACTTACCTGAAAGAAGACGATTTCGATAGGAGCTCTGTTGCTCAACCGTGAAATCGTTTACTACCCATCATCATATCATGCTTGCGTACACCGTCGTTCTGGGTAAATGAATGTAGAACGACATTCTGGCCAGTGCCATACGTACTTGCCAGCGAGATACACAGGCAATTCACCTCCTGGACGGTTTACATATTATCTTGTCTACCTGGACTCGGTATGGTGTTTTCGACAATCGATCATAGGCACCTGTGATGGAATTTCCCGAGCGGCACAGGGCACTCAAAATAAATATCTGGTGTGGCACCTGCCGCAGATGCTTCGAATACCTTGTCCTTTTTGCTGTTCTCCAAACAGACCCAGTAAACATGGCAGATACGTGATGCAATCAAGTCCGCAGAATCTATACGCTTACATGCGGTTACCTTTAGAATCCCATTCTCGGTTACGAGTCAGGCAACAACAAAGGGCGTGCGCTTCCTCCTCTGAATCCATTGCTTGGAGCTGAACGCGCCCATGAAACCCATCGTCCGAGCGTCTGCCATGCAGGCAGCAGCAGCAGCAGCAGCCTCAGCTGACACGGTTCGTCGACGCCACCTCTCAACGCTCAGTTGTAGACGAGCTCGGCATTGACATTTGCTGTGGTGCGTGCTGAGATTTCCGCAAAAACATCGGCATATCTTCCTCCTGACGAAATGCGACCCATTCTACGTAAACCGTGTCGGCCGAAGACGCCTTGTCGGGTGCGGAGCCTCCACAATACCCACCTGTGCTTTGAGGCCGATAGCCGCGGAACCAGCGCATGACGCTCGTCTTCAACGCCGGATGCTGACGTTGAGCCCTGGCTTGCTTCTTGAGTGCTGAGTCTTTCTCGTCCGCCAGTGCCAACAGATGCTCAAGCTCAAGTCGATTTGCTGGTTCGGTGACTTGCAGCGCCTCTGCGAGGCGTTCCTCTTGACTCAACGCTCCAGAGTGCGGCGTCTGCTCAGCACGGCGGCGCTGACGTTCCTGCTGACGCTGTGCCTTCGTAGCAGCGCGTTCCTCAAGCAAGCGCGCTGTCTCTTCGGATGCCGCCTTGGTGGTTCGGCGGAGGCTCTCACGGGACACAGACCATTCAGAGCTATCGGGTGTAGCTTTTGGAGAGCTGTTCAGGGCATCCAAATCCGATTGCGTAGTTGAACGACTGCGGCTACTGCGAGGACGCTTCGAACTTTCCCGCTCCTTCAAAGCGGGGTCCTCGTACTTCCCAAAGCGATAGCGCTTCTTGCGTACCTTGAGTCGTTCAAGGCGTTCCCGCTCCTTCAAGATGGCTTCTTGTTCCTCATCGATTTCTTCTGTCGTACCCTTAGTATTCGAGTCTGTAGGTAGTGGGTTCACTTCTGCAGCCTCCTCTGTTGAGCTGATCGCGTCATCCGCGGAAGACAGTTCCGAGGCCTCTGACACCGCGAAATCATCGTCCTCCTCCGTTGAGCTATCAATAGACGCCGCTTGCTTCCAGAACAGGTCATCTGCTTCGAGTTCTTCGCCTATCAGTTGGTGAAGACGCTGACCTCGGGTGGAGCGCGAGGGCAGTACCCGGCGATTACTTGCTGCAGCTGTGTCTTGCTCCATGGAGCCCGAAACTGGGCAGAAGGTGCCAAACTAGATCTGAAACAGACCCCAGGCGCACATTCGCAGATCACAAAACGCACAGTTTCGAGCAACGACTTTCTAGGGTCACGTCAGTAAAACCGCCGTTTATCCACTTGAGAACGAATTGTCGGTACGCTGCATTGTACGACCCAGAGGCAACTGCGCACTGTGCCGTCGCTGGCGGTAGGACTTTCAGTGATACAAGGCTCTGTTCAACGAGTTCAGCAAGATTTCGCACCGGAGCTACTGCCAGTTTGAGGATCAGTGGCGTGCAGGGTCCGTGATCTACCTTTTTTTGCGTCCGGAACAGGTTTACTCCGGTGTAAACTGCGCGGTGGAAAAATCTAGCCGAGTGCCACTTGGCTCTGGGCACCTGTGCTTCGTGGAAGCGACCTTGGCGCTGGGGCCAGCCAAACAGCAATCAAAGTGCAACCGCTACACGCTTAGGAAGCGTTTTCAAGAATTCTAGTGCGTGCCTGGGTGATGGTCCCGGCGGCGGTGGGCTCTAGACTGCTCCAGCCGCACTCCACGGAAGACGTTGTTGTGGCGGAGGTTCGGAGAGAAGACACGTCGTTTTTCGCCGTCGTCTCAGAGGACGGCAGCAACCACAGTAGCAATAGCATTGATGACACTGTGTTGGCTAACGGCTCCGGAACGAGTCGTGCTCTAGAGCCGATTCCGGGCCAAAGTGTCGCGCAGAGGGGCTCCCCGGTCACGTCCCAGCAGTTTCGCTGCAGCGCAGGACAGCATACCCCCTGTTCGCCTGTCTTAAGCACGCAGCTAACACTGAAAAATGGCTATGTGATTGCGCTTCAGAGCAACCGTGATCCCTCAGGAGGCATCAAACTTTGCTTGCTGGTGAAGGACCCGTCCGAACAGCTAGAGGCAGCATTAGACACGCCCGAGCCCTCAAGTCAAGAATCTGGGTACTCTGCAGAGCTGGGTGCTCTCGAACCCCTAGACACGAGTCTCTGGAGTGTTCCACTGTCTGAAGAGACATTTACTGGGAAGTATATGATGAATACATGGGGAATAGCTTGCGTGATCCTCTGGAACAATTCAATCCTTCAGTTACTACAATTTGAGTACCACTCCGACAAAAGGAAGCTTTATCTGCGGCGTCAACGGAATGCTGCGCTCAGGCCCGCAAAACCGAACACATCACAAACACCGTCTGGAGCACAGCGTCCAGCCGAGCGGAACCGCGCTGATAAACGACGACAATCGGACTGCGCTCCTGCAGCGAACACTGGAGGTACGGATACAGTTTTGGAGCATGAGAACCGGAAATCTGCATCCTGGATAGGATTGTTTGCGGTGGGTATCGCCAACACACCATTCTGTGTCGTCGTGGTAGCAGAAGCGCCTGCTCCGGTCATTGTTCCTGGACAGCAGAAAGTTGGCCTGCGTCGCAAGTTACGAAGCAATCAGTGTACTGTTGGTGACCTGGAAGCTACCGTCAAGCACTGGAAGCGCCACCTGCAACTCTGGGACGTAGAGTTTGGGCAGAGACACCAGCTTCTACGCATTGAAACAGACGAATCAGAACAGCATGGGACGTTCTCTACACATTCGCCGGTACTCGCGAAACAGTACCCCGCGTGGGTCAGCTACGAAGCGGATACCGCCAAACTGTCGATCGGCTGGGGCGAGGAAGTGCCGTCTACTGGCGTCCATTGCTGGCTGGTTTCGCTCCATGCAACGCTGCCATCAACGCTGCGAATGGCGGATATGCTTCGGCTCCTGCGTGACCACGACTCGGGAGCGCTGCCGTCTGGCCCCGCGGTGAGTCTGCAGGCTGGACAAGCGCGTCTGCCTGCGCAGTCTAAGGCCAACCGAGTCGCCGCTGGCAAGCTGGATACGCAACGGGTGCACCAGTCCAGTGAGGCGCCTTCCGTCGAAGCGCTTTGCCAACAGGAAGAGGCGTTGCTCGCAGCGATCCAGATCGGATCGTGGGAACTCTGGGTCAAAGCTTTACAGAACTTTCCCACATACAGGGATGCCACCGGAAGCGGCGCACTTGCCGACAGCCCTCAGGGTATCGTATTGCGATCCGCAACGCATGCCGCTACGGAACCACCAGACCATTCAGGGTCCGCGTTTTCGTTGAGAGAGCACTTGCTCCACTTGAATGCGCGCCTGCGTGAACAGTACATCGAGAATGCTATGGCGGTGGCATCTTCGCACGGTATCTTGCAGGAACAGCGGGCATGTCTTCGCGTGCAGTACAAAGACCTGCGCGCGGCCTTTCCCGAGGCCAGCTCCATGCCCGCCCTCAGTGATTTGATCCCTTTCATTCCACTGGGTTGTCACTGCACCAATATGCCCGTAGGGGAGCAGATTGGCCTTCTGCTTCATCATTTGCGACACAAGCAGTCCGCAGACAGCAACGCAAAGCACCCAGGCGCCACAGGGAGGCTGGTGAACTCGCTCTACGCCTATCCGCGACCAAGCAGCTCAGATACGCGAAACGTTCTGCGACAACTTCCTCTGCGAGACGTGTGCTGCATCCTGACGGACGTTTCGGAGCGCTTGGAGCGCGTCCATGCCGGTCTTGAGGGTGCTGCTTCGGCGGCACTGGACGGTGCCTTGGATTTAAGTGTTTGTCTGATCGATTTACATTGGCGAGAACTGGTACTCGGCGAGACCGGCGCCCTTTTCCGCTTTGCCAATGCGGTATGCAGGCTGAAAGCGGGTCTCGATCACGCGGAGCGTCTCTGCGGTCTGCTTGATCAATGGCTGCAGGCCGCTTGAGGCCACGATGCCTAGCGGTGCCTCCTGCCTCGAATTCTGACCGCACGCTCCACGCCCGATGGTGCTGGATGGTCATATGGGTGAACGGGCGCGTTTAGCACCGACCCTGTTGCACGCCGTTCTCACATGCAATTCTCGATATCTTGGGTGCTGCTGCCGCTGCTGCCGGTGCCGCGGTCGCGACGCTCGACTTCAGGCGCTGCATTCATCAGACAGCTGGTGCAAGTGCGCTGGATCGTAGGGCGTTGCCGTCCGCTCTTGCCGAAAGCGAGGAGCGCACGCACGCTCGCTTGTCGCTATGGTAGACTGCGGATCCAGCTCTACATCTTCTCGAAACACTGCTCAAATTCCCGCCGAATAGCGCTCAGGCGCTCAACTGAAATGCGACCTTCGGTGAGCAGCTTCCACTCAAGAAACTCAGCCCAGGTCAAGGTCTCCTCGTCAGGCAATGGCTCCGCTTTGTCGCCATCTTCACCGGTACGCTGACTTGGATCTGGTGTTGTAGCGGATGCCAGGCCAGCTTCCGAAAGCGGCCGCCAAAGCGGCGTCTCTAGAAGCTCTGCGTGCTGCTTCCTCATCTGGGCCTTCCATGCCAGCGCTGCCGCGTTGTCGTGAATATCGCAGCGTCGTGCTATCTGCTGCAGTTTCTTCCGCAGACGTAGACGGGTGGTCACGAGACGTCGAACTTGCTCGCGTTCGTATCGGTCGACGAAGAAATTCGCCACTCGTCCTAGGGTTAACGCATACACCGCGACACCGCTGAGCAGAAAGACAGTGCAGAACAGCCTCGAAACGGGGTCGCTGGACGGCGGCGGACTGATCCCCAAAGTGCTCAAACTGCTCACCGAAAAGAGTAACGCATCAGCAAACGGCAAGTGCTCGTGAATCATTCCGAAAGCGGTACCTGAACCAATCCACAGCCATAAAATGGAATAAGAGGAGATGACGTTTCCCAACGGGGTATTCAGGAACGCGGCACCAACCGCAGAGAGCTCGCGTACAAGTAGGTCTATCCCGCGTGGCGCGTCCATGGCATCGTCGCTGAAACTGCTCAGCGCATTTTCTGCAGCATTCGAGAGTCGTCTTCCCGCGCGTTTTGCATAGGAAGAAAGAACCTTATGAATGCCCCGGGTAAAGCTCACCGCATCACTAAACAGCGATACCGCCCAGCCAGCAACGCCGGAACCCGCATTCGTCTCCCAGGCACCGTCGTTGTTTTCGTCATCCATCGTTACGCGCAGTTTGTTGGATTCATCAGCAAACTGTTGTATCAGTCGTTCTTGCTTCATCAATGCTCCTTGGACAAAAAGCGCTAGTGCTCCACCAAGCAGCAGGTTTCCAGCAAGTACAAAAGCTGCCGTGAACAGACGGGAGATCTCCTTCGTCGGCTGGATATCCCCGTAGCCCACATTCAACCCAGCCTGCACGACAAAGTAGAGGGCATCGAGTGGCGACCACGATTCCACTGTAGAGTAGAATAGTGTGCCAATTGTAAGATACATTGCGACGAATGTGGCCGCGATCACCGTCGTTGAGGGCCCTGGCTGCTCCTCAAACTGCTCCACCGCTACCTCGGATACACTTCGCGGACGCTGGGGCTCGGTTCCCTCTTTCACACTACTGTCGTTGCCGCTGCGAGTTGTAGCTGAACGATTGCGAATGGTCGCGCGGGAAGAGGACTCTTGCTGCGCTCGCAGATCGTTGTCGTTTGCACTTGCGTACAGTGGCACGAATAGCGTTCGACGAGAAGCAGCTAGCGTTCGTTCTCGCCCGGGTAAAGTGCTCCTGCGTGCAGGTCGTGCCCTCTTAAGCAGTCCTTGTCGCCTACAACTTGGTTCTCGCAGCGCTTGCGTCGTATGCCTTGGTGCTTGAAAGACGCTCGTGATCCCCGAAAGCGTGGTTTGAAACGCCACCACACGACAGGACGCTGCAGGCTTCTGACCGCTCCCGCTAAAAAAAAGTGACAAGCGTCCCCATAACACGTCGGCTCGCCGAGAAACGTGTTCGTCGTTGAAGGTAAGGCTTTTCCGCACTTGTTTATTCATGAGAACTAGGCAACGAGCAGAAATGCCGGGTTGAGCATCGCGTTCCAAACGAGGTACCGTTGTCCCGGTGCTCGTTTTCCGTGAAGCTTGTCGCATGAAAACCAATTAATTCAACCGTCCCAATTCTTACCCACGCTTGGTTTCCAAGCAGTCCCTTCAAGTACCTGATGTGCTACGTGTGCGGTAAACTTTAGCGCGCACACACACACCTACGCTGTTGTCAGAGCGGAAGCACAGCTGGCTGCAGTGCAACTGACGCAGGTTCCATGCCCGCGGCCGCCTAAGCGAAACTGCTGTTGCTGGCATCGGTCGACCCTGCCGCATGTGTTGCAGTCACGGTGCTTTGCAAGTCGTTGGAAGATAGCCATCCCTGATCGCGGCTCTTGTGATTGCACACGGAGTAGCCTCCGTTGCTACGTATGTCTACAGGCAAGTGGTGTGACGAATCGACGCGAAAACGTAAAAACCACCAGCTCCTCTGATTCGTTACGCTTGCAATCGTTTGAGGAGCAACATCAACTGCGGCGTGTGCTGATTTGAAACGATTGTTGCCAGTCGAGTTTTGAACCTTTCACCTGGTTCTCGCAATATCTCTTAGTTGGCAGCTGCGTTGGGATCGGTAGCGAGGCCTTGGACCTCGTCACCCAGACGCTAGCTGGCTTTTTTTCTTTGCGCTGCCTCGGTCATTCTTGCAGGGTTCGTCGACGTCTCTTTTCTGAAAAGTGATGTAAGCTGCGCAGCGCTCGCCGAGTCGTACTGGAACGCACCTTATACCGAACAAGTGTTCGACAGGAGTTCACCATAACGTTCGCTATCTCAGCTAGAATGGCACGGATCTTCCCCGCTATCTCAGCAGCATCCGACGTCAGAGCAATGCAAGTGTTTCACACTGCAATTGAGCAGCGTTGCTGGAACAATCAAGCTCCGATGCAATCGGGTAACTACAGAGCTGAGGCCGACAGAACGTACAAATGGCCGCAGAGAGTGTTGGAGACACTCTTTTGCGGGCACACCTGCATATGCGGATTTGGACAAGCGCTTGGATTCCTTCGATCGTTCGTCAGCAAGCGCTGTGTCTGGGCACGTGCTCTGGAATAGGCCACCCCAGGATATGGTATGCAAAATGGCGACGGCAAAGAAGAACGAATATCCCCACCATGTCATTACGTGAATCGAGACGCTAACAAACCCACAGACATGCGCCGTGATAACAATTTACGACCAAGACTTACGGTACAAGCGAAATCACCGTAGCAACGCTCGTGATCCATTCGAATACAGGCGGCTGAGGCAATCAGCCAAGTGAAACGCGAACAGCTGCCGCAGCGCTAGCGTGCGCTTGATGCTGATACAAGGCCGCTGCATCGAACCAGATTTCCTCGGATGCATCACCAAAGTTGGCAGACGGCAAATGAGCCTCAGCTCTCGTCGGGAAGCTTACGTTCCCCACCAGTGCGGACCAAACAAGCGCAGCCGGGTTTTCCTCGAAAGAAGAACGCCTTGGCCCTGAGATACACCGAGCGCCGACCTCACTTCAAACGTCAGATTGTGATGCGAGGGCGTTGCGCTGCCTCTCAAGGCACCGGCTCGAGCACGTTTAACCTTGTGCCACGAGCAACATTTCGGAAAGTCGCGAATACGTTTGCAGATTCGTGTCTCTGGCATTGAAACTACAGTTCTTGACATCCCTGATGAAGAACGTACGAAACATACAAGTCGGAATCCGGTGAGTACATCTCATATACAACTAGGGTAACGACGTCGTCGTTGGTGCACGCTACAACGGACACGTCATCTGTGGGTATGCGTGCACGCCGAGTCGTCCGAGGCCGCAGCGCCGAAGTCGATGCGTAACAGGTTGCGTGCACTGTCGTGCCTGGTGCGAACGCACGCATCCCGTTCGTGACACATGGTACAGCAGCGCGCTTCTCGGTGCCGCGTTGCAAACGACTGAGGCACAGCGGCCGAGCCTCGGTGCCAACGACAAGCATCGTTGACAAGGAGCCGAGCGCTGTACCAAAGTCCATGAACTCGAATCAGCTGTTGCTCCCGGATAGCCACAGAATGGCGGCGTTCGCTTCCGCAACGCGTTCCAGAGCATGTATGAGCCGATCTGCGTATTGCCCGAGCTCAACGCGAAAATGAAACACGTTCGTCATGAACCCAGCGGCGCGTACCTGGCTGGTCTCAGTAGCACACTGGTGCACGCGTGAACAAGTTCACGTTACATATGCGAACGGCTAGCTGCGAGAAGGCTCCTCTGGATAGCAGTGTCGGACAAGCCGGTACCTTGGACGCATAGAGGCAGAAAAAAGCATGCCGCAGGCATACCAGCATGCACCACAAGCGCCTCGGTTCGACGCCCTCAGCGGTACGGCAGCGCCGTCCTGTCTCCGTGCAGCATCTGCTTCAGCGGTATACGCGCTACGGCGGGTGCTCACGGTAGGCACTCGGCACACGACAGAACGTATGAAACGACCAGAATATCCGAGATGAAGTATGGGTAATGGAACTTGGATGTAGTTGCTTCATCATGGACGCTTTCCCGAAAGCCATTATCCATTCCGAATTCTGGGATCCATGGTCAATGTCAACGTTTTGTCATCTGAAAGAATAATCGCGCTCGGTGAGCGCACCTGGGAGATCAGGCAGTCAACTGACGCTATGCGCATGTCGCCGGTGAAGGGAAACGCGATCTTGATCTCTAGCTTGTAGCCCTAAGGTAAAAGATGTATTTCCGTTGACTTCATATCCAAGTACAGTTTTCAGTTCATTTGTGTTTCAAACTTCGAACAAGTCTTGTCAAGTGTTTTTTCGCAATACATAACAGAAGGGTTCAAAGGGCGTTCTTTCTCGAAAAAACGAAAAAAATCGTGGACTTGCTATGAAAACGCAAGTCGACGATCCTGCAGGCCCATGGTCGCCGGCTGCCAGAAAAAACAAAAAACATTGCCTAGTCCAGAAGAAAAGGAAGAGAAGAAGGACCGAAGAGGGAGGCCCAACATCGAAGGCGGCAAGAGAGACAACTGTAGGACGAGATGGTGGTGAAAGCCTTTCTTCTGAATCAAATCAAGGATCCCTACAGGGAAAAGTTGCGAGACGCTATCAAAAAACGTGTCGACTCGTACTCCACGAGTATTGTCAGGGCGTCGTCAGGACTGATGCAGTTGGCGAGGGAGATAGACGAAGACGTGGCGCACATGGAAACAGTCGAGGTCCCGGATGAGTTTTTCGACATGACCTTTATTCGCCGCCTGATGCTTGGTACAGAGAAAGCGCGGAGGGAAAATGAGCGGGTTCACGGCCTCCACGAAAAACATCCCATTTACACCTTTGAGTTTACTCGATACAAGGGTGACGGGGGTATGTACGACTATGGGGCAATGGAGTACCTCACGAACCTGAGGAACCATTTGACTATGAACCCGGAGCGTTTCATGATACGCGCCGTGTTTGCGCTATACCCGGGCCTGTCTCGCAAAGGAGTATGGGCGATTACCAATGGCATCACCAACGATCGAAAGTATGAAGATGAGATCGAATTTGTCCACAAGAAGACGCCACGCAGGAGCACGAATGAAGCTTCTGTAATCCACGCGGCTATACAAGAGCACCGTGCATTCTTGGGGCTGGCGAATCCCGCAGCAAAGATATCAGAGTTGAAAAAAGATACGGAAAGATACTATCGCCTCATTCTGCGGTATTTCGTATTTCTGGACCGAGAGCTCGAACGCCAGGCAGAGGTGAAGCCGAGTGAGGAAAAATGAAGAATGGGAGATATGGAAGGCTGTCCTAATGGGGAAGCGCTTCAACGTCGTTCCGTTGTGCAACATCAAGTAACACTTTGTGACTATCGACTCCGCTGTCCTTTACAGAATCATGAAGGAGCTCAGTCCGGAGTTCAATGTTAGCAGGGAGGAATTCACCGGCGAAAACCGGGAGACGTACTGGAAGAATATCTTCGATTTCAAACGTCTCAAAATGAGCAAGCAAACGTAGTTCACTGGGATAATCGAAACCGATGAAGTAGCTATATGTGTACTCTATCGGCGGTTGAAGAGAGATCGTCCTGGCCCGTCCTCGATATTGTCCTTGGTGAAGCATGAAGATAAGAAGGACGCGGATCCTGCGACGCAGGAGGTAGAGGATAATGACTTTGTCATTGGCGCGGACCCCGGAAACACAAATATCATAGCCGTCGCTGTACCCAAGCGTGCAGAAGATGGCAGTGACGGCAAGCTACGTCAGAAAGACATGCGTCTTTTGGGGTTCTCGAGAGCGAGATACTATCGAGAATCGGGAATCATGAATGCAAGGAAAAATTGAGACGTGGACTGCAGGACTGAGGGATCACCTGGAAGCTATGAGACAGATCACGAGCCGAGGAGCGGACTTTCAAGCCTTTCGGAAATTCATGGAAGTTCGTGTTGCGCATTGGGGTGCACTGTGGGAGGAGTATACAAAGCCTCGGTGGGCTCGTCTGCGAATGAATTTGTATTGTGGGAAGCAGCGGGCGTTTGCCAACTTTTTCAATCAGTTGAGCGCCTTGAAGGAGGATGAACGTCAGAGGCTCTCAGTAGCGTATGGGGCAGGGCGATGGAAGACCCAAAAAGGAACTACGCCAGCTCCAACGACAAGAACGTACAAGGAGTGCGCACGGCGTTTTGTTACGATACCTGTAGATGAGTTCCGAACAACGTTTACGCACCATGTGTTGGGGTGTACACTTCAGAGGGTCGAGATGGAAACGTGCCAGCGGAGCCCTGCGGATATAAAAAAGTACGGAGCGATGACGGAAGAGCAAATAGAAAGGAAGGCCAACGTTCGAGGACTACTTTCATGGTAAGTACCAACAATGGCGAGAAACGTATGTAGTTTGTGAACCGCGACTTCAATGCCGCCGTCAGTATACGGGGATGTGCAGTGCAGGAGAAAAGACCTCCAGAATGGACAAGAAGGAATTTAGTTGGACAATGCTTTCAAGTTGAATTATATGAGAAGAAGTTGGAAGCAGTAGTAGGTGGCAGGTCCAAAAAGACGCGGAGGCGTCTGCACGTCAGTTCGAGACGATTTGGCTCGGACGCGTTCACCGCCATTCTTCCACACTACCGGCGACGTTCGACGCTGAGGGCGTTCTTTGTTTTTCAGCTGACACTGGATTTTTTGCACTGTACCTAGTAGGAACGAAACGGATATCCAACAATGCTAAACTGCACAGCGTTTGTCGCACCACTATCAAACACGACTAGCTTCTTTCTTGCGAAAGAAAGCTTCACGCGAAACAGCGGTCGTAGCGTGGACAACAGGCGCACGCTTGGACGACGTGCGCGTTCGCAAAACCCCGCTGCCCGTACCGTGTTCTTGCCTAGCATGCTCATGACACCGGAACGTTCCGTGGCTGCGGACAATGCGACCGAAAACGTCGTTCCCGAGGAGATCGAGCATGGAGAACGCGTGACAGACCTGCGCGGCCGCATTGGACGCTACCGGTCGAGCGTGCCGGACGCGCGTGGCAAGTTCGGGCCTTTTGGCGGTAAGTTTGTGCCAGAGACCCTTATATCGTGTCTTGAAGAGCTGGAAGAAGCTTACAAAAAGGTCTCAAAAGATCCGACATTTCAACAGGAGCTAGCACAACAGCTTCGAGACTTTGCTGGTCGACCGACGCCGCTCTATTTTGCCGAGCGTCTCACGGCTCACTTTGCGCGTCCGGATGGATCTGGTATGCAAATCTACCTGAAACGAGAAGATCTCCTGCATACAGGTGCCCATAAGATCAATAACGCACTCGGTCAAGTGTTGCTAGCGCGACGCATGGGCAGGACCCGCATCATCGCGGAGACGGGCGCGGGCCAACATGGTGTTGCCACCGCCACCGTGTGTGCACGCTTCGGACTGCCTTGCGTTGTGTACATGGGTGCCCGCGACATGGAACGTCAGAAGCTGAATGTGTTTCGGATGCGTTTGCTAGGCGCCGAAGTGCGACCCGTACACACCGGGACGGCAACGTTGAAGGATGCGCTGTCGGATGCCATCCGCGACTGGGTGACAAACCCAAGCACGACGCATTATGTGGTCGGCAGCGTAGCCGGACCTCACCCGTACCCAGCCATGGTGCGCGATTTCCACTACGTGATCGGTGAGGAAGTATACCAGCAAGTGCAAGAGCGGCACGGCCCTGGTCGATTGCCGGACATCTTAGTGGCCTGCGTCGGCGGCGGCAGCAATGCTATCGGTCTCTTCCGCCGCTTTGTGGACGAACCCAGTGTGCGTTTTATTGGGGTGGAGGCTGCAGGTCGAGGCCTCGATACACACGAACACGCTGCCACACTGACAAAGGGCTCGGTCGGCGTCCTCCACGGCAGCATGTCCTACTTGCTCCAGGACGACGATGGACAGATCGTAGAGGCGCACTCCATAAGCGCGGGTCTCGATTACCCAGGCGTCGGCCCTGAGCATGCCTTTATGCGCGACACTGGGCGAGCAGAGTACCTCTCGGTGACAGACGAAGAGGCTTTGGATGCTTTTCAGTTGGTCTCGGGACTGGAGGGCATCCTACCCGCGCTCGAGACGAGCCATGCGTTTGCAGCGCTGAAACGCATCAACGATACGATTCCCGCAGGAGCGCGCCCGATCGTTGTTGTGAATTGTTCCGGTCGAGGAGACAAGGATGTGAACACCGTTATCACGGCACTGAAAGAGCGAAACAGCCCGCTGGTGAGCGGCCTAGATATTTAAAGCGCCCTTCTGCTTTTATCGCGGTGCAAAAAGCATCAAATCTGCATCTTGCCAAGCTTGCGTGTGTATTCCGCTCGAAGACGCTTTGCGCCGCTCAGCGGTACAAGCGCGAGTCACTCGAGCGCCTTGAACTTGGAAACTAGGTGCAACTGCTGCTGCACGTCAGTGTGGCGCACGACTCTAACGTGGAAGCTTCGTGGACGTAGGGAACGCTTCTACCTACCGTTGAACTCGGTCGTGCATGGAAACAAACGAGTCCCTAGCGGCTTCATGTCAACCAAGTCCAAGTGCGCGTTGCGTCTGCTGCGTGCAGCAGCAGCAGCGGAAACTCGCTGTGCACAGTGAGACTCGGACACGAACGACGCTTCGCAAGCCCTCTGAACCTTCGAAAACGCACTCCTCCCGCTTTACTGTTTAAACGCAGTCTATAAACCGGGAGCTTTCGTGCACCTCCCCAAGTTTACGGAAAGGTGCCTGCAGCAACACCGTGGCTTCTGCAGTGCGCCTGCCTGCTGCACCGGTTCCGAAACGAAAGAACGTGCTGGCAGCGCACAGAGACCTGCGCTGTCTTGACTTGTAGGTCTGTTCTCGTCTTGCCTTTGCGTATGGACCCGAAAGCCAAGAACTTTCCCGAGACGGCGACATCAGGTGCACTCACACCCGCGCTATGGATGGGTATCATCACTGCCCTGCTCCTACTGGCGATCCTGGTCCCGGGAATGTTGTGTCTGGTTCGGCTGCAGACACCACGTGGCTTGGACCCGGGCGCTGAGAGCACGCTCACCCGTCACCGCAAGAAAGTGAACTGAACCAGTTCAGGTCGGCTTCGGGGAACGTTCGGCTACCAGAGTGAAGCGCTTGCGTCTGAAGCGCTCATCGGCAGGCGCAGCAGGTTTCGGCGCTTGGGCTCACCTGGTGACGTTGCAAGCACGTCGAACAGCGCCTCGCACAGCGTCATCGCTACCATCAAGTCTTCTCTATTCGAACTCGGAGCGTATTCGTCTTGAGTCAGCGCCGTGCACGGTACCGTTGCCGCAGTCGCGTCTTCTTTCTGACCTTGGAACCGTGCCCGGGAGCGAGAGCGCTTCGACGCTCCGGCTCTCGCGGGGCGACGACGTTTCCATGGAACTTCCGTTTCCGACCAGTGAGCCGACAACTCAACGCGGGCCCGTCCTCGTATGGCAGCTGCATGCCGCAGCGCCGTGTGTGTTGCCTGTTCGAAAAAGCGGGCGCAGCGTCTCCCCCGAAACTCAAGGTTCACGATTTAGGACCTATATTTCCTGGATGGCGTCGTTCGTGCACGTCATTGTCGCAAACGAGAGGCAGCGTTCAAACCGTTGCGAGCGACCAGCGAGCCAACTGGTCCAAGTCGTGGAGCATCCGCTTCAGAGATGCATTCGTAAAGTTGCCCAGCAACGCCTTCAGCGTGCCGAGTAGGCGCGGCGTCTGGTCGAGCTGGGTTCGTAGGAGTTCCTGGACAAGGCCAAGGGAACGCTCAAGTAACCAGCCCCGAACGAGCGCTGCTGGTGCCGTGTCTCCCGTAGAGGCAGAGGTCGCAGACGCTGTGCCACCATGATCTTCATGATCGTCAGTCTCATGATGATCACGATCGCCACGATCACCGCCGCTACTGCCATGATAGTGGCGAAGGATTTGTGCTAGGCTATCCAGGGTGGCAGCGAGGAAACGCTTCAGGCCTTGTCGATGCTGCTGAAGCATTTGTCGCGCCCGCGTTAACGCTGCCTCCATGGTATCCAGGTCGCGTTCTGGTGCACGCGATATAGCCAGCAAGAGCATCTCGATATCTGTTTGGATTCGGCGTAAACGATCTCTATACTGATTCAGAAAGAACCTCACTGTTTCGAAGGGAAAACGCAAGTCATTCAGCGCTGCAAAGCTGAGGTCATCGCTCGTCGGGTACCGGTTCAGCAGTTGTCGATATACGCCAGTCACAACGGTGGAAGGATCGAGTATGCCTGCCGAACTCAAACAGTTCAGCGAAAGGAGAGCATGCTGATGGGACGACTCCCATACCTGGAGCACCACAGAGACGAGCTGAAGACCCGCCGCTGCTGCGCCCGGGTCTCGGCAGAGCTCGCGAAGAACACCGCCCCAGCGTTCGACCAAGTTGGCGAAGAAACTCGGCGCTCCATACCCACCGCGCAGCAGCGCTTGGAGAAAGACGGCAGGTCGCAGCTCCTTGGGAACATGCTCATTGAGATACGGCACCGCATCATACGCTGACGCTACCAGACGCTGTGCCAATTCCACCTTGACGGGCTCCGGAATGCTCGCCAGCAGGGATGCAGCTGGGCTCCCGATCAGCGGTGACTCGGTTTCCCAGACGGGCTCCGCAGGTGGAACCAGCAAGTTATGCAAAGCAGAGGGTGTTTTCTCCGCAATTCGTTCGCGGTACGAGAGACGAACCGCGTATTCCAGCATCGACGCAATGAGCGCCGCTGAGTGGACGTTCCCCTGCAGCGGCAGCCAGGCGTCCCAGTTCCACTCCCACTGAAAATGAGACAAATGGAAGGCGAGCCACTGGGCGACGCGTTCCGTAACCTCGGGGTCGAGGCGCTGCGCTTCCCGGATGAGCGTCTCGACAGCCTGCAGCAAATGAATCGCTGTTTGCGGATCACCGCCTCGACACAGCTCAACAAGCACAGTCGCGTAAAACAAAAGCGGGTTTCGCGATCTCGGTATTTGCAGCATCGCACTGAGAATCGTCTCCACGAGCATCATCTGGTGGTCTTTCATGGAGAATCCGGCTCGGGGTCGACGCAGCATTTGGACACAGATACGGCGATCGGCCAGAAAAGCGTCAAGCATATCACTCAGTCGCTCTACAGCGAGAAAGCGGTCGGTGAAGCTCATCGCCGGCCACCAGCTCTGTGCTTTGGAGTCATTCTGCTCATTTGCGACTGGCGGTGAGGTCGGAGTCTCGGACGCGGAGGTGTGCTCCTCGACTGTAGTGTCCATTTTGGTGATGTGTAAGCGGATGCTGGGCACTGGATAGCGTGCGTCGATGCTGTGTCGCGAAAGCGGCGGCACGGGCAGCTGCATCCTCAAGCCGCTATCTCGGATACGCGTTTCCCAGAACAGCAGATGGTACTGGGGTAACAGGTTACAGTGCCAGGAGCGTGCTCGCAGCTTGCGGCAAACCAGGAGCAACTCGTGGAAGCGTCGTGAAACCTGCAGGGACGCACGGTGTGCTTCATCGAGTGCTGGCGAGTTCAGCTCCACATCTTTCACCGGACTGAACAGACGTTCCATGCGAGCGCACTCTTCGATGATGGTGCTCGGGGAACGAATCGTTCCGGCGAAGCGCTCCGCTGCTTGAAGAATCGCATCTACACAGTCCGCCGCTACACGTTCTGCTTCGCGCCCGCAATGCATAAGACCGTCCAAAGCGAGTTCGACGAGAAACTGTGAACGGCTGAGGGGTGCTTGATCCTGTTCGGCCCCAAAAAGCGCTGCTTCAACCAACAGATCATGCAGAATGCGACGCACAAACCATTCCGAGTCGAGAATATGGGTATTCGCGAGTTCGGCGAGGAAATGTAGTGCTCGCCGTGCCTGCAGCACCGGAGGTAGCTTCATAAAGCCTGCAGTTTTCGCAGTCGCTGAAGCGTTTGGCGTGATAGAGACCATCAGCGACTGTTCCGCGATCGGTGCACCCGTCGTTATGTGCCGCAGCGCACTGTTGAAAAGTCCGAAAACTGTCTCCGCTACTTGACGGGCGAGGTGCTGGCAAAACGCGTCGGTTCTCGAAAGTGCCTCCGGCTCCTTCATCGTCTCTCGTTGCTTCGCTCGATCTGGATACACCAAACAGGCAAGGAATAGAGCAAACACATCACATTTGTGCCCGAGCTCGGTTCCGCAGCGTACCAAAGTCGGCAGCAAGGGATTCGGGGCCACCAGGGGTGCTTCGCCGGTTGCAAAGACGCCCATCTGGGCACGCCGCTGAAAATCCTCCTCATGGGCGATCGCTGCTGGAAGGACGGGCGAGGACGCCTCGCGCAACCTGTTGGCCCAGAGTGCCACCTGCAGAGCCACCGCACCTATCCAAGCCTCTGCGCTCGTGGGTTCCAGGTATCGTACCAGCTCAGAGACACTGGCAACCGAAGGCGCCTCCGTGGTGTAGCGCGCTCGCTTCTCGCGGTGCAGCGAAGTCTCGTCTGCATCGAGGTCGGTCAATGGGTCCGCTACCCCCTTCCGGCTCGTGATCAGGTCCATATAGTCTTTCACAGCATCCTGGACTTCGTCGGGCGTAGGTAAGGCAGGCACCAGCTCCGCTGCTTTCCAAGAGTCGAAGCCCTGAATGCGTTCCCGTCGCTTGTTTGGCCGGTCTCCATAGAGATCTGCTACGGCTTCTGGTTCGTTAGGAAGCTGGAGCAAGAATTGATCACCGAGACGGGCGATTCGTGCAGTAACCAGTTGCCAGTCAACTGTTCCGCACATGATGTCGCTGTTACCCGCATTGGAAGTCGACATGGCGCCGACGCAGCGGTTTCGCCGCAAACCACAGCGCTGGAGACACAAGCGTTTCCGCTGGAGACAAGCGCTTCGCTAGATAAAGTGCCTTCACTTTCGACACAGATCAGGTTGGTGTTAAGCCGCGACGCGCAGAAAAAATTCAGCCTCCCAGAATGGTCGGAAACGATTACACAGTACCTGCATTCGCTTCCGAGCGTAGAAAAAGCAGAAAACGTTTGTAGATCGTGAACGGGTACCTGCGTTCCTCACCGTACCCCGAATACCGTTTGCAGCGATGCTTCCAAGGCTACACGAGCGTACCTAGCTCGTATTCAGAAGTCTGTGTACTTCACCGTTTCCGGAATAGATAGCGCGGCATCCGCGTCCGCATTAGGGATTTTATCGTGTACGCACCGACGAAAATACAAGACGTGTAGGTGCAGCGCACCGCAGTCCATTTTTGGATACTATGGTCTATCATATCCAATATCCAGGAAACGCACGCTGAAGCGCTTGCGAACAAGATGCGCCACGTGCTCATTGCCCCCTGGGCGGTACTCATCCGCAACGTACTGCACTACCGCGAAACGACTATGGTATTGAGCAATACTGCGTTTCTGGCATCGCCATCAACGCCCGTGCGGCATCGAGGTCATCGTTCTTGTTGTTCAACGCGACCGCAGGCGGTGAATTGGTTGCAGCGGACTCGAGCGTGTGCAGCGTCGTCAGGCCGCAACCCAGCGTTCAGCGCTGGAACGTCACAAACGGCAGTGTTGCCGCTTACGCGTGCCATTCTGTTTGACTGCGACGGAGTCTTAGCTGATACTGAAAGAGACGGTCATAGAGTAGCGTTTAACCGCGCCTTTCGCGAGTTTCGTATCGATGAAGAGAAGGCCACCTGGGACGTCAACCTCTACGGCCAGTTGTTGGAAGTCGGTGGCGGGAAGGAGCGCATGACAGCACACTTCAACGAAGTTGGTTGGCCGGACGTCGCGCGAACCCCAGATGATCAGCGTGAGCTGGTACAGCGATTGCACAAACGAAAGACGGAAATTTTCATGAAAATGGTGGACGCCGGAGAGATACCGCTGCGCGTCGGGGTTGCGAGCCTTATCCAGCGGGCTTTTGAACGTTCCGACATGCGCGTGGCTGTCTGTAGCACTTCGAATGAGGAGGCAGTACAGGCAATTGTGAACTTGCTGGGTCCAGATATTGCTCCGAGAATACGAGTATTCGCGGGTGATGTGGTCCCGCGGAAAAAGCCCGCCCCGGATATTTACCTGTTAGCGATAGAGCAGATGCGATTGGATCCAAACCACACCGTTGTGATTGAGGACTCTGCCATTGGCGTGAAAGCCGCGAAAGCAGCTGGATTATGCTGCCTCGTGACAAAGAGTGCTTACACGCGTTTTGAGAGCTTCGAAGGCGCCGACGCTGTGATCGATGCGTTGCCCAAGGACGGTACAGAGGCACTACGCCTGCTCGATCAAGTGCTCGTGGCGAGAAGGGCAGCAAAACGGTTCTAAATGACGCACTTGGGTCTTCGTTTTTTTCTTGTCAAGAAATGGCGGTGATGCTCCAATGGAGAACGGGTAGAACACTCTGAAAAATCGCAGTCTGCAGGTAGCCGCTTTCCCCAGCGACGACCTCCTTGAGCTGTTTTGGATCCGCGCGCTGCATTCAGAGATACTCGCCATGAGCGCCGAATCGAGAACATCGAAGTCCAGGTATCTACCTGGATACGAGCGAATCAGTGGTTTTGGGCTAGAACAAAGAAGTGAAGATGTGTACCCACGTTGCCAGGGGCAGCACGCCTTTGCATCCATCTATCACTCCGTTAACCAGGGCGAGGTGCTCGACGCGACTTGTTATAAAGCGATGATCTATAGATTGACACAAGCACAGCATTTCATTGCCGACACTCGACACATCCCCACGAGATCGCATTCGTGGTTCCAAACGTGTCGCGATGCGTCTTGGCGTTTACATGACATCGTGCTTTCATGAATGACGTTCGACGTAGCCTCGTAGGCGCGAAGCACGTCCGGTGCAGGTGCATGCTACTTGGACCAGACCTGCGCACGCATGACGCCGTGGACACGTGTCCGGACGCTGTCCACAGCTTTGTTGTAGCCATAGACGCGGATCACTTTCGTATCGCCGAAACGAGGTGCGTGCGGGGAGCCCCCAAGCACTCCAAGACAAGCGCTGCTTTCATATCATTGCCATTTGCGCAAGAACATGTGCGATTAACCTGTCGTGAGAACAAGCGTCTGAGAAGACGATTCTTTGTGCAGCGTGCTGGAACCTTCATCTGCCGCTCAGATTCGAATCAGAACATGTACCAATACTGACATGGTATACGCGAGCACCATCTTTTCGCATGACAGAAAACCGCCACTGGAGCACGTCGTCCGTGGCAGATGACTCCGCCACGGTCTAGTGAAATCGATGCTACAGCAAGACTTTGCTGTTACCAGGTATGGTGAACGCTCAGCATGCTTGGAAAGCGTGAGCCTCGGAGAGCGCATTCTCTCGCTCATCCCACGAGGTCGCGTGCTCGGGCGTTGCACCGGGCGCGCTCGCGGCAGCTGCGGAGCATAGATCCGTACTCAACCTATGTTCAAGTCCATAGACGATTGCTGCTAATCCTTGAACAGAATTTGAGCGTCCTTTTGGAAAGCGTGCACGGGTATGGTCAGGGCGCATGGCGAAAGCGTTGCTGTGGTAGATCGGCGGCGGTCGCCGCAAAGCCCCGAAGGAAGCTTCAAAACGCTCGTATTTCGTGAAAACCCTACAAAGCCGCGGATTACGTCTATAAAGCAGCTAGCGACGAGAACGAGGTAGAAACCCTAGAGGTATCCGATAAGTCAACATCCTGTTTCCACTCGGAGCGTCGGCGGCAGTTGGTACAGTTATCGGGACACCTCGAATGTCGAAAACCAAGACTCACGATCAACATGGATTGCATTTCCGCCAGGCATACCAAGCGCGACCTAGTTTTCTATTGCTACCGACCCGTACTGCGAGTTTGTCCAAAATGACGTTGTGGCAAGCTGGCGTCGAGGCCTTCACTCGAGCGGCGCGCTCTCGCCAAAGCTTTCAACAATTGCAGCCTCGAGCCGAACAAGAACGTATTTTTCCTCAAGATCGTCTTAACCAAAAAATCACTTCTCTTTCTTAACAGTTTTCAGCTCTTAACGACTTTTTTTTAAGCCAACGGAATGCCGCGTCACAACAGGATCCCTGGAAAACTTGAACGCAGTCAGTAACGAGCAAAAGACACAAGATTTCCCTCCCAGATACTCCCGCGTTCTACCGAACCCACATACGTGTGGTACAGTGTGCCAGAGCGCCCGTCGAAATCCAGTTCGAGGTAGATGCGCGCTGCTGAACGCACACATACTCGCCGCGCCACTTGCTGAGTAGTGCTTGCGTTTCCCCAACTACACCCTATTCCACACGGTACCAGCGACTGGAGACGCCACGCAAACCTTGTCGCTCAGTTCACGCCCGTAAATAAACTCGTGAGTACCCCATAAGCCCGGAAAAAGCGCGACATCGTAGCGCTGTGTGGTGACACTCGACACTTCAGCGGCAACAACGCTGTGCGTCCATCGCTTCGGCCTGGGCAGGGCCGGTACGTCCGCTGCGCTGAACCGGCACGCGCTTGCGTTTCGGTGCAGCGTTGCTCAGCGCTTGTTCTCCATGGGCAACGGCCAGTCCCTGCCACCAGGTGGCGGGCCTTCCGGTAAGCGAGGTGATCAAGCAAGCAAAGGTGAGAAGAAGAAGCGTTTTGATGCGGCGCCCGGGTCGACGCGCTTCGGCAGGAGGCGTAAGCGCCGCGGTCCTGCCGCCCTGCAGCGCTTGCCCGCCGTCACACCCGCGGTGAAGTGCAAACTTCGCGTCCTGCGACTCGAACGACTAAAGGACTGCCTTCTTCTCGAGGAGGAGTATATCAGCAATGCACTTCTAAGCAAGCCACAAGTGGAGCGAGTTGAGGAGGACCGCGCCAAGGTCGAGACCCTGCGCGGCTCGCCGTTGGGCGTTGGCACGCTCGAGGAGATCATCGATGATAACCACGCGATTGTGTCGTCAGCAATGGGACCGGAATACTACGTGAACATGTGCTCTTTCGTAGACCGTGAACAACTCGAACCTGGCTGTTCGGTCCTACTGCACAACAAAGTCTTGTCCGTGGTCGGCGTGCTCGCCGATGACACCGATCCATCGGTCTCGGTGATGAAGGTCGAAAAGGCCCCACCCGAGACGTATGCGGATGTAGGGGGCCTGGACCAACAGATTCAGGAGATCAAAGAGGCAGTGGAACTGCCGCTGACGCATCCCGAACTCTACGAGGATATCGGCATCCAGCCACCCAAAGGCGTCATCCTCTACGGGGAACCGGGCACCGGGAAAACCCTACTCGCCAAGGCTGTGGCGAATTCTACCTCAGCGACCTTCCTCCGCCTCACCGGCAGCGAGCTCATTCAGAAGCACCTTGGCGACGGGCCCAAACTAGTCCGGGAGCTCTTTCGCCTCGCGGATGAGAACGCACCCTCCATCGTCTTCATCGACGAGATCGATGCGATCGGCACCAAGCGATACGATGCCACGTCGAGCGGCGAACGCGAGATACAGCGGACAATGCTCGAGCTTTTGAACCAGTTGGACGGTTTCGAGGCACGGCACGACGTGAAGGTGATCCTGGCAACCAACAAAATTGAGACCTTGGATCCGGCGCTGCTGCGCCCTGGCCGTGTCGATCGCAAGATCGAGTTCCCGCTCCCTGACGAGAAGACTCGAAGGCGAATTTTTGCGATTCATACTGGCCGGATGAGCCTAGCACCCGACGTGAATACAGAGGAATTCGTGATGACCAAGGATCCACTCAGCGGAGCCGACATCAAAGCCATCTGTACCGAGGCAGGCATGATGGCGTTGCGTGAACGAAGAATGAAAGTGACACAGGAGGATTTCCGCAAGGCAAAAGAGAGCGTCCTCTACAAGAAACAACAAGGAGCTCCGGACAGTTTGTATCTGTAAACGAACACGACCGGCATTCGCGAGCCTCTCTGCGCAGCGTTCACCAGGTTTTGAACGTGCAGTGAGCGTCGGAACGCGCAGGTTGCGCGCGTTCCACGAACCACGCACCGCTCCTATGAAGAAGCAGCTGCAAAGCACCTGGAGCGATTGAGTACGAGCTGTGCACTTTCATGACGGGAATCGGGGCGAATGGCGGGATATGCGCATTCGACACCCCCATTGGTGTGCTGCAGTGCACCGCTGCGGATACCGGACAAATCGATGTAACCGAGAGAGACGCGTTGCCGTATGCGCTCCCTGTCTCGAGTGCTTGTATGCGCCTGATCCATGATGCAGGCTCCCGGCATTCAAATGAGAAAAATGGATCAAACATAGTTTTTCTTACACCCTATCATCCCATGATGCGCACGCCTGACCAGCGCGCGCGAGAATCCCCCAGAAAACCTCTAGTTTGTCTCTCATCTGATACGTGTGTGCACCTGATCCTAGAGACGAATGCTTTCGCCCAATTTCTTTGCGGTCTAGGATCATTGATCCTTCTGACGTCAAAAAATGCAAACATGCGATCCTCGTTCTTGTTCGACTGGAGGATTACATGAAGCAGGGATCCAGGATTGCGCGGTGGATATCCGTCATCGCAAAAACGTCCATCATGCTTGATGCTAGGGTCAGGCTCTGCTCCCGATACCTCCTTTCACATGTACGAATCATTGCCTATGATCCACCGTGCACCGAAGCAGCCATAAGCCCCGTAAAAGCACCTATAACGCCGGTGCGGACATAGCATATAGACAGCAAGGCATTATCATACCCCGAAAGGCGTCGGCTCGACACGTGGTTCACCCGGCACAAGCTCGGGATTCGTTATCAAGCTGGAAGCCCGGAGACTGCGCAGATACACCCACTGCCTGCGACTACGCGAAGCGATACACCAGCAGACCACCGCGACCAGGACGACATCTGGATGCAACTTGACCGCTCCTAGTCCCAGAGTAAGACTGCTTTGCAGACAAACTGCTCGTGTCTCGTCATAGCAACCGCCACTGGAGCAGGGAGCATGAGGCACGAAACCGGCAGACTCATCCGCTTAACGAGAATTTCTGCTAAGAAGCCAAACTTTCGATGATACGCAAAGCGTCGCCTCCTTCCAAAGATTAATGGGAAAGTCGAAAGAATCCATCATCGAGTTGCTACTTCCTCAGGCACTCAATTCCGTACGATCCGCACCCACGCCAGCGTCATACGCACCCCAGCAGACAACAGCCCTGTAAAGCACCCGCAAGCGATTTGTTATCGGGTGAACGCGCTCGGTGCAACGGCGCCGACAACTCCAATCCGCTCTCCGACACTGCTCCAGCGTCGAGGTGTTTTTCTTCGGTACCAAACTGTGCTCCCAGCAGTTTCCCGTGTAGTGCTTCCCATGCAAGGTGCTGTTCGTGGAAGCTTACAGCGTGTGGTGCATAAGAGAACACGCTGGCTGGTTGGCGTGTTCACAACGCTGCGTTCTTCCAGCAGCGTTGCAACTGGAGCTCCAGCCCCGAAACCGGAAACGTGGCGGGCGTCGAACGCCGAGCGTAGCTATGGCTTGTTGAAGGACCAGGATCGAATCTTCACAAACTTGTATGGTGAACGAGATGCTTTCCTAGATGGCGCACTCAAGCGAGGCGACTGGTACCGTACCAAAGACCTGGTTTTGAAAGGTCGCGATTGGATCATCAACGAGATCAAAGCCAGCGGTCTACGAGGGCGGGGAGGTGCCGGATTCCCCACCGGGCTCAAGTACTCGTTCATGCCGCGTCAGAATCCGGACGGTCGACCTAACTATCTCGTCGTAAACTGTGACGAGTCGGAGCCTGGAACTGCGAAAGACCGCGAAATCATGCGCCATGATCCGCATAAACTCGTGGAGGGCATGCTTTTGGTCGGTGTTTCCATGGGTGCTCGCGCAGCCTACGCCTACATTCGCGGCGAGTACGTCTACGAGCGTAAACAGTTAGAGCGCGCAGTCCAAGAAGCCTACCAAAAGGGTCTCATTGGTCGAAACGCATGTGGCAGTGGCTACGACTTTGATGTGTACGTGCATCATGGAGCTGGGGCGTATATTTGTGGTGAGGAAACTGCACTCCTGGAATCGCTGGAAGGAAAACAAGGCAAGCCGCGCTTGAAACCGCCCTTTCCCGCGAATATTGGTTTGTACGGGTGTCCTACCACCGTCACCAACACGGAGACCGTGGCAGTGGTGCCTACCATTCTACGTCGGGGCAGCTCCTGGTTTGCCTCGCTCGGTCGTAAGAATAACTGCGGCACCAAACTCTTCATCATAAGCGGGCATGTGAATAACCCCTGCGTGGTCGAAGAGGAGATGAGCATTCCCCTGCGGACGCTTATCGAGCGCCATGCTGGTGGCGTACGCGGCGGCTGGGAGAACCTGCTCGCTGTCATTCCCGGTGGTAGTTCGGTTCCATTGCTGCCCAAGGACATCTGTGATGATGTGATGATGGACTTTGACGCTCTGAAAGAGGTTGGCAGTGGCCTGGGCACTGCTGCAGTCATCGTGATGGATCGTTCAACAGATATCGTTGCGGCGATTCGACGCATCTCCTATTTCTACCAGCACGAGTCATGCGGCCAGTGCACCCCGTGTCGTGAGGGCACCGGTTGGCTCCATCGAATGCTGTGTCGCATGGAGAAAGGCGATGCCCGAATCGAGGAAATCGATATGTTGTATGAAGTCACGAAGAACATCGAGGGTCATACGATCTGTGCGCTGGGTGATGCTGCAGCCTGGCCCGTGCAGGGGCTTATTCGGCATTTCCGACCGGAGCTTGAGCGTCGCATTCGAGAGGCAGAACGAATTCGACAGGAGGCACAACAGAACGGTGCTGGTGCCAGCGTGGCCACCGCTTAACCGCGGAAACTATTTCCGCCGCCAGCGATTCGCAGATGCAAGGCTGACGTGGTATCACGGCGCATGGCGAGTATGGAGGTTCGCATGTTATGCTCAGAGGAGTGCACGCTGGAAGACGTGAACCAGCATGCTGGTTTTGTTCTTGTCTGGTTTTCTCCCCGGTATTCAATTAAAGTCTAGTGTTCTGTGGATTGGAGAAAGTTCGCGAAAGCAGTTGATACCGCCATGATTAGCTTGCGAGAACAACGACCTTCGTTGTTCAAGCCACGCTTTCTACGGTCAGCCAGTGAATGAACTGCCCTTGTCGTAGTGCTTAGTGTAGACAGAGCGCACCCGAAACG
>Ga0078972_1003939_pt1 | contig 42684 bp, 43 predicted proteins | sample YelNatPaOPGAMG01_FD_67568 | JGI IMG/M metagenome (GOLD analysis project Ga0078972, IMG submission 67568) | Hot spring thermophilic microbial communities from Obsidian Pool, Yellowstone National Park, USA - OP-RAMG-01 (SPADES assembly) (version 2) | ecosystem: Environmental > Aquatic > Thermal...
ACCCATCTGGGCCGGCGGTCATGGTGCCGCGCAAACAGGCCGGACACATGACCGCATTCGAACCAAAGCCAGATTTTGCGCATTCCCCCTTGAACCCAACGGGCCGTCCACACATGACCCCAAGATCCGCGATCGGATTTTGGATTACGCTGGCGCATTGGTCTGAGGGGTGTTTTTCAGCCGGTTTTGGACAGCCCCGCGGGTGCCGGTCCCGCCGGCGGGGCGGTGTGATTGGTTTTGGTCGCCGGCGCCGCTATTTTCGCGAATTTCGGACGCAGCTCCGCCGTTGATGCGGCTGATTTCCGCTCCGTCGAACGCGCCGACGTCATGAGGTTTTGGGGACAGCACCTCCTTCGGCCAGGATTCGCGCACAACGTGCGCGGATCATCACAAAAATTTCCAACGCCTCACTGCTGTTCTTCAAGAACACTTGTCCGCCGTCTGAAACAAACGCCACGGCACGGTCTCCACCCGCGCGCCCCCAGCCGCCGCCGAGCGCGTCGCCGCGAAAGCCGGGATAGAGATAGGTCAGCACACCGATGGCAAAAAACACTGCGTTGGTCTCGAATGTCCCACGCGGCATGGAGTCCATGCCGACGCCAATCTTCAGCGCCTTGATGCGGTTCTCGCTGGCGTCGCCACGCTAGTTATACCCGGCCATCGTCGCTTGCGCGTCTTCATCGGCGCGGTTGCCGGTGATGGCGTGATAGCGCCAGGGCGCGCGGTCCGCGAACAAATCCGGCGTCTGCGCGCGCCGCATGACGATCAGGCGGAACACCTTCTTCGTCTTGTTCATGTAGTGGACGGTCTCGGCGACCTCGCCGTCGTGAAACGCCTTCCACTCATGCGCGGGAATGGCGCCGATCGCCGCTTTCACCGCAGCATCCTGATCGGCGCCGATCGCGAACTGTTGGCCACCTGCCTCGCACCAGTTGAAAATCTCCGCCCGTTGCAGCCCAGCCAGCCCGCCACTTCCTGGCCCGCCCTGGGGCGACGCAGCGAGTCGCCGGTCGCGTCGCTGCTCGGCATTTCCACGAGCCGCAGCACAGCGCGCAGGCCATTGTCCTTGCGCAGGACACGCAAATCCTCCAGCGTCCGCCCGCCATCGGCAAGCATCAGGATCAGCGGCAAGCTATGAACCGAAGGAGCGTATCCCGCAGCACTGCCGGGGGCTGGCAACTCATCGTCAAACAGCGCCAATCCGCCCTGCGCCGTCAACGCTTCGCCCGTCGCCGCCAATGTGAACGGCAACACTGTCTGCAATGCCCCCATCGCACCCACCAGATGAACGATCCTCAAACGTCAATCGCGCCGTTCTTCAGCAAAGACAACGGCTTCTTCAAGCCGCGGATCCCTTTATCGCGGAATTCGGGTTGATGCTGGCGACCAGGCGCTACAGGGCGGCTTTGTCGAGCTGGTCGGCGCGGCCAAAACTGTGCACCACGCGCGTCTCCGAACGCCGCGCTTCGGGGTTCCAGATGTTCTCGGCCAGGGCGCAGTAGGCGACGGTGGAGCCGTCGCGGTTCCGCCGCTCGGTGATCCGCAGATATATGCCCCTACGCTAGGCATGTACCATGCGAGCGGCACCATGGTTCCTACCAAGTCGTGTGCCTAGGTATTGAGAGATTTCCTAGCGCTCGGGCGAGCTAAAACGCAGTTATATCAATATATTACAAGAACAGCGCCCGGCCGACTATGCCCAGTGACCGCGAACCCAGGCCATAGACATCCTGCCGCTCGTGCGCCAGCTGCGATCAAATCGGCCTCCGCCAGTTCGCCAAACGCCTGGGTGTCGATGACGAGCATCTCTCGCGTATCCTCTCCGCCCAGCGCCAGCCCTCGCCGAAATTGCTTGCCCGGCTCCGACAGGCTATCCGACGCTGGATATACTGGCGGCCCCTATATGCCGCAGCCTCAAGCCGTGCTGGAGCCAGAGACCATGCCATCAGACCCGCTTCCCCACCTCACACGGCCGTAAGTGCTGCCAAAATGGGAGCCGATTGGGCGATACTACATCCCCTTTGCCCCTGCACCCCCACCAAAGGCAACGCCTTTGGAAACCTTCCCGAAACGCGGGTCTGGGGAAGCTGGCCCCAGCTTGTCCCAATGGGAGGACGAGGGCAGCGCCCTGGCCTTATTTCGACGCGATAAATTCTCCACAGTCCCTTAGGCGGTTTCTGGCGTTAGGCGGATTCTCCGGCGGCGAGGTTGGGCAGGCGGATCAAGGTGAAGAGGCCGAAGGGCGGCACCGAGGAAAGCTGGGCGTGGGCGCGCTCCTCGGCGGTGAGCAGGGCATCGAAGGCGAAATCGGGATGCCAGCCGAGCGCGCGCGAGGCCGGCGCCAGGGCGCGTTCCACCCACCAGCGCGGACCCCGCTCGGCGGCGAAATGGTTGACGAACAGCAAATGCCCGCCAGGGCGCACGACGCGCCGCATCTCCGCCATCAGCCGGCGCGGATGCGGCACCACCGAGGCGACGAACATCGCCACCGCCGCATCGAAACACCCATCCTCGAACTCCATCGCCTCGGCGTCCATCTCGATCAGCGCCTCGACCTGCAACAGCCCGGTCTCGGCCGCGCGGCGGCGCGCCCGCGACAGCATCTCGGCGGAAAGATCGATGCCGGTGATGCGCTTGCCCAGCGCATAGGCCGGCAAAGCTAGGCCGGTGCCAACGCCTACCTCGAGAATGGCGTTGCCCGGCAGGCGATTGACCTCGGCGACCGCGCGACGGCGCGCGATGGCGGAAACCCCGCCGAATACCGTGTCATAGACGCCGGCCCAGCGACGGTAGGCGGCGCGTACCGCTTCCGCGTCGAGGGCAGCTTTCGGCGCGGCACGCGGGGTGGGAAAGGCATGGGACATGAAAAGCGACAATCCTTTCGCGGGCGGTCGGGCCAGGGGCGGTCGGGCCAGGATGGCAAGGCGGCGAAGGGGGCGAACGGGAGACAACCAGGCAGAGAGAACCCGGCCAGGAATATAGCGAGATTAGTTGAAGCGGAGCACGGCGCGGGATGCAAGGCGCAATCTGTATCCTCGCCCCGCATGGCAGACCCGCAGCGCGTTTGACCTTGGCTGCGGGGCGGCACGCATGGCGCGGCGCCGGGGAAAAAGGACACGAACAGACATCAACCACCCCCCTTCCACGCGACCAGCGGCGCGCAGACCCTTTACATCTATCACCCCCACGGACCGTCGGCCAGAGCGCAGATCAAGGTCGCGTTCGGCCTGGCTTCAGCCGTGCCCCCGGCTCAATCGAGTTTCGCCAGATTGACCGCCGCGGCGCGCCCGTTCTGCTGCTGCTCGATCTCGAAGCCGAGCTTTTGCCCCTCATTGAGGCTTCTCAAGCCGGCTTTCTGGACAGCGCTGATATGGACGAAGACGTCCTTTCCCCCGCTATCGGGGGCAATGAAGCCGTAGCCCTTGGTCGGATTGAACCACTTCACGGTGCCCTGCGGCATCGTCCCATGCCTTTCTGTCTGCGGGGCCGGTTTCGCGCGGCGCGCTTTTGCCCGCAAGGCCCCTTGCCTGAACCGACACGCTGCCCGGCAGCATGTCTTCCCCCCGGCGGCAACCCGGACGTTCTTTGCGTCCTGCCGGCCCCACCTGGGCAGACGATACGACAGCGCACGAGGCGCCGCAACGCCAACCGCGCGGCATTTTCGCCAAATCCGCCGCGCTGCTGGCGGCTGACGCCAGGGCTCGGCGCAAAGCGTCAAAATCAATCCATCCTGGGGAAAACCCCGGTCGTCAGGAAACATCGGGTTTCCTGTCGGTTCCCGGGTAAGTCGGTAGCTTGCGAGGTCTCAGGCGGCTTCCTCGCGCTTGTCGCGGACCCGGACATAGGCGCGCTCGGCATGGGCGGCGCAATAGGGTTTGCTGGGCAAGGCGGTGGCGTCGCAGAAATGAAAATCCGGCTTCCCCGGATCGCCGAGCGGCCAGGAACAGGTGATGACCCGCTGCGCGGCGGGTGGCGGCAAAGAACCGGGAGATGTCGCGGCACTGGCGGGCGAGGTCGCCGAGGCTCGGGCTGGCCGCCGCCGCTCGGCCCGGTTCGGCTGGCCGGATTGGCGGCTCTCCGCCGTCGGGATCGGTGAAGGACGTGCCGACAGATCAAGACGGTGCACCTTGCCGACCACCGCATTCTTGGAAATTCCCAGCCGCCGACCGATCTCGGCGGTGGGCAGACCCTCGTCCCAGAAAGCGCGCAGCCGGTCGATGGCTTCCTCGGTCCACTCCATTTCGTGGTCCTCCGCTCTATCTACCCACAACATACAGTAGGAAGGGGGAGAAACTCAATCTCTCGACCGAATAAAATCTGTGGAAAACCCGTAAAAGTTGTGCCGCGCCGGCCCCGCCGGACGAGCACGTGGTCAATGGTGCAGCAGCACCGGCAGGTCGGCCGCCGCGAGCAGGCTCCGCGTCACGCCGCCCAGGATGAACTCGACCACCTCGCCCCGCCCATAAGCCCCCATGATCAGCAGATCGGCGCCACAGGCGTGGGCGCGCGCCAGCAGGGCGCGGCCGGTTTCCTCCGCGCCCGGAGCGAACCGATCGAGACGCGCCGGCACGCCATCGCCGCGCAGCCGCGCCAGCAAGGCGGCGATCGCTGGGGCGGGTTCGGCAGGGTTTGTGTCGGCTTCGGCCACCAGGATATCGACTTCTTTCGCGCGATTGAGCAGCGGCAGGGCGGCGGCGATGGCGCGCGCCGTCGGCCCCTCGGGGTCGAACGCACCGGGCTTGATGGCAATCGCGGGGTGACGGCCGAGACTTTCGGCGAGAGGGTCGGGCGGCACCAGCAGCACCGGGCGCCGGGTACGAAACAGCGCCGTATGCAACGCCACGCGGCTATCGGCGTAGTGGTGCGCGGGCGGCCGGGCAAGGACGATGAACGCTGCTTCCTGCGCCGCCTCCAGGAGGCGCTCGACGGTTTCGCCCTCGGGCGAGACGAAACGGGCGCGGATCGGGGCATGGCTTGCCTGCCAGGTATGGAAAATCTCCTTGAGCGCGGCGGCGCGGGTTTCGATCTCGGCGACGCGGGCGGCGAAATCCGCCTCGGTCATGATCTCCTCGCTCGGCATGAGATCGCCGCGCGGGCCGGGGCGGATATGAAATGCGACGATTTCCGCGGCCGGTAGGGCGGCGGCGAGCCGGCCGGCGGCGCCGAGCACGGCGGCGGCGCTCGCGCACTGGTTGAGAAAGGCGAGGATCGGGGTTGTCATCGCTGCGGCGACCTTCTGGAATGTGCCAGTCGCCATCGTTCTAGCACACGCCACCCGGTTTCAGCGTCCAAGGGCCGCGCCGATGCCGAGCCGGCTCGCCATCACCTGCCTGAGCGTGACCGTAAGCAGGCAGAGCGCCACCGAGAACACGATATTCAGCACCGCGCCGAGCCAATCCGCACCGACAGCAGGGTCATGGCGTAGCGCGCCAGGCTGCCGATCGCGCCCCCCAACGCCACCAAAACATAGGGCATCATGCCGCCTTCCCCCTAAGCCCGACCTCAAAGCGCGTGCGCGCGTCTGAGAGTTTGAAAAAGAATGCCCTCCTTCTCGGAATCCGACGGAAAAAAGCCAATGTTTCCAGAGGGCGTGCTTTTTCAAGTTCGATTGATTTTCAGGCTCTGAGTCAATGAGCCCGATTGGCAGCCCGGTTGGCGCGAATCCCCTGGTTGGCATGAATCCGTTGGCACCGTTATGCTGCGGGGTCAGGAATTATTTGCGGGGGATCAAATGCGTCGCATAACCCAGGGGGCCCTCTCCTTCGTGGTTCTTCTCGCCGGCCTCGCGCCACCCTTGCCCATCGGGCGCAGCGGATTGGGCATGGTCGCGGCGGCTTGGGCGCAAAATTCGGAGCCGCCGCATGCCTGGCTGTTCGGCGCCTGGACCGGTGGCATTTTCCCAGCACCCACCCAGCTCACCGCGCAATCCTGCCTCGCCCAGCCGACGGTGATCTTCACCCGCGATCTCGTGCTGCGCAGCACGCTCACCGAGCCGACCTATGCGCAGCGCCAGATCGCCACCGTGCGCGCGACATCGAGCGGCTTTGAATTCCGCTTCGAGCCGGCCGCTCCGGTACAGGCCGATCCCAGCAATGGCTTGCTCGGCCTGCCCAGCGGCGGCGGCGGGATCAATGCCGTGGGCTTCGGCTGCGAGAGCCTCGATGCGCTGCATGTCGAGCGCCACGGCGAGAACGAGATCTCTTTCCCCGGCTGCGCGGATTTCCCCGATCCGCTGGTGCGCTGCCCGGCGCAATAGGCGCGCCAGCGCTCAGAGCCTGAAAATCAATCGAACTTGAAAAAGTCTGCCCTCTGGAAACATTGATCTTTTCCGATCGATTTCGGGGCGCGAGGGCATTCTTTTTCAAACTCTCAGCCGCGCTCGATCAGCTCGATCTTGTAGCCGTCGGGGTCTTCGATGAAGGCGATGACGGTGGTGCCGAATTGCACCGGGCCGGGCTCGCGCGTCACTTTCACACCCTCCTTGCGGAGCGCGCCGACGGTCGCCGCGACATCGGGCACGCCGAGCGCCAGATGGCCGAAGCCGGTGCCGAGGTCGTAGCCGTCGTCCTGGCCCCAGTTATAGGTGAGTTCGAGTACGGTATGGCTCGCCTCATCACCGTAGCCGACGAAAGCCAGGGTGTATTTTCCCCCCGGCACCTCGCGCCGGCGCAATTCCGTCATGCCCAGCAGGCGGGTGTAGAAATCGATGCTGGCATCGAGGTTCTTCACCCGCAGCATGGTGTGGAGATATTGGAACGATGTCATGTGGTTTCCTTGTCCTCTGAATGAACCCTGCCGAGTGCCGCCTCGGGATCGAGGCTGAGCAGAAAGATCCCCGCCGCGTCGGCCGCCTCCACCATCGCCCAGCGCTCGGAGAGGAGGGTGCCGAAAGCCTCGAAAGCGATGCCGCGCAAGCCAGCCGCAGCGGCGCCCGCCACCGTGCGCGGCCCGAGGGTTGGCAGATCGGCGCGGCGATCCTGGCCCGGTTTGACCAGTTTGACCAGCACGCCGCCCGGGCCAGGCCGCGCCAAGGCCTGAGCGCGCGCGAGCATCGCGTCCGTCCCCTCGATCGCCTCGACCGCGAGCACGATGCCCTGCTGCACCACCGCCGCCTGCCCGACATCGACCGCGCCCAGCGCCCGCACCACGGCAACCCCGCGCGCGACATCGCGCAGCGCCGCGGCGTCCGGCGTGATGGCCCCGAGCTGGCCCGGCGCCTCGACCAGTTCGGCGAGAATCTCATGGGCGCCGATCACGCGGAACCCCTCTTCGCCGAGCACCCGCACCAAGGCGGCGAGCAATCCGTCATCGCCGGCGAAAGCGGCGCGGCCGATGCGCGCCAGGATGCGTGCGCCCTCGGCGTCCGGGCGGAGCGCGAGCAGGGAGGGCCGGCGCACCGGGCCGACCAGCACGAGATCGCCGCAGCCCTCGGCGCGCAGCCGTTTCAGGATCTGTCCGGCCGCGCCGAGGCGGACGAAGGCATGGCGATAGGGCGCCAGCACGGCGGGCTCGGCAAAACCCTCGAAGCCGATGACGAACACCTCGCGCCCCGCCGCAAGCGCCGCCGCGGCGACCCGACCCGGGAGTTTGCCGCCCCCGGCGAGGATGCCGAGGCGCGGGCTGGCACCGCTCGTCATGCGCGGGCTCGATCGGGGCGGTGGCGTGCGCGGGTCAGGCGCGGAGCGGCTCCAGGATCGAGACGTAATTGGCGACCGCGGCACCCCCCATGTTGAACACGGCGCCGAGATCGGCCTTGGGCAATTGCATCGCCCCCGCCCCGCCGGTGAGCTGCATGGCGGCGAGCGCGTGCATGGAAACCCCGGTGGCGCCGATCGGATGGCCCTTCGACTTGAGCCCGCCCGAACGGTTCACCGGCAGCCGGCCATCGGCCGCGGTGATCCCTTCGAGGGCGACGCGCGCCCCCTGGCCGGGGGCGGCGAGGCCCATCGCCTCGTATTCGATCAATTCCGCGATGGTGAAACAGTCATGGGTTTCGACGAAGGAGAGATCCCACACATCGATCCCAGCCCGCGCCAGGGCCTGCTGCCAGGCCAGCGCCGCGCCCTCGAACAGCACGATGTCGCGCTTCGAGAGGGGCAGGAAATCATTGACCTGGGCGGTCGCGCGAAACCGCACCGCCTTGGCCATGGCGCGCGCGGTCTCCTCGTCGGTCAGCACCAAAGCGGCGGCGCCATCGGAGACCAGCGAGCAATCGGTGCGCTTCAGCGGCGGCGCGACATAGGGGTTTTTCTCGCTCACCGTGCGGCAGAACGCAAAACCGAGATCCTTGCGCATCTGGGCAAAGGGGTTATCGACGCCGTTTTTGTGGTTTTTCGCGGCGATCGCGGCCAGGGCATCCGATTGGTCGCCGAAACGCTGGAAATAGCGCTCGGCGATGCGGCCGAACACGCCGGCAAACCCGGCCGGGATTTCCGCCTCTTCCTTGCGATAGCTCGCCTTGAGCAGGATATCGCCGACTTCGGGGCCCGGCGTCGCGGTCATTTTCTCGGCGCCGACCACGAGCGCGAAACGGCCACGCCCGGCGGCCAGGAAGTCGCGCGCCCCGTGCACCGCCGCCGAGCCGGTGGCGCAGGCGTTTTCATAGCGTGTCGCCGGCTTGAAACGGAGCTCAGGCACCGCCTGGAACACCAGCGAAGACGGAAAATCCTGGGTCGAGAAGCCGTTATTGAAGAGGCCAACGAACACTGCGTCGATCTCGCTGGGGGCGACCCCGGCATCGGCGATGGCGGCGCCGGCGACCCGGCCGAACAGCCCCTCGATATCTGGCTCGTCGAGCTTGCCGAAGGGCGAATGCGCCCAGCCAACGATGCAGGCCTCACTCATGGCGTGGTCCCCTTATGCGTTTGTGTGGCTTCGGTATGGCTTTGCGGTCGGCATCCTTCTAGCAGGGTTTCCGGGCAGCCAAAAGTGCGGTCGCGTCGCGGTTTGAAACTTCGCCCCGGCACCTCGGGCGGCCACTCGCGAAATTTTGATCCTGGTCATGGCGGCAAATAATCCTTTCCCGATAGCGTCCGATCATGGCAAAAATCATTCGTATGAAAAACCATCCTGCGAGCGCGCCGGCCCTGCCGTCGTTGCGGGCAGTGCCGTTGCGTCTGAGCAGCAATGGGCAGGCCGTGCCCTTGCTCGACGAAGCCGAGCGCGAGACCCTTGCCGGCATCGCAACGCTCGCGCGGTTCCCGCGCGGCGCCCGGCTTGAGGCGGAAGGCGAGCGCGCTGTGCAAATTTACAATATCATCGAGGGCGTGGTTAAGACCTACCGTCTCTCGGAGGACGGCGCGGCCTATATTCTCGCTTTTCTTTTCCCCGGCGATCTGGTCGGGCTCTATGAGAACGGCCGCTACGTCAACTCGGCCGAGGCCGTGACCGCGGTTGTCGCCCACCGGCTCCCGATCGAGGCGCTCGAGCAGGTTTTACAGCGCGATCCCGCGCTCAATGCGCATTTCCTCAGCAAGGCCTGCCACGACCTGCGCGCGGCGCAGCGGCACACGATTTTGCTCGCTCATCACGATGCGCGCACGCGGGTGCTGCTGTTTCTCGATCTCATTGCCGACCACGCATCCGAGATCACTGGCTCGCGCCGCATCGTCGCGTTGCCGATGCCGCGCACCGATATCGCGGATTATCTCGCGCTCTCGCCGGAAGCCGTGAGCCGCACCCTGCATGCGCTCGAACACGAAGGGGTGCTGCGTTTCATCAGCCCGCGGGTCATCGAATTCGACCGCCGCGACGATCTGCCCTCGATCCATCGCCAGAGCGGCTGAGCGTTTGAAAAAGCAGCCTCTGGGGCAAAAAGAATTTCATCGCCCGCCTTATCCCATCTCCGACATCCCCGGAATGGCTGGCCGCGGTTTGCCCCCTGGCGCTCGCCGAACGAAATCCCGCCGAGATCTCGGCGAAGGGAGGCGCTCGCCAAGCGTTGCGCCGAAATGTTACGCTCCAACGAGGCGGGGCGGGAACGAGTTATAGTATGCTGAAGCACCTGATTTGATGGGGTACCCGGATCCGTTGCCGCGTTTCGGCGACCGGCGGCGGGCGCGGATCGGGCTGCTCGGCGGCTCGTTCAATCCCGCCCATGCCGGGCATCGCCATATCGCCGAGCAGTTCCGCCGCCGCTTGCGGCTCGATCAGGTCTGGCTGCTGGTTTCGCCGGGCAATCCGCTGAAGCCAGAAGCCGGGATGGCGCCGCTGGCGGCGCGGCTGGCGAGCGCACGGGCGATCGCCGATGGCCGGCGGCTCCGCGCGACCGACCTCGAGGCGCGGCTCGGCACGCGCTTCACCCGTGACACGCTCCGCCTGCTGCGACTGCGTTTTCCGCGGGCGCGGTTCGTCTGGCTGATGGGGGCGGATATTCTCGAACAATTGCCGCGCTGGCGGGGCTGGCGGGAGATCGTGCGGAAGGTTCCCTTTGCCGTCCATCCGCGACCCTCGTACAATGCGCGGGCGCGGGCCAGCCCGGCGGCGATGACGCTGCGCCGGGCGCTCCGGGCGCAGCACCTTGCCCCGGCGCTGGCCGATTTGCCGCCGCCGGCCTGGGTGTTCCTGAATGCCGCACAGAATCCGGCCTCGGCGAGCGCGCTACGCGGCGCCGAGATCGACGTGACCGAGGGAGAAAGAGCCATCGCCCACCCCAAGCAGATCACGACCGCGACGGCAACGCCGGCCAAACCGCCGCGAAGCGCGAGCGGCGCCCCCGCCCGCAAGCGCGCGCCGCGCCGCAAACCCACGCCGCAAGCCGAGATCGAGCGCCTGAGCGCGGTGATCGCCGCCAGCCTCGAAGACGACAAGGCGGAAAACATCACCACCATCGACCTCGCCGGCCGGGCCGCCTTCGCCGAACGCATGATCATCGCAACCGGCCTCGCCGACCGTCAGATCGAGGCGATGGCGGCGCATCTGCGCGAAAAGCTGCGGGCGGCCGGGCTGCGGCGCGTGCCTGTAGAGGGCCAGGGCGGCGCGAGCTGGGTGCTGATCGATGCCGGGGACATCATTGTCCATCTTTTCAAGCCCGACGCCCGCGCGCTCTACAATCTGGAAAAAATGTGGGGCGCGGATCTCGACGAACCCGAGATCGGGGTGATTTGAGAGCGCCGCGGCGGAGGCGGCGTCAACGCGCCGGCTGCGGCGGGCGCGGAGAAAGCCGGCGAAGCGCGGCCAGCGCGTAATAGATCGATTTGAACGCGAGAACCGGCACTGCCATGCCCCGCTCCGGGCGCAAATGCCCGGCGAGCAGCGAAATAATGGCGTCGCGCATGCCGAGCGTGTTGCGCGGCGCGAGAAACAGCTCACGCAGCACCGGGGTGTTGATGCGATAGATCATCCAGCCGATGCGATCGAGTGCCGCGCGGATCTGCCGCTCCTGGCGCCGCGCCAGTTGCGCGCCCCGGGCGGGATCGGCGAGCCAGGCCAGTGCCGTCTCGGCGCCCTGCTCGGCCATCGTCATCGCCATCAAGACGCCGCTCGAAAACACCGGATCGAGAAACGCGAAAGCATCGCCGATCAGGAGCCAGCGGTCACCCCAGGCACGGCGCGCCCGATAGGAATAGTTGCCAGTGCTGGTGACCGGGCTCACGCGGGCGGCCTCGCCCATCCGCGCCCAGAGGCTCGGGCTTTCGCGCAATCGCGCGAGGAAGAAATCGGCGATCGCCTCGTTCCGCCCCTTGAACGCCGCGGCCGTGCCGACGAAGCCGATACTGGTCAGCCCCTCGGGCAGCGGGATCACCCAGAGCCAGCCATCGCGCACGAAATGGATGCTGATCGCCCCCGCCATGTCGTCGCGGCGCGGGGAGACGCCCCGGAAATGGGCAAAGACCGCGGCCGTGTTGTTGTGCTTGTCGGTTTCCTTGAGGCCGAGGCGGCTGGCCATGAACGTCTCGCGCCCGGAAGCGTCGAGCACGAAGCGCGGGGCGAATGCCAGGGCCCCATCCTCGGCGCTCTCGGCGCGCACCGAGAGCCGCTCGCCCGCCCCTTCGGCGACCGCGACAACGCGCACGCGCTCGCGCAGGCGCGCCCCCTTGGCGCGGGCATTCTCGAAAAGAATCTGGTCGAACTCGGCGCGGCGAACCTGGTAGGCGTGGCTGAAGCCCTTGACGCGCGAGAGCGCGAAGGGAAACGCGACCCGCCCGCCCATCTCGTCGCAAATAAACTCCGCCCCCGGCTTGTGGACGCCGATCGCGGCGATTTTTTCCGCGACCCCGAGGCGCTCGAAAAGCGGCAGATTGCGCGGCAGCAATGATTCGCCGATGTGAAATCGCGGATGCGCGGCTTTTTCCAGCAGCACGACATCGACCCCGCGCTCAGCGAGCAGGGCGGCGGCGGTGGCCCCGGCAGGGCCACCACCGATCACCAGAACGTCGCACATTTCTCCCGCTAGAGGCATCCAAAGCGTCCCCCCGCCGCCGGCAGATCGTCTCATGCTGTGGGTATAGCCAGCCTTCGGCAAGGACACCAGCGCCGCCTTGCTTGGGTCCAGGGGTAAAACCTCGGGTCCCGCTCCGTCAGCGCGCCCGGGCCTTCCAGAACGGGTAGAAATTGAACCAGTTGAAGGGGTGGGCGCGGCAGGCGGCGGCGAGGCTTTTACTATAGGCGTCGATCCACACCCCAAGCTCCGCCTCGCGCCGCCCACGCGGCAGGACGATCCGCTCGGCGAACCGCTCGAAGTGGATGATATAGCGGCGCGGCGCGGCGCGGACGCCATAAAACAGCACGACCGGCGCGCCGGCGACCGCGGCCAGAACCAGGGGGCCCGCGGGAAATTCCGCCTCGGCCCCGAGGAATTGGGTGCTCACCATGCGCTCCCCCGCCGGCGCACGGTCAGCCAGGAAGCCCACGATCTCGCCCCGCGCGAGGCATTCGTGGACCCGCAGCATCCCCTCCGGCGCGCCGATCTCGATCACGTCGTGCGCCAACTCGGGGTCGAGCGTTTCGAGCAGTCGGGTCAGGTGGCCGCTGTTGCGGCGGAACATCACCGGGCGCACCCGCACCGGCGCTTTACGCCCGAACGCGCGCAGCACGTCGAAACTGCCGAGATGGGCGCCGAGCAGGATGCAGCCACGGCCGGCGTTCACCACTTCGGTGATCGCCTCCAGCCCCCGCACGTGCAGCTCGAACCCCTTGATGCGGCCCGAGAGGAAGAAAACCCGGTCGAGGATGACACAGGCGAAGGTAAAAAAATGTCGCAGCACGTCGCGCTCGCGCGCCGGATGGTTGAGCACGCGGGTGAGATACTCGCGCGAGGCGGCGCGCGCGGCGGCCGAGCTGGCGTAGAACCAGAGCGTGATCGGATAGAGCAGCATCTGGCCGACATGCCAGCCCAGGTGACGGGTGAGCCATATCATGCCGCCGAGCAGACGGGCGGGGCCGCGCTCGCGCTGCCGCGCCCAGTTCATGCGACCGCCGGCCGCGGCCATCGCCTCAAAACCGCGACTGAGCGGAGAAGGCGAGGGGGACCCGACCAAGACGGTGGGCGAGCCAGATCAGCATCAGCCGCAGGTGCATCCCGCTCAGCAGTAGATTGTCCCGCCCATAGCGGAAATGCGACACGCCGCCCTCCGCCGCCGTGGGATAGACGACGGGGGCAGGCAGATTGATCGCGCGCACGCCCTGCCAGCAGAGTCGCACCGCCGCTTCTGGATCGAAATCAAAACGGCGCATCCAGCGCGTCGTCTGCATCGCCGCGAGCAAGGGCGCGATCGGATAGACGCGGAAGCCGAACAGCGAATCGCGCACCGCACCGCCGGTCTCGAGCCGCGTCCACCAGTTGGAAATGCGCCGCCCATGGACGCGCAAGGCCGGCGCGGCTTCGTCGAACACGGGCACGCCGAGCACCATCGCCCGCGGCTCGGCGAGCGAGGCGGCCATGAAGCGGGGAATATGCGCGGCCGGGTGCTGGCCGTCGGCATCGAGGGTCAGCGCATGGGTGAAGCCCGCCGCCCGCGCCGCCCGCAGCCCGTGCCACACTGCACTCCCCTTGCCCTGGTTCCGCGGCAGCACCAGCACCCGCAGATGCCGATCGCGCGCCGCCTCGCCCTCAAGAAGTTGCGCGGTGCCATCGGTGCTGCCGTCCACGACCACCCAGACCGGCGCCCAGACGGCGCGCGCGGCGCGCACCGTCGCCAGGACGGCGGGGCCGGTGTTGTAGCTCGGGATCACCACCAGATGGGTCAGCGACGGCGTCATGCGCGGGAGATTTCCTCGACGAAATAGTGTTCGATCGCGGCCGCGGTCGCGCTGATATCGCCTTCCACCATGATGCGCCGGCCGCTTCTCGCGCGATAGGCGAGCGGGAAATCGGGCCTGCGCCAGAGCAGCCAGCCGCGCCGCAAATAGGGTGTGTTGCTGGAGAGGAAAACGCTCTGCACCGGCACGCGGGCCATCTTGGCCATGGCGGCGAAACCCGGCTTGAAAGGTCCGAGACCCTGGCCGGCGGAGCGCGTGCCCTCCGGGAAAATCACCAATTGCCGTCCCTCACGCAGCGCGCGAGAGGCGGCGCGGATCAGCGCCAGCGCCGCGTCGTTGCGGATATAGCCGGCCAGACGGATGCTGCCGCCAAGAAAAGGATTGTCCCACAACTCCGCCTTGGCGATGCACACCGCGTCGGGCAGGCGGGAGAGCACCAGTACCGCATCCAGGAGCGAGAGGTGGTTGCAGGCGATCACCGCCGGGCCGCGGGCGGGCAGCGCGTCGAGAGCCGCGAGGTCGAAGCGCGCGAGCCCCGCGAGCCGCATCAGCGCCAGCCCGGCGCGGCACCCGGCCATGATGACGAACCGCCCGAGTGCCGCCCCTTCCCGGCGTGGCAGCAGAGTGAACAGCAGGCCAGCGAGCTGGCTCCAGGCCAGGCTGGCGAGGCAGAAGATCGCGAGCAAGAGGTGAAAGCTCGCCCGGTCGCGCAGGCAAGCGAGCGCGCCGCGCGGGCGGACCGGATTCCCGAGTTCGCAGGCAACTTCCATGGCGATCCTGCCTTTCCTGCCGTCACCCGGAGCCTAAGCAGGTTTCCCGTGATCACGCCACATTTGGCGGGTGCGCCGACAGGGCAACCGGGTGAGGGGTTTTGGATGTTTCTAGGATCCAGGAGCATGTAAAGGCCATGGGCTTTGCTGCCCCTTGGGATCCTAGCAAAGGGGAGACCTTTACAATCTTTTCGGGGAAGATCCCGCTTTTCAGGCGCGCCAGATTTTCACGCTCTGAGATCTGCCCTATAGGCCCTCGCAGGGCAAATTTTCCGCGAGGAACCCGTCCATGACCGAACCGATCAGTCTCAACCGCGACGCCTGGGGTCTGTTTGAAAAGCTCTGCGGCGCGGCCGGAAGCCTTCGTCTCGGGGTCAGCCGCGGCAGCCTTGGTGAGTGGCTGATCGATGCCGGTGCCGCGCATCCCGGCGGGATCGAGGCCGGGCGGCGCATCGCCGAGATCTGCATGGGGGGGCTGGGGCGTGTCACGCTCGCCCATGATGCGGCGCTCGCGCGCTGGCCGCTGACCCTCGCGGTTGCCTCCTCGCAGCCGGTGCTCGCCTGCCTCGCCAGCCAGTACGCCGGCTGGAGCCTCGCGCATGAAAAGTTCTTCGCCCTCGGCTCTGGCCCCGCCCGGGCGCTCGCGCGGAAGGAGAAGCTGTTCGAGGAACTCGGCTATGCCGATCGCGCCGATCACGCGGTCCTGGTGCTGGAAAGCGCCAAGCCGCCGCCCGCCGCCATCGTCGAGAAAGTGGCCACCGATTGCGGCCTCACCCCGGACCGTCTCGGCATCATCCATGCGCCGACGCAAAGCCTCGCCGGCGCCGTCCAGGTGGTGGCGCGCGTGCTGGAAGTGGCGCTGCACAAGGCGCACGAACTGCATTTCCCACTCGATCGCATCCAGGACGGCGCCGCCGCCGCCCCGCTCGCACCCCCGCATCCCGATTTCATCACCGCCATGGGCCGCACGAATGACGCCATCATCTTCGGCGGGCGCGTCCATCTCTTTGTCACCGGACCGGAGGACGAGGCAAAAGCGCTCGCCGAACGCCTGCCCTCCGCCACCTCGCGCGATTATGGCCGGCCCTTCGCCGAGATTTTCCGCGCCGTGAAGGGCGATTTCTACGCGATCGACGGCGCGCTCTTTAGCCCCGCCGCCGCCATCGTCACCGCCCTCGACACCGGCCGCTCCTTTCATGCCGGGCAGCTCGACCCCACCAATCTCGACATCGCCTTCGATTGATCCACGCGCTTTTCCGGAGCCCGTTGCCTAAAAAGAAGGCAACGGGCTCCGCCCCTTGACCCCGCTGAGGCCTGAGGCCCGAGATGCCGATCCTGGATGGGGTCCAAGGACGTCTGTCCCGGGTGGGGTTCGAGGGGCAAACCCCCTCGCCTTCGTTCCTGGCACGCCCGTTGCACATTAGGGCGCGACCGGAGCTTTCAGGAACGGCCGGGAACCAAGAGAGCGAAAAAGGACAAGAGCGATGGACTCTGACGGAACCTCCCTCACCCGCCGCCAGTTCGGCGGTCTGGGCGCTGCCGCGCTCGCCGCGGCGACGATGGGCGTGGCGAAATTTGGCATCTCCTCCGCGCACGCAGCAGAGAGCGGGCCGATCAAGATCGGCATTCTGCATTCACTTTCCGGCACCATGGCGATCAGCGAGACGACGCTCAAGGATGTCATGCTGATGCTGATCGAGGCGCAGAACAAAAAGGGCGGGGTACTCGGGCGGAAGCTTGTCCCCGTCGTGGTCGATCCCGCCTCGAACTGGCCGCTTTTCGCTGAGAAGGCGCGCGGCCTTCTCAGCACCGACAAATGCGCCGCTGTATTCGGCTGCTGGACCAGCGTATCGCGCAAATCCGTGCTGCCCGTCTTCGAGGAGCTGAACGGCCTGCTGTTCTACCCGGTGCAGTATGAAGGCCAGGAGTGCAGCCGCAACGTTGTCTATACGGGGGCCGCGCCCAATCAGCAAGCGATCCCGGCGGTCGATTACCTGATGAAGGAGGACAAGGTGGAGCGCTGGGTGCTCGCCGGCACCGATTATGTTTATCCTCGCACCACCAACCAGATTCTCGAAGCCTATCTCAAGCTGAAGGGTGTCGCGCAGGGCGACATCATGATCAACTACACGCCTTTCGGCCATTCCGACTGGCAGAATATCGTAGCCCAGATCAAGCAGTTCGGCTCGGCGGGCAAAAAGACCGCCGTGGTCTCGACGATCAACGGCGACGCCAACGTGCCGTTCTACAAGGAGCTTGGCAACCAGGGCATCAAGGCGACCGACATTCCAGTCGTCGCCTTTAGCGTCGGCGAGGAAGAACTCGCGGGCATGGATACCAAGCCGCTCGTGGGACACTTGGCGGCGTGGAATTATTTCATGAGCGTCGATACGCCGGAGAACAAGACGTTCATCAAGCAGTGGCATGAATTCATCAAAAATCCGAAGCGTACCACCAACGACCCGATGGAGGCGCATTATATCGGCTTCAATATGTGGGTGAACGCGGTGAAGAAGGCCGGCACCACCGACACCAATGCGGTGATCGACGCGCTTGTCGGCGTTTCGGTGCCCAATCTTTCCGGTGGCTATTCGACGCTGATGGGCAATCATCACATCACCAAGCCGGTGCTGATCGGTGAAATCCAGGATGACGGGCAGTTCAACATCGTCTCGCAAACGCCGGGCCTGGTCGTTGCGCAGGAATGGTCGCCTTATGTCGCCGAGACCAAGGATCTGATTGGCGATTGGCGTGCGCCGCTTTCGTGCGGCAATTTCAACGTCAAGACCGGCAAGTGTGGCGGCGCGAGCAAATAGCCGCCGGATGCGCGCGTTTCTGCTTCTCGTTCTGCTGCTGCTGCTCCCGCCCGCACTCGCGCGGGCGCAGCAGGTCGAACCGGCCTTCGCCGCCATAGCATCGCAGGATTACGATGCGATGGCGGCCGGCATCGGTGAGCTTGCAACCTCGGGCGATCCCCGCGCCGGCGCGATCATCACCGCCCTCCAAGCCGGCCGTCTCTATGCCGACGCGGCAGGTGGGCTCTACATTCGCCAGGCGGACGGAAATTTCGTTGCCGCCGATACCGGGGCGCCCGCGACGCCAGACGAAGATGCGCTCAAACGTCTGCGGGTGAACAATGGCGTCCGCCGCGCGGTGGCAGCAGCGCTCGGCGGCTTGCAGCTTTTCGCGACCGACCCCGCAACCCGCCGCGGCGCCGCGGAAGCGGTGTTCAAATCGCGTGACGCGACCCTGCTCCCCGTACTCGACCGGGCGCTCGCCAAAGAACGCGATCCAGCCGTGCGCCTGGCCATGGAGCAGGCCCACGCCGCGGCGATTCTGACCAGCGCGACGGCGCCGGATGCGGAAAAACTCGCCGCCGTCGCGGTCATCCGCGCCCGCGGCGATCTCGATGCGAGCGCGCTGCTCGCCTCGCTCCCCAACGCCTCGCCCGCGGTCGCGACCGCCGCGCATGACGGAGTGGTGGCGATCCAGCGGGTGTTGCAACTATGGGATCTGCTGGAGGGTGTGTTCTATGGTCTCAGCCTTGGCTCGGTGCTGCTGCTCGCCGCGATCGGGCTGGCCATCACCTTCGGCGTGATGGGCGTGATCAACATGGCGCACGGCGAAATGGTGATGATCGGCGCCTATGTCACCTTCGTCGTTCAGGAAACTGTTCGGCAGAATGCCCCGGGGTTGTTCGGCGCGAGCCTCGTCATCGCGGTGCCGCTCGCTTTCCTCTGTGCCGGCCTCATCGGCATTGTCGTCGAACGCAGCCTGATCCGCTTTCTCTATGGCCGTCCGCTCGAAACCCTGCTCGCGACCTGGGGGCTAAGCCTGGTTCTGCAACAAGCCGTGCGCTCGATCTTTGGCCCGACCAATCGCGAGGTCGGCACACCCGCCTGGATGAGCGGGGCAGTGCCTCTCGGCGGCCTTACGATTACCCTCAACCGGCTCACCATCATCGTCTTTGCGTTTCTGGTTTTTGCCGCGCTGATGGCGCTGCTGCGCTATACCTCGCTCGGCCTCAAGATGCGCGCGGTGACGCAGAACCGCGCCATGGCGGCGGCGATGGGCATTCGCACACCGTGGATCGACGCGCTCACCTTCGGCCTCGGCTCGGGTGTCGCCGGCATGGCCGGGGTGGCGCTCAGCCAGATCGACAATGTCAGCCCCAATCTCGGCCAAGGCTATATCATCGACAGTTTCATGGTGGTGGTGTTCGGCGGCGTCGGCAATCTCTGGGGCACCGCGCTCGGCGCCATTCTTCTTGGTATCGTCAATAAATTCCTCGAACCGTTCGCGGGCGCCGTGCTGGGTAAAATCGCCGTTCTTGTGCTGGTGATCCTGTTCATCCAGCGGCGTCCACGCGGGCTGTTCCCGCTCAAGGGGCGGGCGGCGGAAGCATGACGCGCGCAACCATCGCCTCGTTCCTTGTCCCCGTTCTCATCATCGGCGGCGCGGCACTCCTGGTGCTTGGCAATGCCGCGCTGCCCCCTACAGCGGCACTCCATGTATCGATCTTCGTGATTTCACTTGTCGGCAAATACCTTTGCTATGCCATGCTCGCGCTCGCGCTCGATCTTGTCTGGGGCTATGCCGGCATCCTGAGCCTCGGCCATGCGGCGTTCTTCGCGCTCGGCGGCTATGCCATGGGCATGTATCTGATGCGCGAGATCGGCACGCGCGGCGTCTATGGCAACGCGACGCTTCCCGATTTCATGGTGTTTCTCAACTGGACCGAACTTCCCTGGTACTGGCACGGCTTCAATCATTTTGCCTTCGCCGCCTTGATGGCGCTCGTGGTGCCAGCGCTGCTCGCCCTCGTCTTCGGCTACCTCGCCTTCCGCTCGCGGGTTTCGGGCGTCTATCTCTCGATCATCACCCAGGCCCTCACATTTGCCCTGCTGCTCGCCTTCTTCCGCAACAATATGGGTTTCGGGGGCAATAACGGCCTCACCGATTTCAAGGACATCATCGGCTTCGATCTGCATGCCGACGCAACACGGAATGCGCTTCTGCTGGCAACCGCCATCGCGCTTGCCGGGGCTTTTCTCCTCGCGCGCTATGTCGTCGCCTCGCGCCTCGGAAAAATCCTGATTGCCGTCCGCGATACCGAAAGCCGCACGCGTTTCCTCGGCTATCGTCCAGAATCCTACAAGCTTTTTGTCTTCGTTCTCTCGGCGATCATCGCCGGCATTGGCGGCGCGCTCTATGTGCCGCAGGTTGGCATCATCAATCCCGGCGAATTTTCACCGGCAAATTCCATCGAGGCGGTGATCTGGGTCGCGGTTGGTGGACGCGGCACGCTGGTGGGCGCCATCCTCGGGGCCATTTTGGTCAATTTTGGCAAAACCTATTTTACCAGTGCGTTTCCCGATATCTGGCTTTATGCGCTCGGTTTCCTGTTCATCCTGACGACACTGTTTTTGCCCCACGGCCTCATCCGCGTATTTTCCCGCGCCCGCCCTTCCGCCTTGCCTGAACCAAGCCCGGCGAAGGAGCATCCGGCATGAGTGGCGCGATCGGCGGCATCTCGGACACGCTCCTCTATCTCAGCGGCGTCAGCGTGAGTTTCGATGGCTTCCGCGCGCTCAACAATCTTTCCCTGGTGTTGGCGCCCGGCGAGATGCGCGCGGTGATCGGCCCGAACGGCGCGGGCAAGACGACAATGATGGATGTTATCACCGGCAAGACCCGCCCGGATGCGGGGGATGTGATCTTCCGTGCCGATACCGACCTCACCCGCCTCGATGAGCCGGCGATCGCGGCGCTCGGCATTGGGCGGAAATTCCAGAAGCCGACGGTGTTCGAACCCCACACCGTCCATGACAATCTGCTGCTCGCGCTCGCCGGCAACCGCGCCCCGCATCGCGCCTTGTTTGCCCGCGAAACCCGTGCCGAGCGGGCGCGCATCGACGAAATTTTGGCCACCATCCGCCTCGCCGAACATCGCCTTCGCCGCGCCGGCGACCTCTCGCACGGCCAGAAGCAATGGCTGGAAATCGGCATGCTGCTCGCCCAGGAACCCGATCTCCTGCTCATCGACGAACCCGTCGCCGGCATGACCGACGCCGAGACCGCCGAGACGGCACGGCTTTTGCGCGAGATCAATCGCACCAAAAGCGTTGTCGTGGTCGAACACGATATGGATTTCGTGCGCGCCCTCGATGTCAAGGTGACGGTGCTGCATGAAGGATCGGTGCTCGCCGAGGGCAGTATCGAACATGTCAGCGCCGATCCCAGGGTCATCGAGGTCTATCTCGGGCGCTAGAAGAAATGCAAGAAAGAATGCTGAAGATCCGCGATATCGACCTTTACTACGGCGCGGCGATCGCCTTGCGGCAGGTCTCGCTCCAGGTGGCGATGGGCGAGGTGACGTGTCTTTTGGGGCGGAACGGCGTCGGCAAGACCAGCCTTTTGCGCGCGGTGATGGGAACGCACCCCATCACACGCGGGACGATCACCTGGGATGGGGCGGAGATCACCAAACTTCCCACCTATGACCGGGCGCGGCGCGGCATCGCCTATGTGCCGCAAGGACGCGATATTTTTCCCCTCCTCAGCGTGCGGGAAAATCTAGAGACCGGCTTTGCCGTCCTGCCGCGCGGCCAACGCTACATTCCCGAGGAGATTTTTTCGCTCTTTCCGGTGCTGAAAACCATGCTCGGGCGGCGCGGCGGCGATCTCTCGGGTGGCCAGCAGCAGCAGTTGGCGATCGCCCGCGCCCTGGTGACGCGCCCGCGCCTGCTGGTTCTCGACGAGCCGACCGAGGGCATCCAGCCCAGCATCATCAAGGAGATCGGGCGGGTGATCACCCTGTTGCGCGAACGCGGCGAGATGGCCATTCTGCTGGTCGAGCAGTATTTCGATTTCGCCCGCGAACTCGCGCAAAGCATCGCCGTGATGGAGCGAGGCGCGATCGTGCTCGCGGGCCGCGCCGGGGAGCTTGATCACGCGGATGTCCGCCGCCGCCTTTCGGTATGAGCCAGCCGCGACGCCGCTTCTCCGCCGCGAGCGCGCCGAGGGCGTCCTCCATCTCGGGCTGCGCGCGCGAGGCGGGGCGAGCGTGCTCGAAACGCTCTATCAGCAAGGCTGCCTCAAGGCGCGTTTTCCCAAACCCGTCGATCCCACCTGGCTGGAGGCGGTGCTGCTCAATGTCTCGGGCGGGGTCGCGGGCGGCGATGACCTGGCAAGCCGCATCACGCTCGCCGCCGGTGCGCGGGCCATCATCGCCTCACCGGCGGCCGAGCGCTTCTATCGCGCGCTTTCTCTCGGCGGTCCGGCGCGGCTCACCCTCGCCATCGACCTCGCCCCCGGCGCGCGGCTGGAATGGCTGCCGCAAGAAAGCATCCTGTTCGATGGCTGCGCTTTTAGCCGCCGCAGCGAGATCGCGCTCGCGGGCGATGCCCGCTTTCTCGGCGTCGAGACGCTGGTGTTCGGCCGCGCCGCGATGGGCGAGCGGCTGGCGCGGGGCTCCATTCGTGACACCATCCGCCTCTCGCGCGACGGTCGCTTGCAACTGCACGAGGCAATCCGGCTGGAAGGCGCGATCGACGCGCTGCTCGCCCGCCCCGCCACGGCGGCGGGCGCCAGGGCCACGGCGCTGATGATCTACGCAGCACCCGACGCGCCCTCCCGGCTGGCCGGGCTGCGCGCGGCGCTCGACGGCGCCGAAGCCGGCGCAAGCCTCGTTCTGCCCGACCTTTTGCTCGCGCGCGCCCTCGCGCCCACGGCGGAAGCGCTGCGCGCGGTCGTCACGGCGGGCTTGCGCGCACTCCGCGATGGTCGGATGCTGCCGCGGGTCTGGCAATGTTAGGGCGGAAAAATTTGCAATGAACCTCCTGCCACGAGAGAAGGACAAGCTCTTGATCGCCATGGCGGCGATGGTCGCACGGCGGCGCCTTGAGCGTGGGGTGAAGCTCAACCACCCCGAGGCGGTCGCGTTGATCAGCGATTTCGTCGTCGAGGGCGCGCGCGACGGGCGCACGGTCGCGGAATTGATGGCAGCGGGCGCGCACGTGCTCACCCGCGATCAGGTCATGGAGGGGATCGCGGAAATGATCCATGATGTGCAGGTGGAGGCCACTTTCCCCGACGGCACCAAGCTCGTCACCGTGCATGAGCCGATCCGCTAAGGAGGGGCCGATGATACCAGGAGAGATCATCCCCGCCCCCGGCGAGATCGAACTCAACGCCGATCTGCCGCGCCTCTCATTGCGCGTGGAAAATACCGGCGACCGGCCGATCCAGGTCGGCAGCCATTATCATTTCGCCGAAACCAATCCCGCGCTCGCCTTCGATCGCGCGCAAGCGCGCGGCCACCGGCTCGATATCCCGGCCGGCACCGCCGTGCGCTTCGAGCCCGGCCAAGCGCGCGAGGTAACGCTGATCCCCTATCGCGGCGCCGGCATCGTGCAGGGATTCCGGGGCGAGATCATGGGAAAGATATAGAAGATGGCAAAACTTTCCCGCGCGGCCTATGCCGACATGTTCGGCCCGACGGTCGGCGATCGCGTCCGGCTCGCCGATACCGATTTATTCGTCGAGGTGGAGAAGGATTTTTCCCTCCCCGGCGAGGAAGTAAAATTCGGCGGCGGAAAGGTGATCCGCGACGGCATGGGACAGTCGCAGAAATCGCGTGCCGAAGGCGCGGCCGATACCGTCATCACCAACGCGCTGATCATCGATCACTGGGGCATCGTCAAGGCCGATATCGGCATTGTCGATGGCCGGATCAAAGGGATCGGCAAGGCCGGCAATCCCGATGTGCAACCCGGAGTGGACATTATCATCGGGCCGGGCACCGAGATCATCGCCGGGGAGGGGAAAATCCTCACCGCCGGCGGGATCGACGCGCATATCCATTTCATCTGCCCGCAGCAGGTGGAAGAAGCGCTGGCGTCGGGCATCACCACCATGCTCGGCGGCGGCACCGGCCCCGCGACCGGAACCGCCGCCACCACCTGCACGCCCGGCCCCTGGCATCTCGCGCGCATGTTGCAGGCGGCGGAAGGTCTGCCGGTCAATCTGGCGTTTGCTGGCAAGGGCAATGCCTCGCGTCCCGCGGCGCTGGAGGAAATGGTCCGCGCCGGAGCAAGCGCACTCAAACTGCACGAGGATTGGGGCACCACGCCGGCGGCGATCGACTGCTGCCTTGATGTCGCCGATCGTTTCGATATCCAGGTGATGATCCACACCGACACGCTCAATGAATCGGGCTTCGTCGAGGATACCATCGCCGCCTTCAAGGGCCGCACCATCCACGCTTTCCACACCGAGGGCGCGGGCGGCGGCCATGCTCCCGATATCATCAAACTCGCCGGGTTCGCCAACGTCCTGCCAAGCTCGACCAATCCGACGCGGCCCTATACCGCCAACACCATCGATGAACACCTGGATATGCTGATGGTGTGTCACCATCTCGATGCCGCCATCCCCGAGGATATTGCGTTCGCCGAAAGCCGCATCCGCCGCGAGACCATCGCGGCCGAGGATATCCTGCATGATCTCGGCGCGCTCTCGATGATGTCCTCCGATAGCCAGGCGATGGGCCGCGTCGGCGAGGTGATCACCCGGACCTGGCAAACCGCGCACAAAATGAAAACGCAGCGCGGCGCCCTGCCCGGCGATGGCGCGGCGGACAATCATCGTGTCAAGCGCTATATCGCGAAATACACCATCAATCCGGCGATCGCCCAAGGCATGGCGCATGAGGTGGGCTCGGTCGAGGTCGGCAAACTCGCCGATCTGGTGCTATGGTCGCCGGCTTTTTTTGGCGTCAAGCCCGATCTCATCATCAAGGCCGGCAGCATCGTGATGGCGATGATGGGCGATGCCAACGCCTCGATCCCGACGCCGCAGCCGATCCACGCGCGCCCGATGTTCGCCGCGTTCGGCCGTGCGCTCGCGGCAAGCTGTGTTACTTTCGTCTCCGGCGCCGCGCTCGAGACCGATCTCGCCGCCCGCCTCGGCCTCTCGCGCCGCCTCGTCGCGGTTGCCAACACGCGCGGGGGGATCGGCAAGCGCAGCATGATCCACAACGACGCGACGCCGCATGTCGAGGTCGATCCCGAGACCTACGAGGTGCGCGCCGACGGGGCATTATTGACCTGCGCGCCGGCCACCGTGCTGCCGATGGCGCAGCGCTATTTTCTCTTTTGAGGGCCACGGGAATATGCCCCTACCTAGCGCGGCACCCTGGGAACCCGTCCCGTTGACGAAATGGCGCCTGGGGCCGCCGGCCCCAGCGGGTCCAGGGCAGAGCCCTGGCCTCCCGTGTTGCCTATTTTGCTGATGCGCGCGATCGCGATGCTGCGCGCTGGGATGTGGCCGGAAGGCGCTCGGGAGATCGATGCCGTGCGGCTCGATTTCGACCATCGTCATCGCCGGCGCATTCTGCTCAAGACCGAAGCCGGGCGCGATCTTCTGCTCGATCTTGCCGAGACCGCGCGTCTTGCCGATGGCGATGCGCTGGTTCTCGCGGGTGGCGGCCTGGTGCGCGTCATCGCCGCCGATGAGGATCTGCTCGAAATCCATGCCGCGCCCGCGATCCTGCTGCGCATCGCCTGGCATCTCGGCAACCGCCATCTCGCGGTGCAGTTTGCCGGCCCTGCCTTGCGGATCCGCGCCGATCATGTGATCGCGGCGATGATCCTCGGGCTCGGCGGGCAGATCCATGAATTGCGCGCCCCGTTCGATCCCGAATCCGGGGCTTATGCCGGCGCGGCGCCGCACTCCCATGATCCCGGTGGATTCCATGATCATTGAGCCGCCCGCGCTGCTGAATTTGCTCGCCTGGCTTTCGCCGGCTTTCCCGACCGGCGCCTATGCCTATTCGCATGGGCTGGAATGGGCAGTGGAAGCGGGTGACGTGCATGACGGCGCGAGCCTGGAGGCCTGGCTCACGGCAGTGCTCGATCAGGGCAGCGCGCGCGGCGACGCCATTCTGCTCCGCGCCGCCCATCGCGAGGGAGAAAATCCGGCGCGCTTGGCGGAACTCGCCGAACTCGCCGCCGCCTTGGCACCAGCTTCCGAGCGGCGGGCCGAGACGCTGGCGCAAGGCGCCGCCTTCGCCGCCGCGGCAGCCCCCTGGGGCGGCAGCGCGCCGGTGGCGCTGCCCGTCAGCTTGGGCATGCTCGCCGCCCGCCATGGCATTCCCGAGGATGCGGCAACGCTCGCCTATCTACAGGCCTTCATCGCCAATCTGATCTCGGCGGCGGTGCGTCTGGTACCGCTTGGTCAGTCCACCGGGCAAGCGGTACTCGCCGCGCTCGGCCCCGCCATCCTCGCCACGGCTGGCGCGACCGAGAGCGCCGGGCTTGCTGATCTCGGTTCCTCTTGCCTCCGTGCCGATATCGCCGCGATGCGCCATGAAACCCAGTACACGAGGCTGTTCCGCTCATGAAAACCCGCTCGACCGGCCCGCTCCGCGTCGGCATCGGCGGCCCTGTCGGCACCGGCAAGACCGCGTTGATGGACGCGCTCTGCCGCCATTTCCGCGACCGTTTCGAGATCGCCGCGATTACCAACGATATTTATACCAAGGAGGACGCGGAGTTCCTCACCCGCGCCGGCGCGCTGCCGATCGAACGCATCATGGGGATTGAGACCGGCGGCTGCCCGCATACCGCGATCCGCGAGGACGCCTCGATCAACCTCGCCGGTGTGGCTGAGTTGCGCGCGCGCTTTCCCGCGCTCGACCTCATCCTGATCGAGTCGGGCGGGGATAATCTCGCCGCGACCTTCAGCCCCGAACTCGCCGATCTCACCCTCTATGTCATCGATGTCTCGGCCGGTGACAAAATTCCCCGCAAGGGCGGGCCGGGCATTACCCGGAGCGATTTGCTGGTGATCAACAAAACCGATCTCGCGCCCTTCGTCGGCGCCAGCCTCGCGGTGATGGCGCGCGACGCGGCACGGATGCGGGGCGAGCGCCCCTTCGTCTTCGCCAATATCCGCGCCGGGCGCGGGGTTGCCGAGATCGCCGCCTTCGTCGAACGGCTGGGCGGGCTCGGCGGCGCCTGACGCGCCAGCCCGCCACGGCTTCCGTCGGCTGGCGCATCGTGCCACTCTCCAGCGATTGCAAACCGCGCCCGAGGGATCCTCCGCATGCAGCGCCCCCGCGACCCAGTTTCCCCCACCCCCGCGGCGCCGATTTTCGCCGGGCTCCGGGTAATCGACTGCGCGAGCTTCATCGCCGGACCCGCGGCCGCCACCATCCTCGCCGATTTCGGCGCCGAGGTGATCAAGATCGAGCCGCCCATCGGCGGCGACCCCTATCGCGGCCTCGCCGCCATGCCCGGCCAACCGACAAGCCCGCATAATTACAACTGGCTGCTCGATGCCCGGCACAAGCGGAGCCTCGCGCTCGATCTCAAATCCCCCGAGGGCCGCGCCATTCTCCATCGTCTGGTGGCAAGCGCCGATGTCTTCATCACCAACATGCCGCTGCCGGTGCGTGGGCGGCTCGGCATCGCGCATGCCGATCTCGCGGCGCGCAACCCACGGCTGATCTACGCCTCGCTCACCGCCTATGGCGAGATCGGCGAGGAAGCTGGGCGGACCGGCTTCGATTCGACCGCCTATTGGGCGCGCTCGGGGCTGATGGACCAGGTGCGCCCGAGCGCTGATACCCCGCCCGCCCGCTCGGTCCCCGGCATGGGCGATCACCCGACGGCGATGGCGCTCTACGCCGCGATCGTCACCGCGCTTTTGAAGCGTGAACGCACCGGGCAGGGCGGCCATGTCGAGACCTCGCTGCTCGCCAATGGGCTGTGGTCAAATGCCTGCTTCGTGCAGGCGGCGCTCTGTGGCGCGACATTCTATCCCCGCCCGCCGCGCGAGCAGGCGCCCAATGCCTGCACCCATCACTACCAGAGCGGCGATGGACGCTGGTTCATCCTCTCGATGCTGAGCGAGGAGCGACAATTCCCCGACCTCGCGCGCGCCATCGGCCAGGAGCACCTGAGCGAGGATCCGCGTTTCGCCACCACAGCGGCGCGGCACGCCAACGCCGCTTCATTGATCGCCCTTCTCGACGGCGTTTTCGCCGCTCAGCCGCTCGCTTATTGGCGCGAAACCCTCGATCGCCACGGCCTGACCTTTGGCGTTGTGGCGACAATGGACGACCCGCCGCAAGATCGCCAGGCCCGCGCCATCGGCGCCCTAGTGCCGCTGGCGGAGGGCCAGTTGCTCACGGTGAGCAGCCCTTTCCAGATCGCCGGCGAGCACAAAATCCCCCCCCGCCGCGCCCCGGAACTCGGCGCCGACACCAGCGCCATTTTACGTGAGTTGGGGGTTTCAGAGGGAGAGATCGAACGGCTGCGCGGCCTCGGGGTGGTGGCGGGCGGGACTTCTGGCCCGGCCCGCGTATCCCGGGAATGATGCAAGAACGCCCCGATACGATCGATGCTGACCCTGGCCTAACGCGTCGCTGCGGCCAGCACCGCGGCGACATCACCCTCGGCGTCGATGCCGAGAATATGGTGGGCATGCCACAGCGCGTAGAATAACAGGCTCCACGCCGCTTGGCCGTCGTCGGTGGCGAACACGCTGCGCACCGCTTGCGGCGTCGCAAACGCCGCGACGCCGGGGCTCGCCGCCACCTGATCGGCGAGGCGGGTGCCGGCGGTGGCGATCCAGCGCCCGACGGGTGGCTTGAAGCCGCGCTTGCGGGCAAAGGGCCGCGCCTCGGGCAAGCGTTCGGCAAGCCAGCGTCGCAAGGCGAGCTTGCCCTGCCGCCAGTCCGCCTTGGCGCCATCGGGCAGGGCAAAGGCGAAAGCCGCGACCTTGGGATCGATGAACGGCGTCCGCCCCTCGACGCCGTGGGCCATCAGGCAGCGATCGAGTTTGACCAGCAGATCATTGGGTAGCCATTCGGCGCAATCCACGGCTTGCAGCGCCTGCAACCGGCTGCGCCCCACTCCCGCCTCCCGCTCGGCGGCACTCAGCCCCGCCCGCCAGCCCGCGAGATCGATCCCCGCGATACCATCGAACACGCCCCTCTGGCGCGCCGGGCGCTGGATGAAGCGCCAGGGGGCGAGGGCGCGGCGATAGCGGCCGTAGCCCGCGAACATCTCATCCCCCCCCTCGCCACAGAGCGTCACCTTGAGCTGCCCGCCGGCGGCGCGGCCGAGCAGCCAGGTGGGCAGGGCGGCGGCATCGGTCGTCGGATCGTCGAGGCAGGCGGCGATGCGCGGGGCAAATGCCCAGAAATCGGCCTCGGTCATGCTGATCCGCTCGCAGCTCGCGCCCACCGCGCCGGCAATGCGGAGGGCCTCGGCGCTCTCATCGGCGGCATCCGCCCCGTCATAGCCGATGGTGATGGCGCGCACCCGCTCGCCGCTGATCCGGTGCATCAGCCACAACAGCGCCGAGGAATCGATCCCGCCGGAAAGAAAAAGCCCGTAGGGCACGTCCGAGCGGAGATGCGCCGCGACACTTTCGGTGAGCACGCGATCGAGATCGGCGGCCTTAGCGACCGGCCCGCCGGGTGCCGGCAGCGCCGCAAGCTGGCGCCGCGCCGTGATCCGCCCAGCCTCGACCACCAGCGTCTCGCCGGGCAGGACACGGCGAATGGCGGGAAAAATCGTCGCCGCTCCGGTGGTGAATTTGAGCTGCAACAACTCCGCCCGCTTGGCCGGGTCGATCGTGGCCTCGGCGAGCCCGGCCTTGAGGAGGGCCTGCGGCTCGGAGGCGAAAGCGAAGAAGCGCGCCCCCTCGACGTAATAGAGCGGCTTGATGCCGAAGGGATCGCGCGCCAGGATCAGCCGTCCGGCCGCGCGGTCGTGGAGCGCCAGGGCATACATGCCGCGCAGATGAGCGGCGAAATCGAGCCCATGGGCGGCGTGGAGAAAAAGGATCGGCTCACAGTCGGAATGCGTGCGAAACGGCGCGTCCGGCATGGCGGCGCGCAGTTCGAGGTCGTTATAGATCTCGCCATTGACGATCAGCGCCGCCCCGGCGGGGCCGAAAAGCGGCTGATCGCCGGTGGTGAGATCGATGATCGAGAGCCGGCGATGCACCAACCCGACATCCTCGGCGACATGGTAGCCGCTGGCATCGGGGCCGCGATGGCGGAGCGCCGCGCCGAGCCGCTCCAGCGCGTCTCGCGCCGGTGGTCCACCCGTCCGCATCATGATCCCCGCCACACCGCACATAGTGCTCTTTGCTCTCCCGAGACGACACAACCGCGCGGTTTTAGACCGGCTTGCGCGGGATTGGCCAGGACGTGCTATTTCCCGGCCCCGTCATGCGGATCCTCTTCATCACCTCGAACCGGGTGGGCGACGCGGTGCTCTCGACCGGGCTGCTCGACCATTTGCTGCAGCGGTTTCCGACCGCGCGCTTCACCATCGCCTGCGGCCCGGTCGCGGCCGAGCTGTTCGCGCGCATGCCGCGCGCCGAGCGGGTGATCGCCTTTGAAAAACGCCGCTTCGGGCTGCACTGGCTCGGGCTCTGGGGGCGCTGCGCCGGCGGGTTCTGGGATCTCGTCGTCGATAACCGCGGCTCGATGCTCGGCTTTTTCCTCCTCCACCGCCGCCAAGCCCGGCTGCGCCGGCGTCGCGGGCCGAAAATCGCCGAGATCGGCGCCATTCTCGGGCTCGACCCGCCGCCCTTGCCAGTGGTGTGGACGACGCCCGAGGATCGCGCCCTGGCCGCCCGGCTTCTGCCCTCCGGGCCGCCGATCATCGCACTCGGCCCGACCGCCAACTGGTCGGGAAAAATCTGGCCCGCCGAGCGTTTCGCCGAACTCTACAGTGCTCTCTCCGAGAGCCTCTTGCCGGGGGCGCGCGCCGCCGTGTTCGCCGGCCCCGGCGCGGCCGAGCGGGCGATGGCCGCGCCCCTGCTCGCCCGGCTTCCCGGCGCGATCGATCTTTGCGGGCGGCTCACGCTCCATGAGGCGGCGGCCTGTCTCGGCCGCGTCGCCCTCTATATCGGCAATGATTCGGGGTTGATGCACCTCGCCGCCGCAGCCGGGACGCCGACCCTCGGCCTCTTTGGCCCGACGCAAGCGGCGGAATATGCCCCCGCCGGCCGCGCCGCGCGCGCCGTCGTGGCGTCCGGGCCGGATATGGTGGATTTGAGCGTGGCAGCCGCCTTGCGCGCGGCAACCGCACTGCTCGCCCAGGCGCAAGCGGCGTGAGTGGCGAGAACAGCCGACGCCGCGTGGCCCATGTCATGGCCGGTGCCGCGATGGGGGGGGCAGAGCTGTTTTTCGAGCGGCTCTGCATCGCCCAGGCCGCGGCGGGCGATCCGGTGCTGCCGATCATCAAGCGTGACGGCGCGCGCGCGGCGCGTCTGCGCGCCGCCGGCCTCGCCCCGGTCGAACTCGGCTTCGGCCATTTCGCGCCCCTCACCCGCCCGCGCATCGCGCAGGCGCTCGCCCGCTTCGCGCCCCGCGTGGTGGTGAGCTGGATGAGCCGGGCGACGAGTTTTACCCCGCGCGGCGATTATGTTTTGCTCGGGCGGCTCGGCGGTTTCTACAATCTCGCCCATTTTCGCCACTGCGATCATCTGGTGGGCAATACCGCGGGGCTGGTGGCCTGGATGCGGGCGCAAGGCTGGCCGGCGTCGCGGACGCATTACCTGCCGAATTTCGTCAGCGACTATGCCGGCGTGGGTGCGGCGGCGGATGGTGCCGGATCCCGCCCGCTGCTGCTCGGCCTGGGCCGGCTGCACACCGAAAAAGGCTTCGACATCCTGCTGCGCGCCCTGCCCGATCTGCCCGGGGCGCGGCTTTTGCTGGCCGGCGATGGGCCGGAGCGCGCGGCGCTGACGCGGCTCGCCCACGCCCTCGGCATCGCCGATCGCGTCACCTTCGCGGGCTGGCGCCAGGATATCGGGCCGCTGCTCGCGGCCGCCGATCTGCTGGTCTGCCCCTCGCGCTGCGAGCCGCTCGGCAATGTCATCCTGGAAGCCTGGTCGGCAGGCTGCCCGGTGGTCGCGAGCGCCGTCGAGGGGCCGCGCGAGTTGATCCGGGAGGGAGAAAACGGCCTGCTCGCCGCTCCGGAGAACCCGGCGGCGCTGGCGCGAGCGATTGCCACTGTGCTCGCCGATCCGGCCCGCGCCCACGCCATGGCGGCATCTGGCCGGCGGCATTTTCTTGAGCGCTTCAGCGCCGCCGCCGTGCTCCGGCAATGGCGCGATTTTCTCGAAACGGTGGAACGATAGCGCATGACCCAGCACCGTCTCATCGCCGGCCTCGACCGCGCGGGGTTTTACGCCGTCCTCGCGGTGCCGATCTTTCTCGTCCATGGCCGCGTGCTGGGCGAGGCGTTGATGGTGCTGCTGGCTTTGGGTTTCTTGCTGCGGGCGGCCTGGCTGCGCACCTGGTCCTGGCTCGCCACACCCTGGCTGGTGATCGGGCTTCTCTGGTGGGGCTGGATTTTTCTCTGCTCGCTGCCGCGGCCCGGCGCTGGCGGCTTGGCGGCGAGCGTGCAGGCTTTCGCCACGCTCCGCTTCCTGATTTTTGTCGCCGCCCTCGAACATTGGCTGCTGCGCGAGGGGCTGGCGCGGCGCTGGCTGCAACGCGTGCTCGCGCTCGCCGCACTCTATATCGCGCTCCAGGCCCTGGTGCAGTTCGCCACGGGCAAAAATCTGTTCGGTGCGCCGCGCGGCGGCGATGGCGAGTTGACCGGCCCCTATCGCAAGCCGCGCGCCGGGGCGCAGTTTTCCCTGCTGCTTTATCCCGCGATGTTGCCGCTCCTGGCGCGTGGCCTGCGGGGCGCGCCCCTCATGCGCGGAGGAGCGGTCGCGCTGGGCCTGGCGGGGATAGCGGTGATGGTGCTGATCGGCCAGCGCATGCCCCTCCTGCTCACGCTATTCGGCCTCCTCGTCGCCGGTCTCTGGCTGCCCCGGTTGCGCATGTTCGTGCTCGCCGCGTTGCTCGCCGCCGCCGCGCTGATCGGCGCCTCCGCGATCGTCGCACCCCCCACCTTCTACCGGCTGGTGACGAAATTCTCCGACCAAATGGCGCATTTCCCGGAAAGCCCCTACGGCGTCATCTATGCCCGCGCGCGTGCCATGACGGTGGCAAATCCGCTCACCGGGTTGGGCTTTGATGGGTTCCGGCATTATTGCGGGGAACCACGCTATTTCCATGGTTGGCGCTGGCCCGCTGATCCCACCGACGATGGCGGCGGCATCGGCGGCTGCCAGTTGCATCCGCATAATTTTTATCTCGAAGCCGCGACGAACGGCGGGCTGCCGGGGCTTATGCTGTTTGCGGCCCTTGCCGGCGCCTGGCTCATCACCCTCGGGCGCGGCCTCCGGCGCTCTCCCGCACCGCTCCGCGTCGGGCTTTTCGTCGCGGCGCTGATCTATCTCTGGCCGATCGCCTCGACCAGCGCGTTTACCTCGATGCCGCTTGCCGGGTTTTTCTTTGTTCAGCTCGGGCTTGGCCTGGCACTCGCGCGCGCGGCAAAAGAAAACCCGGGGGAAGGTCTCCCCCGGGCCTGATGAGAAAGCCGTACTGCGTTCAGATCGCGAGCTGATCGCCGATCGGCAGGTTGCGGATCCGTTTGCCGGTCGCGGCGAAGATTGCATTGCAGAGCGCCGGCGCGAAGGGCGGTGTGCCCGGCTCGCCGACCCCGCTGGAGGGCGTGTCCCAGCCAGCCGGCACGATATAGACATTCGTCACCCGTGGCGCCTCGTCGATGCGCACGACCTGATAGTCGTTGAAGTTCGATTGCTGCACGACGCCGTTCTTGTAGGTGATCTCGCAATGTTTGGCGATGCCGAGGCCCATGATCGCAGCACCTTCGATCTGCGAGGTGATGCGTTCGGGGTTGACATGGAAGCCGCAATCGACGGCGGTATCGACGCGCGGCACCGAGATATTGCCTTTGTCGTCGATCGCCACTTCAACAACCGTCGCGATGTAGCTCAGGAAGCTGCGCTGCACCGCGATACCCATGCCATGCCCGGCAGGGAGATCGCGGCCCCAGCCGGCTTTCTCGGCGACCAGTTCGACGACGCCGCGCAGGCGCCCGGTATCGATCGGATAGGTCTCGAAGGGATCGCCATAGTTCCACAGGTCAACCGTGGTCTTGCGCGGATCGACGATGCGCGGGGCGCCGATCAGTTCGAGCAGCATATCCTTCGGATCGCGCCCCGTCGCGTGCGCGAGTTCGGCCACGAAAGACTGCGTGGCGAAGGTATTGGGCACGTTGCGCACCGAGCGGAACCAGCCGATGCGCGAATGCGCCGGCGCCTCGCAGACCTCGCAGCGGATGTTCTCGATCGCGAAGGGCAGGTCAACCTGGCCCATGCTGTATTCCAGCGGCTGCTGCATTTTCGGATCGGGCATGAAGGTCGAGAACAGCGAGGGCGCGGCGTTGCGATGGCGCCAGCCGATCACCTTGTTGTTGGCGTCCAGCGCCGCCTCGATCCGTTCCACCGCGACGGCGTGGTAGAAATCGTGCTGGATGTCGTCTTCCCGCGTCCACTGCACGCGCACCGGCGCGTTCAGGGTTTTCGAGAGCAGGGCAGCCTCGAGCACGAAATCGCATTTCGACTTGCGCCCGAACGCGCCACCCAAAAGCGTCACGTTCACCTTGACCTTGTCGTAGGACAGGCCAAGGGTTTTCACCAGATCGTCATGCGTGCCGCCGGGGCTCTGCACCGGCGCCCAGACCTCGCACATGCCGTCATGCACCCAGGCGGTGGCGACGGGAGGCTCCATCGGGGCATGGGACGATTGCGGGATGTAGTATTCGGCGGTGATGGTCTTGGCGGCGGATTTCATCGCGCCGTCGATATCGCCGTCGTTGCGCACCGTCTTGCCCGGCTTGCGCGCGTTCTCGAGCAGCATCTCGCGATAGCTGTCGGAGTTATAGACGGCGTGCGGGCTGTCGGTCCAGGTGATCTTGAGGGCATCGCGGCCCTTGATGGCGACGCCCGTATTGCGCGCGATCACCGCGACACCGCCCACCGGCTGAAATTTCGCCGGCCAGTCCCAGCCCTGCACCTCGACGACTTTCTCGACGCCCGGCACCTTCAGCGCCGCCGAGCCGTCGAAGGATTTGACCTTGGCGCCGAGCACCGGCGGGCGCGCGATCACCGCGTATTTCATCCCCGGCAACCGGATATCGGCGCCATAGGTCGCGGTGCCGGTGGTGATGCCGAAGAGATCGACGATCGGCACCGAGCCGGTGCCGATATAGCGGAAGGAGTTGGTGTCCTTGAGGCGGATCTTGTCGGGTGCCGGGGTGGGCAGCGCGGCGGCCGCCTCGGCGAGGTCGCCAAAGCCGAGACGCCGGCCGGAATCGCGATGCACGACGGCATGATCGACGGCCTCGACGGAGCTGACATCGACGCCCCAGCGCTCGGCCGCGGCCATTTCCAGCATCAGGCGCGCGGCGGCGCCGCATTGGCGCATCGGCTGGACGAAATGGCGCAGGCTGCGCGAGCCGTCGGTGTCCTGGTTGCCGTATTTCACCTCATCGCCGGGCGCTTGCACGACGCGGCAGCGGCTCCAATCGGCGCCCATTTCGTCGGCCACCACCATCGGCAGGCTGGTTTTCGAGCCGGTGCCCATCTCGGAGCGATGCGCGACGATGGTCACGATGCCATCCTTGGCGATGGCGACGAAGACATGCGGGTCGCTCACCGTGCCATGCGGCATCAACCCGGCCCCGGTCGCCCAGGCGGCCATGGCGCGTTTGGGCAGATAGGTCGTGGCGACGATCAGGCTGCCGGAGGCGACCACGCCCTTGAGCAGGCCGCGACGGCTGACATTCTCCACGAGCGGGGGGGAATTCTTCTCGATATGTGTCATATCACACTCCCGTGGCTGCGGTGCGAACCGCCGATTCGATGCGCTGATAGCAACCGCAACGGCAGATATTACCGGCCATCGCCGTATGGATCTGGGCATCGGTCGGGTTCGGCGTCGTGGCAAGCAAGGCCGCCGCCTGCATGATCTGGCCGGCTTGGCAGAAGCCGCATTGCGGCACGTTCACGGCGCGCCAGGCGCGCTGCACCGGGTGGTTGCCGTGCGGGTCGAGCCCCTCGATGGTCACCACCTTCTTGCCCGCGGCGTCAGCGATCTGCACCGCGCAGGACCGCACCGCCTCACCGTTGAGATGCACCGTGCAGGCGCCGCAGAGCGCCTCGCCACAGCCATATTTGGTGCCGGGCAGACCGGCCTCGTCGCGCAGAAACCACAGCAGCGGCAGCGACGGATCACCGTCATAGCTGTGCTGCTGTCCGTTCACGCTGAGCGTGATCATGGAACTTCTCCTCGACACTGTGAAAAAATTTTCGGCCGTTGACGGCCATCGATCCTCCCGGATCAAGTTTTCGTTTATGATGCGTCCATCCGCGGTATGGAGACGCGAGACCCATCGGCGCGATACCTTGAGCGTGCGCCGCGGAAAACGGGCTCTTGCGAGATTTCCGCGGTCATGTCTCGCGTTCGGCGGTCTTCATCTCCTCTCCACAAATATTTGACGACAATGCCGGCGCGCTGTCAATCGGGGTTTTATCAAGAAGACAGTCGCGCGGAGCATCGCCCCGCGCGAGGGCGCAGGATTTCCGGTTATATATTTATGTATATCACGACTCATCCTCGCCGAAACAAGGGAAAAACGATCACGTTTCGCCAGCGATCGCTTTCTCGCCACGGGCTGGTCTTGAAAAACCGCGCGCATCACGAACGTAACTTGCCGGCAATGTTTGACAAACCGCCCGATCCACCGGCAACCAGCCTCCGGCTCAACGGCGCCGAGGCGGGCAGCGCTACGGCGTGCCCGTGACATTGGCGATCAGCGGCAGCGAGACCATCGCCATGTCGCCCGCGCTGTCCTGGATATAGCCCACGCGAAACACGCCATTGATCGGGTGCTTGCCCGGCTTGGTCGCCGCCAGCCCGACCTCGAAGACCAGCGCGCCATCGACCAGGGTCGCGGTGAACATCTTGTGGTCGAAGGCAACGCCGTCATCGAGGGAAGAAAGTTGGCCAACGTGGTTGTTATAGGCTTTGAGAATGCGGTAGCCCTCGCGCGGCCTGAGCGTCGCGCGGAGCACCGCATGCGCTCCGACCTTGGCGGTGACATCGCTGACCTCGATACTATAGGCGCCCGCCGGTTGAGCGGTTCCGGTCTCCGCCAGGGCCGGCGCGCCAGCGCGGCCACCGAGCGTCGCCAGCGCGGCGGAGGCCAGCAGGATAGCGCCAAGCCAGGGCAGGAATTGGGTCGGTCGCACGCGTCGCGGCATTGTCTCGTCCTGAAATTGTCGGGGAACGGCGTGGTAAGGGGGCCAACCGCCAGCACTGGCGGTTGGCCCCGGAAATTTCCCGCGCCGAGGCGCGGCTCGGTTGCTCAGCGAACGGCGAAGACCCAGACCACGCCGCCCTGGGGCACGTCCGCCTGCCAGCCGACCAGCTCACTCAAAAGCTGCTCCTGATAGGCGGCATCGACGCCATAGCCCGACTGCACCGCAATATACTGCACGCCATTGACCGCGAAGGACGAGGGCGGGGCGATGATCCCCGAATTGGTCTTGAAGTGCCAAAGCTCCTCGCCGGTCGAGGCATTATAGGCGCGGAATTCGCGGTCGTTGGTGCCGCCGCCGAACACCAGATTGCCCCCCGTGGTCAGCAACGAACCCCACATCATCGAGCGCGAATAGAGCTGCCGCCAGCCGGGCGTGCCGGTGTTCACGTTATAGGTCTTGATCTCACCATAGAACCCGGCCTTGGTATCGACGCTGAAGTGGAAATCCGGAATGGCGACACCCGTCCACCACTGGCCGGGAACGCGCTCCTCGACCTTGCCCTCGAACTTGTTGCAGTGGTTCTCGTTGGCCGGGATATAGACCATGCCGGTTTTCGGGCTGTAGGATTCATAGGGCCAGTCCTTGCCGCCCCAGAGGCCGGGGCAGAACTGCGCCATTTTGCCGGTCCCCGGCTTGTGGTCCATGTCAACCACCGGGCGGCCGGTCGTGGCGTCGATGCTCTTGAAGACATTCTGCGGCACATAGGCGATGGCGTTGAGATATTTGATGCCGCCATTGGGCTCGCGCTCAAGCCAATAGAGATAGCCACTGCGCTGCGGCGAGAGCAGGCCGGGGATGGTCGTGCCATTATGCTGGAAATCGACCAGCATCGGCGCGTTCATCGCATCCCAGTCCCAGTCCTCGTTCTGCTGATACTGGAAATGGCCCTTGAGCTTGCCACTGTCGCCATCCAGCGCCAGCGTCGAGGAGGTATAGAGATTATCGCCCGGCCGCTGGTCGCCGAACCAGGGCGAGCCGTTGCCGGTTCCCCAATAGACGGTGTTCGACGCGACATCATAATTGCCGGTCATCCAGGTGCTCGCCCCGCCGGTCTTCCAGGTGTCGGGCTTCTGCCAGGTATCGCTGCCGGGCTCGCCGGGCGCCGGGATGGTGTAGGTCTTCCAGGCCGATTTGCCGGTTTCGGCGTCGAACGCCTCGACGAAGCCGCGCACGCCGAACTCGCCGCCGGCGACACCGACCAGGATCTTGCCCTTCACTACGAGGGGCGCCATGGTCATGTAATAGCCGTCCTTCCAATCCCCGACCTTGGTCTCCCAGACCACCTTGCCGGTGCGCGCATCGAGCGCCACGAGCACGGCGTCGAGACCGGCGAGATAGACCTTGTCGCCATAGAGGGCGACGCCGCGATTGGTGTTGTGCAGCGCGCTGAAACCCTCGGGCAGCTTGCGCTTGTAGCGCCACAGGAAATCGCCGCTCGCCGCGTCCAGCGCCATCACCTGGGCATAGGGCGTGCTGACGAACATCACGCCGTTATTGACGATCGGCGGTGCCTCGTGGCCGGAATCAACGCCGGTCGCGACACTCCAGACCGGCACCAGATTCCTGACATTGCTGGTGTTGACCTGGTCCAGCGGGCTGTAGCTCCAGCCCTTGTAGGTGCCGCGCGTCATCAGCCAGTTTTCCGGCTCCGGATTATCGAGGCGGGCGTCGGTCACCGGTGCGTAGTCCGCGCTGTGGGCGGCGCCCACCAGACCGACCGCCAGCAAGGCGGCCAAGCATGTGCCACTCAGCAATCCACGCATGATTTTCTCTCCTATGTTGGTTATATTGTTACTATAGCCCATCGAACGAGCGTACGCAACGAAATTTTGTCGCCTCACATCATCTCCCCGCCGACATGGCTGGTGAATTTGTCGGCGACCACCAGGACGTCATCGGCGCGCTTGAGCGGCAATGCCGCGAGCGCGTGCGGCGCTGGCCCGAACACCAATTTCGCGCCATCGCGCAAATCGTAGGTCGAGCCATGACACGAACAGACCGCCATCTTCTGCTCGTCCGACCACGCATTCACCGGGCAGGCCTGATGGGTGCAAACGCCGGAATAGGCGACAACGCCCTCCGTCGCCCGCGCCAGCGTCTCGGGGGCGAGCTGTGCAGGGTCGAAACGCGCGACAATCAGCAAATTGAGCCGCGAGCCCTCACGCAGCACGCCCTCCGGGCTCGCCGGATAGGCCTGGACTTGCGGGCCGCCGAGCGGCAGGTCAGCGGGCTTGATCGCCGTGCCCTTCTTGGGCCCGGTGAGAAACACCAGCCGATCGCCCGGCTGCGGCGGCATCTCGCTCGGATCCTCGGCGCGCGCGCCGGGGGCAAGACCGGTGGCGAGACCCGCGGCGAGCGCCAAGCCTCCTCCGACCATGCTCCGCCGCCGCCATTTCATGTTCCACACCCGACACCCGTCACCTTCCGTCACGCCTTAACTCCCCGATCTGCGGCCGCAAGCACGGCAGACCTTCTTGCCGCGCACGGCAAAAAGCCAACCATCACTCGCGGATTTTTCAAATACCGCGATCGCGCCACGGATATCGCCCCGCTCAGCGGGATCCGGCAGCCACGAACGCATGTTCACCGACGTCTCTTTTCCCCACCACATCCGATCTTCATCCAGGCATTGCTTGCCTGTTTCGCCGCAATTCTCGCCCGGTCGACCTGATATGACAGAAGGCTAGCCGATCACCCGAGAGCTGTCCAGCACCATTCGATGAATTTATTTCTCGACCCGCAATAAAATCCGCGCCTTCCTGCCGGCCTCCCTGGATTTTCTTGTGCGGCGCAAAACAGGACAGACTCGTTGCTTTATCTTGTTATGTTTTATTGGGCATTACGGCGGTGGGAAGGGGAGCGCCGGTGACAGCGCCGCCGGCCCAGCGGACAATAGCGCGGGCAGTAGCAGACCGCGCAGCAACCATACCAGGAATACCATTCGCCTCACTTAGCCGCTTGCGCGCATTGGCGTGGATCGTGCAGGAAAGCGGTGTGACCCGCCAGACCCTCGCCCCGCGACGCCCGCCCCTTTTCTTCCGGCCACCCGGCGGATGAGCATCGCGCGGATTCCCGCCTTTGCCTTCTCCGGGATCGAGGCGCAGCCGGTCGAGGTGCAGGTGCAGATTGCCCCCGGCTTGCCCGCCTTCCTGGTGGTCGGCCTGCCCGACAAGGCGGTGGGCGAGGCGCGCGAGCGGGTGCGCGCCGCACTCACTGCCATGGGCTTGGCACTGCCGCCCAAGCGCGTGCTGGTCAATCTCGCCCCCGCCGATGTCCTGAAGGAGGGCAGCCATTTCGATCTGCCGATCGCGCTCGGCGTGCTCGCCGCGATGGAGGTGCTGCCGGCCGAGGAGATGGCGCAGTTCGCGGCACTCGGCGAACTCTCGCTCGATGGCCGGCTGACCCCGGTGGCCGGCGTGCTGCCAGCGGCGATCGGGGCGGCGGCGCGCGATCTCGGCCTGATCTGCCCGGCCGAGCAGGGCGGCGAGGCAGCCTGGGCGGGGCGCGTCGAGATTCTCGCCGCCCCCGACCTGCTCTCGTTGATCAACCATTTCCGCGGCAGCCAGATGCTGAGCCCGCCCGAGCCGGCGATGCCGGCGATGGCCGCGAGCGGGCCCGATCTCGCCGAGGTCAAGGGCATGGAGAGCGCCAAGCGGGCGCTCGAGATCGCCGCGGCGGGCAGCCACAATCTCCTGCTCATCGGCCCGCCGGGCGCCGGCAAATCGATGCTCGCCGCCCGCCTGCCCGGCCTCCTGCCCGATCTCACCCCGGAAGAGGCGCTCGAGGTCAGCATGATCCACTCGGTCGCCGGCATGCTGGCCGAAGGTCGCCTGCTGATGCGTCCGCCTTATCGCGAGCCGCACCATTCGGCCTCGATGGCGGCGCTCACCGGCGGCGGCCAGCGCGCCAAGCCCGGCGAGGTCTCGCTCGCCCATCGCGGCGTGCTGTTTCTCGACGAGTTGCCGGAATTTCCCCGCCCGGCGCTGGAGGCGCTGCGCCAGCCGATGGAGGCCGGGCGCACCACGGTCTCGCGCGCCAGCGCGCACATCACCTATCCCGCGCGGTTTCAGTTTGTCGCCGCGATGAATCCCTGCCGTTGCGGCCATCTCGGCGATGCCGCGCGGGAATGCCCCCGCGCCCCGCGCTGCGGTGAGGAATACCAGAACCGCATCAGCGGCCCGCTGCTCGACCGCATCGACCTCACGGTCGCGGTGCAGCCGGTCTCCCCGGCCGAACTTTCGCGCGCGGCAGCGGGCGAATCGTCCGCCCTCGTCGCCGCGCGCATCGCCGCCGCCCGCGCCCGTCAACGCGCCCGCGCCGTCACCCTGAACGCTGAAGCCGAACCGGGGGCGATCGATCTCAGCGCCGAAGCACGCAGCTTTGCCGAACAAGCCGCCGAACGGCTCAAACTCTCGGCCCGCGGCTTCACCCGTATCCTCCGCGTCGGACGCAGCATCGCCGATCTCGCCGCCGCCGAAACCGTCCAACGCAGCCATATCGCCGAAGCTCTTGCCTTCCGTCACCGCATCCCCGGCCGCGGCTGACCCGGGGCCAAGGGGAAGGGACGACGCCGCGAGGTCCCGCGCCAAAGAAAGCGCGCTGGGTTGGTGGGCGGCGGCGCGCCAAATGAAGAATGATACCAACGGTCATTCTGTATGGCCGCTGGTATGAGAGGCCTCAGAGGCTTCTCTGATTGGGGTTGTCTGGGTCAAGCTGTTTCTCTTGCCTCATGCCCTTCCCGCGGGTCACTCGCTTCTCTTCGCGGTCGGCGCATGGCCGCCGCATGATGGGGTCAGGAAGGCGAGGCGTCTCAATCTGTCTCGCGACCTTCGGGGCATCGCTGCCCTCCGGCTCCGGACTCTCAACGAGATCACCTCGCCCATCGTCCCCACGGGAACGACGTCGGCTCCGCCTTGTTCAGGCAGAAACTGCAACTCCTCTTATCATGTGGCGGCTCATGTGGCGGCGGCCTTGGTTGCTGGCTGCTTGCCCCAGCGGAACTCGGAGCCGTCGCTCCACATCCGATGCAGGATCACCGCCAGCTTGCGCGCGACGGCGACCCGCGCCCTGGCCATGCCGCGCCGTTTGGCGACCTGCATGCCCCAGGCTCGCAGCGCCGACCATTTGGTGCCACGGGTCAGCAGCGAATGCGCCGCCTCGTAGAGCGCGCTGCGGGCCAGTTCATCGCCGCATCGGCTGATGCGTCCCTGCACATCCGTTTCACCGGACTGGTATCGTCGCGGCGTCAAGCCGAGATGCGCACCCACATCGCGCGATCGGCGGAAGCGGTCGGGTCGGGAAGTCCTTGCGGCTCGGCGCGCCGACTTTCAGCCCGGCCTCGCGCAGCAGCGCACGCACACCGTTCTCGACGTCGCGCCGCTTGTTCAATACCATCCGCCGTGCCGTGAGCAGCGCCCGCCAGGAACGACAGGACGGG
>Ga0078972_1003940_pt1 | contig 42664 bp, 47 predicted proteins | sample YelNatPaOPGAMG01_FD_67568 | JGI IMG/M metagenome (GOLD analysis project Ga0078972, IMG submission 67568) | Hot spring thermophilic microbial communities from Obsidian Pool, Yellowstone National Park, USA - OP-RAMG-01 (SPADES assembly) (version 2) | ecosystem: Environmental > Aquatic > Thermal...
TACCAGTATTACAGCATTGGACCTGAGGGTAAGGCTTACATCATGCTCTCAGGCGAGGATGCGGAGAGGCTAAGAAACGAGAGAGGCTGGGATCTCTTCACGTCCGTTTACGAGCCCGCACGGGATGGGCATCGGAGGAAAATCATAAGAAATATCTTGGGTTCAGAAAAGCCTTACTCGGGAAATTGAAGAGCGTGAAAAAGACTTAAAGAGTAGATGCCGCCGCCAATGCTGGAAAGATGTTTCTAAGCAAGCGTGCGCTTGGGCTTATCGGGGAGGAAGCTAAAGCGGTTGAGACAAAATGCATAGCGAAGGAGCCCCCTGCTGCGAACGCATGATAAAAACGTAGCTGAAGCTATTCTCCTCATCGCGCGATATTTGAGCGTTCTTTTTAAGGATATAGAAACTTTAAAAGTATCGGCAGGACCATTAGGTATTATGGAGGGGGAGCTTAAAGCTAGGAAGGCTGAGCTAGAGGAGAAAATCAATTCTCTAATGGGGGAGAAGGAGAAGCTTCTAAAGAGAATAGAGGACCTTAAGCTTCAGTTGGAAATAAAGGAACTGGAGGAGAAAGCTAAGGTGCTTGAATCGGAGGTTGAGGTTCTCAGGGCTGCGGAGAAGAGCCTGGTTGAGAAGATAATCTCGTCTGAAACAGCAGGCGCGCGCGTTTGAGCCCGATTAAGTGAGTTACAATGCCGCTGTTTGGGAAGAAGAAGGAGCCTTCCTTCGGATAAATCGTGAAAGCGCGCGCTCCCTGTGAAACCTCGTGGTTTAAGGGACTTGATGTTAAAATCGCGTGTTTAAGTTAAAGCGTTGTTTCCTTCTCTGTAACTCCCAAGTAGAGAAGGTTGTCTTTAACCCCTATGGTAGACTTCAGGGTTTAACAGGTGCACCGGCTTGTCGCCGTCTAGGAACCTGAACAGGTCCTCAACAATCATGTTTGACTGTCGCTCTACAGTCTCCTCAGTATTCCCCCCGATGTGCGGCGTCACGATAACGTTATCAAGTGCTAAAAAGGGGTTTGAAGAGTCTACCGGCTCGTTCTCCTGCACGTCCAAAGCCGCACCCGCAATTCTGCCTTGTCTCAAGGCTTCTAGAAGAGCCGAGTCGTCAACCGTGCCGGGAGACGAGGTGTTGATTATGATGGCTGCCGGCTTCATCAAGGATATCTTCTCCCTCCCGATTATGTGGTATGTTTCATCTGTAAGCCTCACGTGAAGCGTGATAATATCCGCCTGCTCGACAAGTTCATTTAGGCTAACTCTCTTCCCTCCAACCGAAGCTATCTTCTCATCGGGAACGTATGGGTCGTAGACCATTATTGAGGCTCCGAAGGCCAGAAGGATTTTCGCAACCCTTGTCCCTATATCTCCAAGCCCAATTATCCCTACTTTTTTACCATGTATCTCCCTGCCCTGCAAAGCGTTGTAAACCTCTTGAAAATCCCTATCCGCCTCATATCTTACACCCTTCTCCAGCCTGCGCTGAGCATAAACTATTTTCCTCAGAAGCGCCAGCATCAGGCCCACCGTGAATTCAGCAACGGCCTGCGAATTCCTCATGGGTGCGTGCACCACCGGTATTCCCTTCATGGTTGCTGCAGCCACGTCAACTGCATACGGGGTTCCTCTGCAGGCTCCGATAAACCTAAGATTAGTATTGTTTATGATGTCAGCCGTCACCTGGTCCGCTTCCACAACCAGTATTTCAACCCCGTTTTCATTAATCTTCTCTATCAGTTCGTCTCCGAGGTAAATCCTCCCTGTTTTCCTCCAGTCTTCATATATTACTTCAACCCGCTGCGAGAGCTTTGCTAGAGCCTCCCGTGTGAAGGATGCGGTTATCAAACATCTAGGCCTTTCAGAAGTCAACCATGCTTCAACCATCGTTTTCAACCCTTAGAGTAGGGAAGCCACCACATCCTAGTCGGCTCCCTCATCTTGTTTATGCAGATCTGCCTAATGTTCACCATTTCTAGGAGCCCGTACCTCGATGAGTGTCTCCCGACTCCGCTCTGCTTAACTCCTCCCCATGGGGCATGCGGAAATGTCACCGCGACGTCGTTAACCCAGACTATTCCAGACTCTATTTCTCTAGACAGCCTGACCGCCTTCTCCTCATCCACCGTCCATATGGAGGCCCCTAAGCCGTACTTAGTGGAGTTAGCAATCAAAATCGCTTGTTTTTCGTCACGAAAAGGAATCACGGGTGCTACTGGCCCGAATATTTCTTCAGACATTACTTTCATCGAGAGACTGACGTCTGTGAGAACCGTAGGACTATAAAAGAATCCTTTCTTGAATTCTCTAGGCAGAGATCCTCCACACATGACTCTTGCTCCTGCTGAAACAGCCTGCTTAACGGCACGCGAAACATATGCGCGTTGCTCCCTGCTTATTAACGGCCCGATATCTGTTGACGGTTCAAAGCCGTTTCCAACCTTCAGCGATGAAGCCTTTTCCACAAACATTTTCACGAAATCGTTGAAAACATTCTCCTGCACCAGTATTCTCTTAGCGGAGACGCATATCTGGCCTGCTCCGAAAAACCTGCCGTAAACTGCTCCGTTAACCGCCTCCTCCATGTTTGCGTCATCGAAAACTACGAAGGGGTCGCTGCCCCCCAGTTCCAGCACCGTCCTCTTAAACTCTTTCGCACAGTTCAAGGCAACTTGAACCCCAGCCTTGCTACCGCCCGTGAACACCACGGCTTTCACATCTGTTCCGACCAGCATTTCGCCAACCCTCCCACCGCCCTGCACAAGATTAAGCACGCCACGTGGCAATCCCGCTTTTTCGAACAGCTCAACTATCTTCTCGCCAACCATGGCTGTCAGGGAAGAGGGCTTGAAGACCACAGAGTTCCCGGCTGCTAATGCGGGCATGATTGTCTGAATAGGGATTAAGAAGGGCCAGTTCCAAGGAGATATGACCGCCACAACGCCCAGGGGTTCGAACGTGATCCTGAACTCGTAGTTCCCGGGTTGAGGGAAATCCACAGTCCTAGTCTCATCCCTCAGCATTTGCGCAGCCTCCGCCCCATAGTACTCAGCGTACATCTGAGCCCCCGTAACCTCCATGTTGGATTCAACCAGAGGCTTCCCGTTCTCCAGGGTTATTACGCTTGAAATCTCATCCATCCTATCCATTATAAGCTGCCCCACCTTCTTCAGCAGCTCAGCCCTCTGCTCCACCGGTGTACGACTCCATTCGTAGAAGCCTTTCTTAGCTGAATCAAGGGCGGTTTTTAAATCAGACGCTCTGACGCTCGCCACTTTATGTATTAATTCCTCAGTGGCCGGGTTTAACTTCGGGATTCTCTCTCCACTTGGAACCACCCATTCCCCGTTGATAAAGGAGCGGATTATGTTCAACACTTGGAGGAAGCCGTTACGATATTTAAGTTTTTTAAGATTGGGGTGTTTCATGATTGACACAAGAGTTAAATATCGGGAAACAAAAATATGAGGCTATGCCGAATAAGGAGCAAGTATTCGAGTCCCTAGAGGAAATAAGGAGAAAGTTTGAAGATCCAAGCGTTAAGGAGAAATTTAAAGGCTTCAAGAGAGATATACAGTTTAAATTCCCCGATCTGAATGCCCAATATGTTCTCAGCATCAGCGAGGACGCTACCGCAACCCTTAAAGAGGGCTTTTTAGAAAAGCCTCACGTGACGGTTGAAACAGATAGTGCAACATTCCTCGGTATAAGGAGCAAGACGATAAGTGCAACGCAGGCCTACATGTCTGGAAGGTTAAAAGTGAAAGGCTCTATGCCCGATCTTCTGAAGCTTCAAAAACTCATGTAGTTTTTCAAAGCATCATCGTCCTGAACAATTCCCGCCCGATTTCAACAGCCGATTCCGGCAGGCTTATAGGTGAACCAACCGCCTTCGCGAGCAGAAATATGGTTGAAGCCTTCTCGAGGAGCAGAGCCTTATGAAAAGCATCTTTAAGATCCTTGCCACACACAACTGCACCGTGATTCGCGAGCAGAACAGCGTTTCTCTGCATCAAGCCGTCAGCAACATTTGACGCTAATTCCTCAGTCCCAGCCATAGCGTATTTGACAGTCGGAATGTTCTCTCCAAGAAAGGGGATTAGCTCTTCCAGAAAAGGAGGTATTGTCTCATGGAGAGAAGCAAGTGCCGTCGCGTGTACCGAGTGAAAGTGGATCACGGCATTTACATCAGGCCTCTTAGAGTATATCAGGAGGTGCATTCCAGTTTCAACCGACGGGTTTCGACTCCCCTTAATCACGTCGCCAACCCCGTTCACGACAAGTGTATCTCTGGCCTTTATCTCGAAACGCGGGATCTGACTCGGAGTGATTACATACCTGTCGGCAACCCTGCTCCTAGCGCTGACGTTTCCCTCGTGGTCTAACACATACCCGATCTTGTAGAGGGTCCTTATGGTCCTCGCAACCTCCTCCCTCACAAGCTTGAAAGGGTCCATCTTCAAAGGAGGCCTTGCAGCTTGTCGTATATAAGTCTCCACCTCCTGTAATCAGCCTGGTAACCTTCAGAATCAGAAGCCGGGTTCCTGGTTTTTAACTCAACTATCCTTTCAACTATGCTCCTCGGGCTCTCAGACCTTAGGAAAGACCAGCATGCGACGGAAGCACCGATGGGGCTTGCCCTGCGCTCCGAAGGCGTTGCAACAGGCATTGCCAACACGTCGGCCAGAATCTGGATGAGAACATCGCTGTTCGACAGCCCGCCTGAGGCAATAATGGGCGTACAGGCCTCGGGAAAAACCTCCTTCATCTGATCCATGTTGCCCCTGCATGCAAATGCAATATTCTCGTAGTATGCTCTCGCGATATCGCCTGCCCCCGGTCTTTCCCCCACCATTAATGAGGGCAGGATCATCACAGCCGGAGATACTTCCATGAACCTTTTAGCATCCATTATCCACGGGCCCAGGAATGCTAGGATGTTCCGACTACCCCTTACAGATGAAGCGGCAAGCTCATCAAAGCGGCGGTAGTTAACACCGTCTTCATTCCTAAGCATAAGCACTGAGGAGGCGAGCCAGTCGAAAATGCTTCCACACATTCCAGAGTTGCTCTCCAATATCCATAGACCGTCGAGCGGAAAACACCCTGTCCACATCCGTTTCTGCTTATCGACGCGTGGCTCTGACATTACGATTTGTAATGGAGCAGTTGAGCCCAGCGAGATATAGGCTTGGCCGTTTGAAAGAGCCATCGACCCGATGCCTGCGCATTGCGTATCGCCTGCCCCCATAATAACAGGAGTCTCTGAAGATATTTGAGCGGCCTTCCGGAACTTCTCAGTCGGGTAACCTATAAGCTGGCCGAAACCACGGACCTCAGGCAGTTGTTCAGGCTTCACACCGACGGCTTCACATATTTCCTCACTCCATCTCCGCCTGCTTATGTCGAACAAATAGGTTCCCGCTGCTTGCGACGGTTCTTCAGCAGGATTGCCCGTCAGCATGAAATAAACCCAGCCTTCTATTGTGGTGAAAAACTTCGCGGCGCTAAACACCTTGGGATCGTTCTCGATGAACCACCTTATTCTGCTTCCGGAGAAGAGGAAAGGCGGATGGAGACCTGTGGTTAGATATGCATCCTCGCTGAAAGAATCGGTGAAAACATCTTCAACCTCAGCACCCCTCGCGTCTACGTTGGGGCAGAGCGCCAGCGTCCTCCCGTCGCGCCCTATGACGGCTGTTGAAAACCTCTGCCCCGTAGTCGTAACCGCGGAAATCCTTGCTTCAGCCTGCCTCGCACAGTCTGCTGCTGTACTGCAAATGGAGGACCACAGCTCCCCGGAGTCCAATTCGACTATGTAGGGGCGGTTCGGAAAGGGCAGCAGCTTCTTCAGCAGGCGAGTGGAGGAACTTACTATATGTCCTGATTCAGATATCAACCTGGAGTGGACCGCGCGCGTAGTTAGTTCTATGACCAGAACGTATTCCTCCATGATTTACTCTATGCACCCCCCCCTTTAAAATCCTTATTTTATAAGGTAAGCGAAAAGAAGCGCGCTAAGACTTACGGGGGGCCACGCTTCTACCGATCTAGCGCGCGCTACACGATGTACGACACGATGTCTGCTGACGAACCCGGGTGGAAAGCGGACCCTTTCGCAGGAGAGATACTTAGGGTGGAGCCCTTCGTGGAGACGCTGGTAGCCAGAGGCGCGCGCGACCCTGGGAGTTAAGGGAATAATCTATTTTGAGCTTGAGCTCGACGGCAAGGAATGGGGGAAAGGCCCTACGGAGTTCGGCATACACGGCAGCAACAAGGCTTGGGTAGACAGCCCTGCTTGGAGAATGGTGAAGGCTCTTTCAACAATGGTTGACGAAACCGGTAACAGGGTTCTTATCCAAGGCTTCTACGACGACGTTAGGGTTCCAAGCGAGGAGGACGAGGCTCTCCTCAGCAGGCTGGCTGGAACCTTCGACGAAAATGAGGTTAAGGAAAGGATGAAGGTGGGGGCGCTTCATAGACGATCTGCACGGAGTCGAGGCTCTTAAGAAGCACTTGTTCTCACCAACCCTTAATATTGACGGATTATGGTCCGGATACACTGGGCCAGGCTCAAAGACACTCCTGCCTCACAGGATGACTGTGAAGATGGATATTAGGCTAGTGCCAGAGATGCAGGTTGAGAAGACGAGCCTGGTTAGAGAACACTTGGATAAGCATGGGTTCAGCGAGATAAAGATAAGGAGGCTTGAAGAAGGCTACGGCTGGGCTAGGATGAGCGTCAACTCACCATACTCGAAGGCCATGTTGAAAGCACTTGGCGAGTTTAAAGTGGAGGTTGAAGTCTGGCCCACAATAGCTGGAAGCGCACCTTTCTCAATGTTTGCAGCACCACCCCTTAAGCTACCTTTCATAGTTGGAGGAATGGGCCACGGCGGCCTAGCGCACTCGCCTAACGAGTACCTGGTTATAGGCGAGGGGGGACCAACCGGGGGTCTTATAGCAATGGAGAAGTCTTTCGCAGCAATACTCGACAACATATCAGCGATAAAGGACGAGGGATGGTTTAAGAACTGCAGCGTTTAACCAGGGTCTCCTGTAAGAGTGGCGTACGCCAGCCATTAAGAAGATGAAAGATCCTTTATGCAGTCACTCAGCTCTACAGTATTTTTAGACGAAAAGTTCTCCGGAAGAATTTTTCGCCTTCTAAGCCGCATGTTTTCCTAGACAAGGGCACAGGATACAGCGCGCGTTGGATTGGATTGACCTGCTTATGATTACTTGGAACCATGACAACGAAATTAAAAATGACGTAAAATGATGGAATGTGTTTTACTATGGAGACAGCTGATGAGAATGTAGACTATAAATTTTAGGCATTTTTTGGTTCAACTCCAAGTAGGCTTCGCAAGCAGTTGCAAATGCTGAAACAAGGCTCCGACGGCTCTTTAGAATAATGACTGATTTCTTTATTTTCTTGCTTTAATGATTAACACTTCTCCAAGAGATGGGAGGATTTTCCCCAAGGACTCTGACCAAGGAGGGTTTGTAAACCAGCCTGGGTTGAAACAAACAAGATCAGCAGTAATTTTTTCAACCTTGAACCCGGCGCTCGTTAAAGCCTCTTGAAAAACTGGTTTCGTAAAAACTCTAACATGGCTGGCGAACCTAGGGTAGTTCTCACTGGGCGCAACCCATTTCGGGTAGAATCCGAAAAACAGTCTCAACCGGTTTGATAAACTGGCTATGTTGTTAGCATTGACTATTAGGAAGCCTTTCGGCTTCAAAACCCGGTGGCATTCCTTCAGGAAGCGGCAAGTATGGAAAACATGCTCTAAGACGGATGAGCACCATACTCCGTCGAAAAAACCACTTCGGAAAGGCAGGTCCTTCTCCAAATCTCCCTGTAAAACCTTCACTCCACGCTTCTCGGCTTCGGAAAGAGCCTCCGAGTTTTTATCAATCCCCCAAACCTCGTTTCCCAATCTGATTATTAACTCTGATTTAGAGCCGTCTCCGCAACCCGCGTCTAAAACTCTTAAGCCTTCTCCTTCCTCCTGAAGCATTTTCAACATGGGTGTCACGAACGCTAGCATTCTCTTCTCAGCATGCTGCGCCATCCTGATTTCAACCATGTTCTCCGACTTATGTCTTATTATTAGGGCCAGCGGGTAGAAGCGGGTGAAACTCGCCCTAGTCTTCATTCGCTTTTAAACAAACTGCTCAGCTTCAACAATTCTTCTTTCCGATTTAAAACATGTAACTCTTACTTTCGGCTGGAAAACACCAATACTTAACACGCTGCCAGAACCTTTAAATCTGATGAAAACGACACGGTGGAGCATAGGGCGAATCAGCCTGGAGCGTGCGGACACGTGGCGAAAACATTCGGCGAGTTTCAATTGAGCGACAGGCGGAGACTAGTCTTGAGAGCCCCGAGATGGGAGGACCTGGACGACCTTTTGGAGCTTATAAACTCGCTGGTTGAAGAGGAGGCGGACATCATCATAAACAGGAAGCTTACGAGGGAGGAGGAGGCAGAATGGCTCACCAGATTTCTGACGAACATAGAGAAGGGGAGGACCATAGGGGTTGTGGCGGAGGTGGACGGCAAGGTGGTTGGAAACTCCGAGGTCACTAGGGGCACGGGGGCTCAGAGCCATGTCGGGTTCCTCGGCATAGTGGTTGCCAAGGAGTATAGGAACCTTGGCATCGGCACAAGAATGCTGGAAACGCTTGTAGAAGAATCCAGGAGAGCCGGGTTAAAGCTGCTTGTGCTGGATGTTTACGCTAGCAACGCTAGGGCGCGCCACATCTACGGTAAGCTGGGGTTCAGGGAAGCTGGAACAGTGCCGAAGATGGTGTTTAGAATAGAAGGTTACGTCGACACCATCAGAATGTACCTGGAGCTTTGATTAACGTTGCAAGATATTTAGACCCCCTTGCGGAGAGTAAAAGCACTTTATGCCCAAAGGCGCACCGGGCTTCAATATAGTCCGTCGCGTGTCAGAGAATATTCATGATGATGCAGCGGAGCATTTTCGGTTAAGCCTATTCTCTGAAGTAAGAGTATTTAGAGCGTGCCCAAAAGCCTTATATCAAAGGGGCAATAGTGATATTTGAAGCTAAATGGTGTACTGCATTAAGTGTGGTTATAAAAACGCGGATGACGCAACGGTTTGCGCGCAGTGTGGAGCATCATTATACCCGCCTCCACCTCAGCAGGCTAGAGAGTACTGGAGGCGTGAGGACGAGTGTTTCGGTATCCCAAGATTCGGCCAGATCATAGCTATCGTTTTCGGAGCGTTTCTAATTCTCATGGGGGTGAACCTTCTTTTGCCGGAACAATTACGTTTTAAATTAGAATTAGGCCCGCTATTCTTAATACTGCTCGGCGTGCTGATATTACTGGGAGCTATTTACAGTAGGCGCAGATAATACCTAAATATTTATTCAGTTTTCCGCAGTGCAGCGAGACTTGCAGCCGGAACAGGTTTTCCAATGGTTCCATGATGAAAACATGGTTCTCGCAATGATCCAGAAAACTATCAGTGCTGTGGTGAAAGCGTTGAGAAACAGGCTTCCGAAAAGATTGTCGATGCCTATTAGAACCAGCGTGCCTCCGATTGGGAAAAGAATGTTTAGAAGCATGCGTGCAAACCCCCTGGCCACCTGCCCTGGGAAAACAAGCATAACCATTAACACTCCTGTCAACACTGGTTGAGGACTCTTTTCAAGGCTTAACCCTGAGAAAAAGTATGCTGTGGACAAGAACACGGCTGAAACCCCTCCTAGAAATAAGCCTGTGCATGCCGCGCAGAGCACACGTCCCCCTATTTTAACCACATGTGCCGAGAAGGCTTTGCAGACAGGATGATGACCCTCAATCCTTTTTCGAGGAAAAACATTGTTCCCAGCCCTCCTGGCGAAAACTCTTGAACAGGTTTCCGGAGAAACAGTTGCGAAAACGCCTGACAGGCAAATCGCGTTGAACACTATCCCGGTTAAAGTCTTCCTGGCAATGTTGTCGCTAGGCACTGGGGGCGGGTTAAAAACGATTATTAAAACCACCAGCAGGCTGGCCAGATAGACGGCGACGCTGATTATCGAGAGGCCTAAGGGATGCTGCATAGGTTTCACCACGAGAGGCTTCTAATCTGTCTGATGACTCCTCTGAAAGCCATGTAGAAGAACACCCTCCTTCTAAACTGGTTTGAGGAGAATAATCCCCGGATCCTCCTACTCCATGAGCCGTAGAAATGCCTGTAGCACTCGTACAGCTCTTCCTGAACCTCCTTCCTTGAAAGCGTTTCAGTAGGCATTACTGCGTGAACCATATCGTAGTGAGACCAATTGTAGTCCTCTATCCAGTTGTTTCGTTTGGCTTCCTCGAAAAGCTCTGTTCCTGGAAACGGGGTTAGGATGGCGAACAGGGCGAAATCCGGGTCAAGCTCATCCGTGAAAAGCCTCAGGTTTTCGATCGATTTTGAATTATCCTTGCGGGAGCCTATTATGAACATTGCTTGGGTAAAAATATCGTTCTCCCTGAGGAGCCTCACCGCCTCCTTAGCCTCCTCGCTAGTTATGCCTTTCCTGAAAGATTCGAGAATACTTGGATCCGGGTTCTCCACTCCCAGGAGAACCCAGCGGAGCCCCGCCTTCCTCAGCCTCGGCAGGATACTTTTGCTCCTCACAACGTCGTCGCACCTAGCTTGGGTGAACCACATAATATCCTCTGATATTCCTCTGCTAATGATTTCGTCAGCCAAGTCGCTCGCACGCTTGTCCAAGCCGAAGTTGTCGTCAGTCAGCCAGATGAACCTGCTTCCATATTTCCTGTAGCAGAACTCCATTTCGTCCGCAACACGCTTTGGAGATTTAACCCTCCACCTTCTCTGCCAATGCTTCCATTGGGAGCAGAAAGTGCAGGAGTGCGCGCAGCCCCTTGAACCCTCGATCAAAGCATAGGGAACGTTCCCACCAGCCATCGCTGTGAAATGATACTTATGAACAAGATCCTTGACGAAATGATAGCCGGGGTAGGGAAGACTATCCAGGTTTTCAATAAGCGGCCTAGGAGGGTTGTGTTTAACCTCGCCATTACACCTGAAGGAGATTCCTTCAATCTTTGGAAAGCGGGATTTTTCACCCCTGCTCTTAACTAGCTCTGCAAGGGTCTGCTCACCCTCACCCCTAACTATCACGTCTATAACTGGGTATTCTTCAAGGCTTTCCTGGGCAGTCGCTGTGAAATGCTGCCCTCCAGTAACCGTTAGAGTATTAGGGTCAACTTTTTTCACTGTTTCAAGAGTCCTAGCGACAACGTAAGTGTTGCAGGTCGCTAAGGCGCTTGAAGCAACAATATGCGGGTTGAAAGACTCTATTTTTCTCTCCATTCCCTTCCAATCCACCTGCTGAGCGTTGCAGTCTAGGACTTCAATCTCCAGGTTTTCAACCTCTCTTTCAAGATAGGCTGCAAGCTGGATTATCCCGTATGGTGGCGCTAAGTAGTCGCCCATCACGAACCAAACATCCTTAGGGGGTTCGATGAAGAGAATCCTTGTTACACCGCCTTCTTTCACAGCGCTCAACAGGTCCATTAATACTCATAGGCTTAAAAGCTTATAAAAGATCAGCCTTAAGTAACTTAGAGTGAGCGAAGCAAGAAGGAAAGAGGGGGCCGACTGGATAGGTGTTTTCAACACCGGGGTCTTCATAATACTCTTAGGGGTCACCTGGGCTATGAACCCGGGTCTGAGCGATGAGGCGATCAGCTTTTTCAATGATTTTCAAATGGTCGAGTTTTCAAGCAACGTGTTGCTACCGGCTCCGGCAAACAACCACCCAGCCCTATACAGGGCGGCTGCGAACCTTATGCTGTTCTTCGGCTTGTTTCAAATGGTTATTCTGGGCTTGGGAATAATCCTCGGCGACACGGTTGAAAGAAAAATAGAAACTGCCTCAGGAATGGTTTTCCTGCTTGCCCTAAGCCTCTTCCTAAACATGTTGGCAAACGAGGCTATTGGCTGGGTTGGTTTCATAGGAGGGTTCCTCGTCTGCATAGGTCTATCAATAGTTACGAGCGCAACCCTAAAGCTTTTTAGACGCTAGTGAAAAACGGCTCGCCAATGGGTCACGCCTCATGGACGACTGATTCGACGGGAGCATTATTCCACGCGGCTTATGAAGGCTCTTAACGGTTTCTGACCCTCCTCCTTAACGAGGCCCGAGACCCTGACACCGACTCTTCTCGCTTCAAGCCCCGATTCCCCTAGCAGCTTTTCAAACAATTCCCTAACATTCTTTTTAAGATCCTCCAGGTCGCTGGTAGGCGGGTCCAGCGTTTTCGACCTGCTGTAAACACTCATATCTTTCGCAACCACTATTATCCCGACCTGTTTGACCCTCAGCCGCCGCCGGGAGAGCTCATTACAAATCTCGCCGCAGAGCTCGCCTGCCTTCCTCATGATAGCGTCTAAGTCTCGAGTATCCTCCTTCAGAGTTGATATTCTGCTTATGGATTTGGCTTCATCCCTCTCCTTAACAGGCCGGTTGTCCACCCCGTGGGAAGCATTGTGAAAGTAGACACCCAGCTTCTCCCCGAAAAGCTCGATAAGCCTCTGAACATCGTAGCCCGCTAGGTCGCCAATGGTCTTAACGCCGAGGCTCTCCATTATGCTCTGGGTCTTAACCCCGACTCCCACCAGCCTGTTAACCGGCAGCGGTGTAAGAAATGCCTGAACCTCCTCCGGTTTAACAATCGTCAAGCCATCCGGCTTTTGACTGTCGGCAGCAATCTTAGCGACAAGCTTATTCGGACCAACGCCTATGGAGCATGTTAACCCCTTGCTTCTCCTAACCTCCTCCTTTATCCTCCTAGCCAGCTCCCCAGCCTTGTCGAAATCCCCCTCAACCCTTTCACTAACATCCAGATAGGCCTCGTCCACCCCGGCCTGCTCAAAGACGTCTGCATGACTCTTAAGGATACTCATCACGTCTTCTGAAACCCTGTTGTAGTACTCGTGGTCAACGGGGAGGAAAACAGCGTCAACGTTCACCAGTCTCTTTCTAGCTACGGAGATCGGGATTCCTGATTTAACACCATGTTTCCTCGCCTCATAGTTTGCAGTGCTTACAACACCGCTTTCCCCGCCTCGCTCAGAATACACGCATACTACTACAGGCTTGTCCTTTAAAGAAGGATTCCTCACCTCCTCGCATTGGGCGAAAAAATAGTCTAGGTCAACCAGCATAATGACTCTTTGCCGAGACACTTGTTTCTCAGACAGGGGCTTCATTAGCCTGTTTCCCCGCCTGCAGGAGGACTATTGAATCACCATTCTGTCCAGCTATCGGGGGCATTTCTCACAGCGCCTGCCTGTTTGAACCCAGGTTTTTTTAAATCCAGCAGGCATTTTTCAGCATGCTCCTCAGGCTTAACATCCTTATAGATCCCCTTTATCTTCCCTTCTTCATCGATAAGGAATATTGTTCTCACAACACCCATAGTATGCTTGCCGTAAAGATCCTTTCTCCCCCATGCTCCATATTTCTTAATAACACTCGCTTCCAGATCGCTTAAGAGTGCGAAAGGCAAATCGTCATCCTTTTTAAACTTCTTATGCGACTCAACGCTATCCATGCTTACCCCAACGATAACAGCATTATCCCTGCCGAACTCTTCAGCCAAATCCCTGAATCTCCCTGCTTCCTGAATGCATCCCGGAGTACCGTCCTTTGGATAAAAATAGAGCACCACCCTTCTCCCCCTATAATTCTTTAGAGATACTTTCTTGCCTTCATTCGATTGGAGAGTGAAATCCGGAGTATTATCGCCAACTTTCAAAACCATTTTCTTCACTTTTTAAAGGGGTTAAAGGTTAATAAGCTTAATACGAAAAACGGCTTGTAAAATTTTATTAACCTTGTAGGAAACCTGTTTAAACATGAGGAGCACCCTAGCTTTTTCGAAGAAACTTCTTATAGTCGGCTTACTGATTGGGATCGTAATCGGATATGCGGTGGGCTTCATGATCAGGGGGAGAGAAGTGGAGGAGTTGCAACAACAAGTTTCAAGGCTTAGTGCTCAAATAGAACAGTTAAGGGGGGTGGTGCAGCCCTTAAGAGTGCTCGCCGAGAGACACGGTATTTATGTTGGTGCAGCAGTGGGTGCTGACCAGCTTAGAATCAAAGAATATGCTGAGACGCTTAGCAGGGAATTCAACATTTTAACTACGGAAAACGCCTTAAAATTTGAAAGAGTTCATCCTGAGCGTAACGTCTATTCTTTTTCAGAAGCCGATGCAATCATCAGTTTTGCAGAGGCGAACGGTATGAAGGTTCGCGGGCACACGCTCGTCTGGCATAACCAGCTGCCTGAATGGATTACGCGTGGAAACTATAGCCGTGAGGAATGGATACGCATCCTGCACGACCATGTTACCACGGTTGTTAGCCGTTATAGAGGGAGGGTTTACGCGTGGGACGTGGTTAACGAGGCGGTTGACGAAGACGGGTCTTTGAGAGAAACTATCTGGCTGCGAAACATAGGGCCGGAGTACATTGAGCTGGCTTTCAGGTGGGCGCATGAAGCAGACCCGGAGGCGCTCCTCTTCTACAACGATTACGGTGCTGAAGGCATGGGTGTGAAGTCGGATGCTGTTTACAATCTTGTTAAAACCCTCTTGGAGAAAGGTGTGCCAATACACGGCGTCGGTCTGCAGATGCATATAAGCACAGAATACTATCCGGCGCCGCAACAAGTTGCAGCCAACATTAAACGCCTAGGCGACTTGGGCTTAGAGATTCACATTACTGAAATTGATGTCCGCATAAGGCTGCCCGCGGATTCTAAGAGCCTAATTAGGCAGGCGGAAATATACCGCGACATGCTTGAGGTCTGTCTTTCCTCCAAGAAATGCACAGCCTTCGTGATGTGGGGTTTCACGGACCGCTACTCCTGGATCCCCGGGTTTTTCAGCGGGTATGGTTCAGCCCTAATCTTCGACGAGCACTATAATCCTAAGCCAGCATACTACTACATTCTTAGAATCCTGATGGAGCCTTAAACCGGTCTGAGCCTTTACGAGCAGCGCCGCGCGCTATAAACTTTGCTTATCGTATTGCCGGCATGCTTCCCGGCTACGTGTGGCCGCGTCTCTTAAAGAAGAGGTAGATGATTGATATTGCCGGCACGATGAAGCCGATGGCTGCTGTGAATTGAACAGTCAACCCCCATATGTCGAAGACTATGGTTGCAACACTGACGAGAAGCGTTGCCCGAAGCCCCCATCTCCTCCTTCCAAAAAGGCCGATGACCGCGATAAGCCCCAATACTCCTAAGAGTAGAAACATGACGAACATTACGAGGGATGTTTCATAGGATACGGGCGCGTCTAGAAACCGGCCCATCCCCCCGGGGGTTCCGAAAATAGCGAAGTAAAGCCTTCCGACGGATTGAACAAGCCATAGAAAACCTATTAGGAAAACCTCTTTCGCTTCAGAAGCCTTCGCGCTTAAACCTGGCATGCTTACCACGCTCCCGATTTAATCTGAGCCGCCATCCTCCTCCCGAACTCCCTGCACCGTGGAAGCTCACCCTCTGCAACCAGTCTCAACCCGGGAGTCTTCCCATCTGCCTCTCCATCTTCCCAACAGCTTTCCCGAAGTCTCCGCCCATGTGAGTGTTGAAGACAGCGAACGCCTTGCCCTGTAGTCCCAGCCCATTAAGCTTGTCAATGAGGCTCCTGATGCTTCTCGTCGGGCCGCCCAGACGGTTAGGAGAGCCGTTTAAAACAGCATCATACTCAGCAACCATATTCAAGTCGACCCGGCTAACCTCGCTGACTAAGGCCTCAACCCCCTCCTCTCCGACTTCCTCTGCAATAGTTTCAGCCACAGTCCGGGTGTTCCCGTATTTCAACTCATAAATTAAAATTACTTTCAACTCAGTAACACAACCCGCTGATACTATTCCACCATAATACTTAAGCTTTTAGAGAATCGATTCTGATGTGAAACAAAGCCGCTTAGACACACGCAGACTATTTAAAAAATAGCATATGGTTCCGTCGAAGAGCGTGCTTACGCACAGGGAAGAGGGCACTCGCGATGTAAATTTAATTTTAGAGAAGTGCGGAGGGTGGGATTTGAACCCACGAACCCCTTCGGGACGAGGTCCTAAGCCTCGCGCCTTTAGTCCCTGTTTGACCAGGCTTTGCCGCCGCTTTGCTTTGGCGACCTCCGCCAGTTAGATTTCCGTCGGGTTTCTGGATATAAGTGTTTTCAACACTGGTTTTCCGCAAGTTTTAATTCCCATAGGCTGTATCTTTAGACGGGATGAGAAGCATATTCTTCAGGAATGGGGTGGTTTACGCGCTTGATTCCTCAAAACTGCCTTACAGGGAGAGTTGGCTTAGGCTTACGAGTGCTCGTCAAGTGGCTTCTGCGATAAGAAAAATGCGGATCAGGGGGGCTCCTTTAATCGGGGTTGCTGCAGCCTACGGTCTTGCCCTGGAGGCTCTACGGTATGAGGCGAGTAATGTTGAGAAGCTGAGAAGCAAGCTACTGAAGGCCTCGGAGGAGCTTAGGCTCGCTAGACCGACTGGAAGAAACTTGGGCTGGGCGATTGAAAGATGCCTGAGGAAGGTGGAGGAAGCTAAGACTGTGAAGGGTTTGAAGAAAAAGCTTCTCGAGGAGGCCGGTAGGATTGCTGACGAGGATGTTGAAACCAATCTTAGGATTGCTAGGAACGGTTTAGAATTGGTCAGGGATGGTGACAGGGTTCTTACGCATTGCAACACTGGTGGCCTAGGTACTGTAGAGTATGGTACTGCTCTTGGAATAATAAGGCTGGCGTGGGAAAAGGGAAGGAGGATTTCAGTACTGGCTACTGAAACTAGGCCGCTGCTTCAGGGTGCGAGGCTCACTGCTTGGGAGCTTAAGAAATACGGGGTCCCGTTTAAGCTGATCTGCGACTCTACGGCGGGGCACGTCATGTCTAGAGGCATGGTTGACAAGGTTCTCGTGGGTGCTGACAGGGTTCTCGCAACCGGGCATGTTGCGAACAAGATTGGGACCCTGACGCTGGCGGTGTTGGCGAGGCACTACGGCGTGCCTTTCTACGTTGCAGCACCCTTATCAACCTTCGACCTTGTGACGAAGCCTAGGGATATTCCGATTGAAGAGAGAGACCCTGCGGAGGTTACTCACTTTCTAGGCAGGCTTGTCACGGTGAAAGATGTTGAGGTTATAAACCCTGCGTTCGACGTTACTCCGCCTGAGCTTATCTCAGGAATAGTTACTGAGAAGGGAGTGATCCAGCCGCCGTACGATACGAGCATACCTAAAGCGTTCTAGGAAAAAGCAGCTAGCAGCCTTACTCTTGCTCCATGAGGAGCTGGAAGAGGGGTTTGAGATGACGGTAGAGGGAAACGTAGAGACAGTACTGTTTATCGTAGAGTTTTGAAGCCCGGGGATCCGGCTTCGACGAATCACCGTGTCTAACCGTCTCGCCGCAGGCTTGGTTCAAGTCTCTCCACAGGCCGCAGGCAGTTCCGGCTAGCAGGCATGAGCCAAAGGAAACATCGTTCAGCTGAGCAGCGCTCACAACGGTTTCCGAGAGAACGTTAGCCAGTATGTCTCTCCAGAGCCTGCTTCCAGAGCCTCCGCCCCTGAAAACCAGTTTTTCAGGCTTCAGCCCAAGCCCTGTTAAAACTTCTTTACAATCTCTGAACGCGAATGCCACGCCTTCTAGGATTGCTCTAACCATATGTGTCTTATCGTGTGCAAGGCTAAGGCCGAAGAAGACTCCTCTTGCAGCAGGATCGTTGTGGGGAGTCCTCTCCCCTATCAGGTAGGGGAGGAAAACCAGTCCTTTTGAACACGGTGGTGCCTCAGCCGCCTCCAGTGTTAGAACATCGTAAACATCTATCCCGCAGATTTCTGAGAGACGCTTCTCTCCGCTTCCAAGAGCGTCTCTAAACCATCTTAGAGATAGGCCTGCTGAAAGTATTGAGCCTTGAACAACCCACATGCCTGGAGCAGCATGGCAGAAAGTATTCGTCCGACCAATCCTGTCTACCACTGGCCTAACCGCCGGGCTTAGAACTTGGCCTCCAGTACCTATGTTTACTGACCAGACACCTTCACGAATCACGCCGCAGCCAAGTGCCCCAACCATCGAGTCTCCGCCGCCTGTTGCAACAATCGTTCCAGGCCTTAAGCCCAATTCCTCAGCAGCCCCCTCGGCGAGTTCTCCAGCAGCCTCGTGCGAACCCTTAATCTCTGGAAGAGCGTCTAGCCCTATGCCTACGGTAGACGCTACCTCGTTAGACCATTGTCTTCTACGTATGTCTAAAAGCAGGGATCCTGAAGCGTCGCTGAAATCCGTGCAGACAACACCCGTCAGCCTCATCCTAATATAATCCTTTGGAAATAGCAGTGTTTTCACAGCCTCCGCGATCCTCGGCTCATTCTGCCTAACCCATAGAAAGCTTACAGCGGCGAAGCCCGTGGCCGCCCTATTCCCAGATATTTCTATCAATGCTTCTACTCCAAGCTCATTCTCAATCTGCATGCGTTGACTCCTACTCCTGTTGTCAGACCATATTATCGCAGGTCGCAGAACCTCTCTGGAGCCGTTTAGAAGAACCATTCCGTGCATCTGGCCGGAGACACAGATGCTTGAAACAGAGTCGCCGCTGAACCGGGTTTTACTGAGAAGCTCGTGAACCGCCTCCTTAACGATCCTCCACCATACAGCAGGATCCTGCTCGCACCATCCCGGATAGGGCGACTCAATCGGGTATGGCCTGCTGGCGCTTAACAACACCGAGCCCTTGCTGTCGACCAGCATTGCCTTAACGCTGGATGTTCCAAGATCCAGCCCAAGCATAAGAGGAGGCTCTGCCCGCGCCATCATTTTCATTTGATGACGCTCACAGTGGTCTTATAAAGCTAGCAACTTGTTGTGTAGCAACGATTAAAATAAATTTTATACGAGACCATTGGTCAAAAGACGATAAGAGTGTAACTGATGCAGCCAGCAGCGTAGCCTTGAGAATTACGCGTACGTCTGGTTCTTAAAACAAGTATTGGGGAAAGAGCGATGGATGGGCCGAGCCGGAGTCGAACCGGCGACCTCCTGCGCGTCAGGCAGGTGTCCTAGCCATCTAGACGATCGGCCCTATATCTTAATCCGGTTATTAACATGGAAATCATGTTTTAAAGCTTTTCCTGTGGGAAGCTGGGATTTGAAGCCTGTTGGTAAACCCAGGTTCGACTAGCCAGATTCCGAAACCACTGTTTTCAAGATCCTTCAGCCTGTTTGCTTAAACCCCGTAGGTGTTAAAAACAGTTTGTTTAGAAGGAGCAGGTGTGGGCTTAATTACGTTATCCACCCTTATTTTAAGAAGCCTTATATCGGCCGCGTGATTGAGACTTGCCTAGTGGGTAAGCGTGTTTCCTACACTGGGTGCGCCCAGGGAAAGATTAGCATGTATTTAAAAGAGGCTGGTCTACCCATACTCTTAGATATCATTCAAATGCAGAAGCGAATCTAGTGAAAGCATGAGGTATGAAACCCCCTTGTCCTACTTCTTAACCATAACGTTTAATTTATTAACTAATCCGGTAGCATCGCCCTAATGATGAGCAGAGAAATAAGAGTTGGAATAATAGGGAGCGGAGGAATAGCTAGGGTGCATGCAGCAGCATACTCGAAGATCGGTTTCGTTAAGATTGTAGCGGTTTCTGACATTGTAAAGGAGCGGGCTGAATCACTATCTAAAGAATTCAATGCAAAGGCCTACAAGAGCTATGAAGATATGATAAAGGAGAATGATCTAGATTTGGTAAGCGTTTGCACTCCTCCTTCCACTCATAAAGACTTAACCTTGGATGTGATTAAGTCGAAAATAAATGTTTTTTGCGAAAAGCCTCTAGCATTAAGCTCTAAGGAAGCAAAAGAAATGGTGGAGGAGGCTCAAAAAAGAGGTCTATACTTTGGAGTTGACTTTCAAAATAGGTTTCTGCCTCAACACGTTAAGGCAAAAGAACTGTTAAACGAAGGCGCGATAGGTAAACTAATTCAGGCAAGGTTTAGAGTGGGTTATGACGTTCTAGACGCCGTTCCTCCTTCAGCCCCTATGAGAGAGTGGCTTTTTGATAAGGAAAAATCCGGAGGCGGAGTGCTAATGGACATAGGCTCCCATTGGATAGACCTTTCAAGAATGTTTGTTAGCGCGGAAGCCAAAGCCGTTTCCGCTGAAATCAGTAAAAACATAGAAAACATAGAGGTTGAAGATAATGCGATGATTTTAATCCAGTTCAGGAATTCTGTTCATGCGCTTGTGGATGTCAGCTGGACACAGCAAAACGAACAATGGCCAGTTGAGCTATATGGTGATCAGGGAACCATATTATGCAATCTTGCAGAAAGGAAGATAGTGCTGTACACGAGAAACAGAAGATATTCGAACGACGGTAAAATCAAGATCATCAATCCTTCGCTGCCTGAGATAGGTGAGCCGCACGAATACTTGATCAAAAAGTTCGTCAATTCTATTGTTGGCAGAACCCAGCCACCAGTTTCTGGTTGCGACGGTTATAAGGCTCAGGAAATAATAGATGCTGCCTATAGGTCTGCAAACGAAAAGATAAAAGTCATGCTTCCAGACTAATCTTTTATAACACGGCTCCAAACGTTTAGATTGGGGCAGTATCCGGTAGTGTTAGAGAGTTGTCACTCGAAAAGTGCGCCCAGACCAGCCATTTCCTCTGCTGGCTTCTCCTCCTTCTTCTCCTCCTTCTTCTCAGCCGGCGCCTGCTGGGCTGCTGGCGCAGCCTGGGCTACTGGACCTACTGCCAGCGGTGCCGACAATACTTCATCAATGTTAACTTTTGAAAGAGAGGAGACCAGTACTTTTATCCTGGCTTCATCAGGCTCTATGCCTGCAGCCCTCATTATGGCTTTTATCCTGTCCTCTGTAATCTCCTGCTTCGCAGAGTGCAGGAGCAGTGCCGCATGGATGTATTCAGACATCAGCATCCACCTCAGAATTTTCTGAGCATTCTTACACGGGGTGTTTTTAAGCTTTTATTCACTCTTACAAAGCGTCTTTTAAGCCCGCTAAACCTTCTTTAAGCATTAAGGCGGTTCGACACGTTTTCCTAAGCACCACTAGATCCCTAATGCTAGGCTTTTTCAAGCATTGCCTCAAGCTGGCTCGCCGCGGCCCTCGCTGTCTGCAACAGTATTTTAACCGTGTTTTCATCGTAATACTCTACTTTAAGGCTCAGTGCAATAGCCTTGGACGAGGCTTCCCTAAGCATTATACCGAGGCTCTCAGGCGTCGGGAAGAATGTTGCAACAGATATTTTCAAAGCGTTTTCAACACTCCTAGAGACTTCTCTCACAACTTCTTCAAGGGTTATTGAGAGAACCTCCTCGCTATATGCTATCTCATTGTGAATCGCCGCATAGGGTTTTATGAATGCTTCAACCGGCCTGATGTTAAGCTTTGAAAGAACAGAGGCCAGTTGCGGCGTAACCACGTCCCCGGGTTTAGCTACCACGGTGTCCTTGGTTATCCATATGCTTCCGGTTTCAATCCTGGTTGGCAAGCCAACCTCGTTCAGAGAAGAGATCACTGGGCCGGCTGGAAGACCAGTGTTTCCGGCTGGGACAACTATCTCCCTGTCGACAACATCACCAGCGTTAAGCGGCAGCCTTATTGAATATTTCCTCAGCTCCTGTTGCAGCTCATACGGGTCCTCGTTTGAAACGATCAGCATCACAGACCCCTTGGAAGCCTGCTTCTTTAAGAATTCTCTCAAAGCTTGCGAGCCTGTTTTCTCTGCAGCCTTCTGTAGAAGCGTTGTCTTAACGTGTCTCAGAATAGCTCTTCCCCTAAGCCTCTTCCTAGCCTCGTTTATCGTTACAGACTTAACCCTGAAGGTGTTGACGAGCATAATCGTCCTGCTCGACTCTATCAGGCGAAGAATCTCGTCTACAATTCTCGTTTTAAGAACCTGCTGGCTCAAGCCTTAGCCTCCCTCGACACTTTAACAATCCTACCCATGGTCGTCTTAAACCCCACATATCTCATCGACGCCGATCTGGGGAGTCTTCTCTCAACCGCCGACAGGACTGCACCAGCGTTCTCGAGAAGCTGTTGAACAGGCGTTTCCACGTGTCCTATTTTACATGAGACAGCGAGGCCGGATTTAAGCACGAGCCTCACGCTCCTCCTAAGCCTTTCAACAATCGGCGTTATTGATGAGGCCGGTGGAACTGGCGTGGGCATCTTGTTCTTAGGCCCGAGGAACTGGCCTAGCACCCTGCCGACCAGCGGCATGAGCGGCGCCTCGGCTATGAAGAAATCATAGGACTGTGCGACTTTTCTGCAGTTCTTCTTCTTACCGGCCATGCTGCTTAAAACGTCTCTTGAAAGAACATCCAGTCCAAGACTCTTTGCTTCAGTAGTCAAGGAGCCGTCTGTGAAAACACATATCTTAGGCTCCGACTTATACGGGCTGTGTGGAAGCTCCACGAGCTCCGTGAACCTTTGATCCGGCTTAGATAGGTCAACCCCCGTCAGACACAGGATCATTTCAACACTCTGCTTGAACCTCCTCGGCCTGCTGTACTCCGGGGAGAGAGCTTTCCTCAAAGCATCCTCCAGCGAGCTCTTGCTTACTGAGAGTGGCACCGACATTCTAAGCACCCTCCCTGCTTAAAGCCCCGTCATACTCCCCCTTCTCAAGCATCCTGATAACTTCCTTAGCGGGCTTGGAGTCAACAGTCACACCCATGCTTTGACAAGTCCCCAGAACCTCTTTAACCACTCCCTTTAGCGTCTTAGAGTAGGTATCGTTCATCTTCATCCTCGCTATTTTCACAACCGCTTGGAAGCTTAGGTTTCCCTTAGCCTCCTTGCCGGGTGTTCCAGAACCCTTGTCTATCCCAGCCTCCTTAGCTATCAGAGCCGAGGTCGTGGGGGTTTTAAGATTCACGGTGAACTGCTTCGTATCAGTGTCCACTTCAAGCTCAACCGGGACCTTCATCCCCTTAAACTCCTTCGTAACCTCGTTTATCTTAGCCACCACTGCCCCAACGTTAATCCCTAAGGGGCCTATGGCTGGGCCTAGGGGTGGCCCGGGTGAAGCATTACCGCCTTCCACTATCAGGCTGAGGGTTTTCTTAGCCAGCTTTACACACCTTTCAACGTGAGGCCTCCTGCAAGCCTTAAAAATATTTCCTAAGAGCCTGCCCCGGGGAAACCGGTTTAAAGCTTACCTTGACCCTCCTCAACGACCCTTACGCTGTCCATTTTAAGCGTTATTGGGAATGGCGCCACGGCGCCGTCAAGCTCCACCGTAACCTCATTCCTATCAGGGTTTACCTCCAAGACTCTTGCACGATTCTTCTTAAGCAGCCCCCCGACTATTTCAACAATATCCCCTACTTTAATCTCTGTGGTAACCGGTTTCTCCTCGAAATACCTTCTGAGGTCGTTGAGGCTGAGGTTGCCCTGAACCCTTCTCTTAATATGCTTAATATCCCTTATCGCCTCCTCAACCGGGAATGGTGAGTCAGCCTCAATGTAGATATAGCCCTTTAAACCGGGCAGAACTATTACGGAGTGGATTGGGAGATTCTCCACTTCACACCTGTTCTTTATCATTAGGGCTGAAGACATCTCTTGGCCTATGGAGGTTCTCACCAGGAAAAACTTCGGTTCAACAGCCTTATCCCTGCTCATCCTCAAAAACCCCTTTAGCGGAGCTTCACACCCGTCAGCTGTAGGAGCGAGGCGACAATGTGCACCACGAACGCCATCCCCCCCACTATCAGGATGCCGATGAGAAATATTTTCAGCGACAGCTTCAGCTCTGAACCGTCCGGCTTCTCGCTAAGCTTAAGCACCCTGACTATAGTCCTAACCCTGTCCGTAAGACCCATGCCGGGGTTTCTAGGAGGAGGCGGGGATATATTCTTTTCCCCCGGCGTTTAAACAAGCGACATGAGGCTGTTGACATACTCTTTAGGGTTAAACCTCTTAAGGTCGGAGTATTTCTGTCCAGTTCCCACGTATATTACGGGCTTCTTAGATATGAAGGATACTGAGAGTGCAGCCCCTCCCTTAACGTCAGCATCGAGCTTTGCCAATATCACCGCGTCGAAGCCAACGTGGACGCCGAAATCAGCCGCCTGGTTCCAAGCATCGTTCCCGGTTAAAGCGTCTACGACAAGTATAGTGTACGAGGGTTCAACAACCCTTTTAATCTTCTTAAGCTCATCCATGAGGTTTACGTCAGTATGCATTCTCCCAGCAGTGTCTATGAGAACAACGTCCACTCCTCTTTTAGACGCCTGTTGGACCGCTTCGAAGCCTACGCTCGCAGGGTCTGAGCCATACTCTTTGAAAACCATAGGCAGCCCGAGCGCCTTAGCGTGGTGGCTGAGCTGCTCGATAGCCCCGGCTCTGAAAGTGTCGCTGCAAGCCAGGAGTACGCTTAAACCATTCTCCTTAAGCATGTAGGCGACCTTAGCTATCGTAGTGGTTTTCCCAACGCCGTTGACGCCTATGAAAAGAAGTTTGAAGGGCTTCGGTGATCTACGCGCCTCCTCGACGAGGTCTATCTCAGAATCGCCAAGTATCTTCAGGAGGAAGAGCGTTAGCTCCTGTTCGACAAGCTTCTTTACAGCATCCCTGTCGAAAATAGGGGTCCTCCGGCCCTCAAGGGTTTCGCCAAGGGTCTTCTTCAACTCGTCGACAAGCGGAAGGGCCACGTCGCATAGAACGAGCTTAAGCCCATAGTCCTCAAGAACCTCCTCAATCTTCTCTCGGCTGAGCGGCCTTGTTGAAACAGCCTCCACGAGGGATTTGAAAAGCTCGCCTACCTTCATTAGGAGCACTATTTCTTAAGCTTCTCGTAGAGCAGTTGAACCCTGCTTCTGCTTTCATCTATCCTAGCCTGCAGGCTGTTCATCTGCGTCTCTATTGACCCGCGTGCGTCGTTCAGCTCGCTCAGCCTCTTCTCAACCGTTTTAAGCGTTTCCTCCAGGCTTCTCTCAATAAGTATTCCTGAACCCGTGTTGACGAGGAACCGGTTGGTGTCTTTCAAAACCGCCTTTCCATAGACCCCTCCACCTATGTCTAGGAAAAGCTCAACACCCTCGCCGGCCTTAGAAATCTCTTCGAGGGCAGACTTGGAAACCTGAAGGTCGTTTATGGATGCTACTACAAGCTGGTATCTCGATCTAAGCTCCTCCATAATTGTTTCGAACGACCGGAGCTCCGTTATGGCTTTTCTAAGCTCCTCTTCACTCATTGGTTTCAGGCTTAACCTCCTCTAGACCGAGTATTTTAACATTCTCCCTTTTAACACGGTGTCTGCTCCCTATAAGGGAGTAGGCCTTCTCTAGGGCAATCTTCTCTGAAGAAGCCTCCACGCTTATAGAGAACGGGATTTCTCTCAGTGGTTTTCTGAACACGCCTTTCACTTTGAACAGGGGCATGCCTGAGCCTGCAGACGGGGGTTATTAAAAATTTTTCAGGGCTAGGGAAATGTTCATAAGCTCAGCCCCGGTTGTAGACTCGCCGACGAGCACCCCGTAGGGGCTTACGAGCATGCCGAGCCTTATGAAAGCCAACCCGTCGTTCACAGACGCGGTGTAAACCCTGAGCTTCAACAGGTCTTCCAGAAGCCTCTTCTCCCGCTCCGTCAGAAGCTTGGAGGCGAAGCAAAGCTCGTCACCGGGTACTGCAAGAGCACCTATAGCTACGTAGTTAGCAAGGCTTGCGAAGCCATAGTCGACCCCAAGGAAGTCGGCTATCATCCTAGCTTCATTCTTAGGAACCCTTGTTGAAAAAAGCGCTCCCTTATCTGAGAGAAGCATCATGTTACCCCATGCTTTAAGCCTGCTTTCAACCCTCATTATCTCCTTCCCGAGCGACCGCAGCTCGCTGAGTTCTTCATCCTCAATAGTGTCAGGAGCAATTATGAAGTTCGAATTCGCCGCTATCATTGATGAAACCGCGTGGACACCACCTATGTTAGTTACGGCTATTGAGTCAACCCTGAGAAAATCCCTAAGCCTCCTCAGGAAACCCTGAGGAGTATTCTTGTTAACCACAGCATTAACCCCGAAGACCTTTGAGTATGCTCCTATGAAAGGAGTCTTCCAGATTGAGGCTCTGGCTACTTCCATGACTTATCGCTGCTCTGAACCCGGGAGCCTCAGGAGAACCTCATCCTCTTCGACGATGGCGAGAACCCTTAGGCGACCCTTCAAAACCCTCCCGAGGTTGGAGTGAACATACTCGTTTAAATCACTCCCTATCACTATCCTCTTACCCTTGAAAGCCTTCGAAGCCTTCTCCCGGATCTTCCTGATGGCGACTTCACGCCTATCCGGGAAGGGCGCGTTCTTAACTCTTGAAAGATTTATCGAGAACACAGCCTCCTTACTCTTCCCGCTCATAAGCAACCACCTTAAAGCTTGATCCTGCTTCTTCTCCAGTTTCTCCAGCGGTGCGTAAACCTTACTTTCCCCCGTGTCTTAGCTATGACCCAGGTTGGAACAGCGTATGACCTTTTCAACTCAGCCTGCAGGCGAAGCTTCTTACCCACCGTCTTGCTCCTAGCCAGTTCTCCTCACCCCATTCCTCTCCTTGAAGACAAGTATATCTTCTCTAGGATCTCCTTCAGATACGCGTCTTCAACCGGTATTTTAAGCTTGCCCTGCTGTGCTAGAGCTATAAGGTATTTCTCAACCTGCTCTGCAAGCTGGGGCTTAACCAGCCTAAGATTGTTCAAACGGCTCCTCGCCTCCGGTGTGAAAACAATCCGGCTTAAAGTCTTTATGACCGTCTGCTCCTCCTGCTTGCGCTTGCTCTCCTCAAGCTCCTTCTCCATTTGTCTGCGACGCTGCTCAAGTATTCTTGCAATCTCCTCGTCTTCACTCATTTCTCCCAACTACCCTTTCCCAGAGACCTCCCGAGACAGCTTGTCTAGGAGGGAGACGCCCTTAGGCGTGAGCCACCTACCCTTGTTCGACTTCCCGACGAGGCCTGCTGCCTCAAGCTGCTGAAGAATCCTCCTGATTATTGCTCCGCCAGCCCTAGCCTTATGTGCCCTCCTCATCGGGTATTTCTTCCTACCCCCGTATGCTTTCCTGAGCCTTGAAACGCCAGTCGGGCCCTTCACGTACAGTCTCCTAAGTATTGAAGCAGCCCTGACATACCACCAGTCTAAACGATCCGGGGGCCTCTCCCTGTGGCTGCCTGTTTTAACGAAAAGCGCCCACTTCGGTGGGCTTACCTCATTAACGTTCTCCCTAAGGTATTCTGCTAGCCTTTCTATCAGTGTTTCCGCCGGAACCGCTTTAACGTGCACAGCCTCCAACAGTCTTCAGTCTCCGTCTAGAGGCAAAGGTTTTATAAGGTTTAGCGGGGGCGGGTCTCGGTATGAAGAGCCTCATATGCTTTTTCGACTCAAGCCTTGAACTCGTGCCAAAGGAGCTCGCCAACCACCCGCAGGTTGTTAAAAACGCGGCTAAAAAGGGTAAAAAACCCATGCAAACAATGCTTGAGAGAAGCATCCATCATAAGGCTATTCTAAAACTTGAAAACAGCGAGAAAAAAGGCCGGCCGGATATTCTGCACACGTGCCTGAAAATAGTCTCAGACTCCCCCGTTTATAGGGCTGGGAAACTAAGGGTGTTGGTGCACACAATAGGCGGGAAATGGATTGTTCCAAGGGAGAAAGTAAGGTTTCCAGTGACCTACGGGAACTTCATAGGGCTGATGGAGAAGCTTCTCTCGACGGGAAGAATCCTGGATCCTAGTGGAAGAATCCTTATGGAAACAGTGGCGAAAAAGGATGTTTTAAGGGTTTTAGACGAATACCCTCGTAGAATACTCTTCACCCATGTTGGCAGGAGGGTTGAAATCCGGGACTACGTTAAGAGCATTTTTGAAGACGGTTTGCCTGCGTGCTTCCTAATAGGGGCATATCCGAGGGGAAGGCCCTCTGGGGAAATATGGAGCATGACTGGGGAGAAGGTTTCGGTTTACGACGGGGTTTTAGCAGCCTGGACGGTGACAGCCTGGCTGACCTACGAGATATTCAGGTTGCAGCCATACTAGTATATGAAGATCCTTGAGGCAATAACCTTGTCGTAAACCTCGTCCAGCTCCCTTACCTCTGAGAATAATCCTGAAAGCTCAGCAATCCTCTGTGCAAGAAGATGGTAGCAAGCATACGCCTCTCCAGTCATCACGTAGTAGAAGAAATCCTTGCAGCTGCAATACTTCACCAGCGGGATCACAAGGTATTCTTCCTCCCTGCCGACGATAATCCACCTAACCCTGTTCGAAGGCTGTAGAACATACTTCTTCACCCTTCTGGATGCGACTGTCTTCAAAGCCCTCCTGCCTCTTTCGCCGAATGCACTGATAATCTTCTCCTCGCACTCGCGTGTAACACTCTGAGCCTTAAGAAGCCCAGCAATCTCCTCAGGTATCCTGTCAGCGCTATCCTTATCTTCAATCATGCCGCTTGTTCCCCTGAGGCTTGAACGCGAGAACAGGATTTAAGCTTATTAAAGGGGAGCCGGCTCTGCTGGCCGGGGAAACCCTTGTTATCGCGGACACGCATATAGGCTATGAGGGCGAGATACGGCTTAAAGGAATCAAGCTTCCAAGCCTCACTAAGAGGATTCTTACACGCGTGCTAAGCCTGGCTGAAAAAACATCGGCTAGGAGGCTACTGATCCTTGGAGACTTGAAGCACACCGTCTACGGCCCGAGGGGGCTGGAGTGGATGGAGATCCCGGAGTTCATGCGCAAGATAGTTAGCAAGTTCGAATGGGTCGGGGTTGTCCCGGGTAATCATGATGGGGATCTTTATGCTGTCCTGCCGGAGGGGGTTGAGCTGATGGATCCTGATGGAGTCTTGTTGAACGGGATTCTATTCACCCATGGCCATAAGAGGGTTGACACTATTCTCGGTAAGAAAGGCGGGGGTAGTGTCAGAACAGTCGTGGTGGGGCATTTCCACCCGGCTGTAGAGCTTCTCGACGACCTTGGCTACAGGTATGTGATACCGGTCTGGGTAAGGGGCATGCTAAGCAGCAAGGTTGAGATACTTTTAATGCCGGCTTTCAACGAGAACATTGGGAAGCTCATAGTTAACAATCCTGAGAGAATATCAGAGGAGCTTAGGGGGTTCCTGAAAACAGGCTCGATAAACCTGCAGGAGGCGGAGGCATATAGCCTGGACCTGGTCTTTCTCGGGAAGATTGGGGAAATGGAGATTTAAACATGTCACAGACTTCGCTGGAGTTCATCCAGTTGATCACCCTTGCCGCGCAACATGTTCTTCGAAAATATTAAATACTTGATTCGGCCGAAACATACTAAGATGAATTCTACATGGCCCGTAAAAATAGCTTTTACAACGCGTTCAGCGCGCTAGCTTTTTTTCAACGGCTCGAATTTGAAGCTATAGTATATAGTAGGCTGAACCAGCCCACTGGACTTACTGCAATGGTAAAGAGGATTGGGCGGGGGGCTTCGAATAACGAGTTTACAAGCCGCGTGGCGTCTAGCCCTCGGGTTCGAGAATGGTTTGCAGGGAAAAACTACACCGCTATGCTTGAGTGATGAAGCGTAAGCTCTTTGAGCGTTACACCGTCTCAACAACCTTCAGAATAATAGCATAAGCCTCGTCTCACGACAATCCAGGAATTGCTTCAAACCCGAGGATGGCGAAAACTCGCCTGTTGAAAGCGTGTGAAACCGCGCGGGTAACAAACCGTAAAAATGTAAAGTGGGCCCGGAGGGATTTGAACCCCCAACCTACGGGTTATGAGCCCGCCGCTCTAACCTGGTTAAGCTACGGGCCCTCGGTTTCTTAGCGCAGCCGGATAATAAAAATTTTTCCTCCCGTCTATTTAAGTACGCGTGAAGACTGGCAACGTTGTTGCGGTGCTATAATTACTCTAGGCTTGTCATATTCATGCAGCGTGCTCTACACGTGGTTCTCCCTTTTCAACAGGACACGTGGGCTGAAGCCGGTGGATGAAGCATGAGAGCTCTACGGGGCGAGTTAAAGGCTTATCGGGATGCTTCAGCATGCCTCTCTAATTCTATTTTTCTAGAGACGGCGAAGCTTGCCTCGCTGTTGCTGGCAGCGTTTATGATTTCCTCGGCGAGGCTTTCCGCCATGCTTTTCCTTGTTTTGAAGCTTTTCCTTTTCGCCCCGTCCACTATGTTTCTTATCGCTAGGTCTACTCTTCTCCCCGGGGAGATGTCTACTGACTGGTAGTAGACTATTCCACCGTAGCTGACTCTCGTCGTGTCCTCCCTAGGCGCGGAGTTTACGAGAGCATCGACAAAGACTTCAACAGGGTTTCTGCCGGTTTGGATGCTTACTATTTCAAAGGCGTGTTTAACTATGTTTATGGCTTTAGCTTTTCTCCCGCCTGCTCTGGCTGTTTGAGCAACCCTGTTGACTAGGCGTTCAACAATGTTTACGCTGTACTTCCAGAATTTTCTCTTCTCATGCCTCCCCCCGGAGTGCGGGATGACTACGGGCCTTAGGCTGACTACTTGCGCCAGCCCCGGGTCTTTAACCTCTATCCCGCTAATCTCCCACTTGTCGAACAGCTTGCACTCTACACTTGTCTTAGCCAAGAGTCGTGTTTAAACCGGTCTGCGACAGTTTATATAAAGCTTACCTTGTCGGCTTCTGCTTCTTACCCTTTAAAAGGGCGTCTAGAGAAACCCCGTTTACGCTTATAACCTTGTATCTTACCCCCGGAATGTCTCCCATCGACCTGCCCAGCGTGCCCCCGATCCCTGCAACTATTACTTCATCCCTCTCGTTTATGAAGTTTAAACCTCCGTCCTTCGGCACGAACGCCGTTATCTCCTTCCCGTTCTTTATAAGCTGGACCCTGACGCATTTCCTGACCGCGCTGTTAGGCTGCTTGCTGGCTATCCCGACTTTCTCGAGCACGACACCCCTCGCCATGGGGGCTCCCTCAAGCGGGTCGTAAAGCTCCTTCAGCCTGAGCACCCTCTTAGTATAATACTTATAGCTCCATCTAAACTTCCTACGAACCTTCATTAGGCTTCTGGCTGCGAATTCTCCTTTACCCAAACCCTAGAATGCTGTGAAACAGGGTCTTATTAAGTTTCCGACTGCTACCTTATCTTCACGTCGCTGAGGCCGAAGTGCCTCCTAGCTATTTCCCTTATCCCCTGTATTCTGAACCCGTTTCTACCTATTGCCCTACCCTTATCCGCGTCGTCAACCATCAGGCAGGCCATTCTCCCCCCTTTAACGCCGTTTTCAAACCGTATTTCCAGCACTTTAACAGGGTGGAGAGCCCTTTTCAAGAAGGTTTCAACATCCTCATGATACTCTAATATCTGCACTTCCCTCCCTATTCTCCTTGAAAAATGCTGGAGCAGAATCCTGTAGCCGCGTCTTATTCTCTCAGCATCCTCGGGCTTAAGAAGGAAGAAAACTGTTTTATCATCGTTCGCCATCACGCAGTCTATCGCCCGGGTGCCGGTTGCACTCTCAAAGAAGCCTATGAAGCTCAGCTCCTGGTTTGACCAGCTTATTCTTGCTTCATCCCTGCTTGTCATTCTGCTTGATTTCCTCCAGTATTCCTGACTCCCCCTGATTCAATATTCCTATAACAGAGGCGGGGTGTTTTAAGTTTAACGCTTTACCAAGCGTGACTCGAGACCCCTCGTAGACTATCGCCGGTGTTTTAGAAAGCTCTATCGCGTTCCGAAGCCTGCTTAAGAGTGATTGTGAAAGGCTTGAAACATAGATTACGCCCTCCAGCTTACCTTGGAGTAGGAGCCTGTACACCTCGTTGAAGCCGGCTATGATAGAGCCTGTTTTAGCAAGCAGTTCAAGCCGGCTGCTTAGCGACACTCTCTCCGTCATCGTTGTTCTCACTCCTGCTTAAGAAGCCCCCTATATCAACATATACTTTAACCATTCCTGTGCCGGCGAAAACCTCTGAACCTGCTAGAACCCTCTCCGTCATACCGAGCAGCTTGTCCTCGGCACCTGAAACAGCCCCTTCGACAAGAACCTGAACAGCCCTTTCGAAAGCAGCCTTGGCAAGCACGCTCTGCTTCCTACCGCTTACACCATGCCTGCCTATCTGCTTTATCTCCCCGTCCTGCGTCATGGCGCTTGCAACAAGAGAGAGGTGCCTCCAGTCAACGTCCAATCCTTGCTCGTTAAGCGTTTTCCACATCTCGTTTATCAAGGCGGCTCTAGCAGCCTCAATGCCCAGCACGTTCGCGATCTCGTGAATATCGTTGCTTATGGTTCTCGTATGGTCCACCTCGGGAATGTTGAAAACCTCAGCCAGGTTACTCCCTTCTGTTATGATGCAGTACTCGTTACCCTCCTCCTTCAGGAGGACTCCCTTAACCTTAGTTATCCCGCTGACAGGCGTCTTCCTAATCTTAGACTCGAACTTCTGCGGGTCTGCTTTAATAGGCAGCTCGAAACTCCCGTCGCTCTTAACGTTGAACTTAAAGCCCAGTGTTTTAAGAACGTTTTCAACATCCTTCTCAGACAACCCTCTCTCGCTGAGCCATTCTTTAACCGGATGTATCACCAGATAATCGTAAGCCATTGTGGATTTCAAGCTTATTCTCGCTACGTCTTCAATAGTGGTGTACACGAGCTTTCTCGCAACCCTCAGAGCCCTGCTGTAATCCTTGTTGAACGGGCTTTTAAGATAAACCGTCATCATGGGTGTTTTCGGTGTTTTCCTGGCGTCGAGCAGCTCTATCAGCCTGGGCAGGCCAAGGGTCACGTTGGCCTCTCTAACCCCGGCGTAGTGGAATGTCCTAAGCGTCATCTGTGTCCCCGGCTCACCTATGGATTGGGCAGCAACAACTCCAACGCTTTCACCAGCCTCCACGAGTGCGCGACGATACTCCTTCAATATCTGCTCCACCACGCTTCTAACAGCCTGCTTGGATAACCCTTTGGAGACTATCGCGTGGAAAGCCTCCCTCTGAATATTGACTGGGAGAAGCCTCCCGTACTCCTCTATGATCCTCTTAACCGTCTGCCTGTCCGCCGGCTTCCCCTTTTTGACGGTTGAAAGCGCATACTCCTCCACTATTCTCCTTGCGTCGACAGACTTGCCGTGGTCGCTCTTAGACGGGTCGACCCCGTCCTCGCCATATATAACGTCAACCATGTTCCCATACGAGTCTCTGACAGTGCCGTCGTACTCAACCCTGAGCGACTCAAGCGCGTGGATGAGCCTACGCTGAAGATAACCGCTCTGCTGCGTTCTAACGGCAGTGTCGACTAGAGACTCTCGCCCGCTCATGGAGTGATAGAAGAGTTCCACTGGAGACAGGCCAGTGTAATAGTTAGACTTTACGAAGCCCCTGGCAACTGGGCTGAGGTCCCCCTTACTGAAGTGTGGCAAAGGCCTCCCAACGTATCCTTTAAAGATCCTCTTGCCCCGGAGCGCCTGCTGGCCTAGACATCCAGATATCTGGCCCACGTTAAGGTCTGAGCCCCTTGCACCTGTTTTAGTCATTATAACCATGTTGTTATCCAGCCCTAGGGAGGAGGAGACGAGACTACCAACCTTGCTCCTGACTTTAGAGAGAGCATCCATTATGTATGCTTCCAGGCTCTCCTCCTCACTCATCCCCGGTATCCTCTTAATCCTCCCCTTGCTCCAGTCCTCCAGAAGACTGTTCACTTCAACATCAGCCTGGTTAGCCTCGTTCTCAACCTGTTCCTGAACCTCCTTCGGGAGGCTCACATCTCTGTAGCTGAAGCTGAATCCTCTTAGAAGCAGGAACTCCCTAACCATTTTCTGGAAGGAGGATATGAATCTATGCCCCTCCTCAGACCCGTATTTCTTAATAATCCTGTGGAGAATCGTGTCAGCCTTTTCAGCGCCTATCGACGCCTTATCTATCACTCCAGAAACCAGCTCGCCGTTCTTCACTATTATCTCCGCCTCGTCTTTAGACGGGCCGCCTACACTAGTCTTGTTAACATAGTTAAAATCTTCTTTGAAAAGGAGGCTGACCGCCTGGCTGCCTGACCACAGTGGCACCGGTTTCTTAACCTCCGGCTCGGGAAGCTCACCCTCGTAGCCCGCGGCGTAGACGATCCTTGCAAACTCCTCCTTCGTAAGGTAAGTGTCCTTTCTAGTAAGCAGGTAGGCACCGGTTATGAAATCCCTGATAGCACCCATTATTGGTGCACCGTACCGGGGTGTCAAATAGTGTTTCTTAACTCCGAGGAGCATGCTTGTCTCAACATGGGCCTCGATGCTCTGGGGGACGTGCAGGTTCATCTCGTCACCGTCGAAGTCAGCATTGTAAGGCGGGCAGACGCTTGGATGCAGCCTGAAGGTTTTACCTGGGAGAACCTTCACCCTGTGCCCGAGCATTGAGAGACGGTGTAGCGAAGGCTGCCTGTTGAAGATCACGAAGTCTCCGTCAAGAAGGTGCCTTTCAACAAGGAACCCTATGTCGAGAGCCTCTGCCAGGGAATCCCTGTTCTCGACGAATTGAAGCTTATGCCTAGCACCATTCGGCCTAACAACGTATTCTGAACCAGGATGTATGAAAGGCCCGTTTCTAACCAGTTGGACCAGCCAGTCCCTGTTCCAGTATGTAACCCTCTCTGGAACAGTGAGTATCTTGGCGATCTCCTCCGGAACACCGACCTCGTCTATGCTTAGATAGGGGTCTGGCGATATGACTGTCCTGGCGGAGAAGTCAACCCTCTTACCGGACAGGTTCTTCCTGAACCGTCCCTCCTTGCCTTTCAGCCTCTGGGCAAGAGTCTTCAGGGTTTTACGGGTCCTGTGTTGAGCTGGAAGAATACCCACAGCCTCGTTGTCGAAATAGGTTGTGACATGGTATTGCAGAAGATCCTCATGGTCCTGTATTATAAGCGGGGACGCGCCTGACTCTATGTACTCCCTTATCCTGCGCGCAGTCCTAACTATGTCTACAAGCTTATGCGTCAAATCATCCTCAGACCTCTCCCCGGTTTCAAGTATTATTGAAGGCCTCACTTGGATAGGCGGCACAGGCAGAACCTCTACCACGTACCAAGCCGGATGAGCTACCTCAGGGTCAATGTTTAGAAGCCTAAGGTCATCGTCCGGAATCCTGTTTAAACGTTCCCTTATGATCCTTGTGTTCAAAAGCCTTAGAACACCGTCAGGATCCCTCTCGTAAAACCTGGTTGGCCGTTCGAGCTTAACCTGATACTTGTCGGCACCGCAGTGAGGACACCTGTTGGACCTTCTCACCTCATCCTTTATCTGATCGAAAATCTGGTCGGGAACAATCCCATAGTTCTCCTCAAACTCCCTTATCTTCTCCCGGTAGTGGTTAATCCTCTCGTTAGGCAGGAGGATCCTGCCGCACTGCCTGCACGTCGACTGGAGAACCCTCTCTATCTCCCTTGCGAAAGAGACGTGTATGACTGGAACCGGTAGCTCAATATGCCCGAAGTGCCCGGGACACTTGTCCGGGAGGTTTCCGCACGTCTTGCACCTCTGCCTAGGCTCTATCGTGCCTAGTCTAGTATCCATCACTCCTCCGGGGACGGAGAGGCCATCCTGATCGTAAGTCTCATCCGTAGTGACCTCCATTACAGAGAGCCTTCTGATCTCTGCTGGAGAAAGAACTCCGAACTTTATTGAGTCAACCTGCTTTATCTCAACCTCTTGACTCATCTTAAACCCTCTCCTTAACCTTGAGCCTCGGGAAAATCCCTAGGCTCATCAATTCCTGGAGTAGAAGCTTGAATGCGTATGATATTTCAATCCTGCTTACGTCTTTCCCCTTCTCGCAGAGCGGGCACACGTATTTCTTCTGCCTAGCATCATAGTAGGCGAAGGTCCCGCACTTCTCGCAGACATGGACGATCGTCCTATCGGACTCTTCAAGCAGCCTGTCTTGAAGCAGCCTGGCTGCACCATGCCCCACGAGACAGTCCCTCTCCATTTCGCCGAATCTTAAGCCTCCTCCCCTCGACCTTCCCTCAGTAGGCTGGTGAGTAAGCATCTGAACCTGCCCCCTAGCCCTGGCGTGCATCTTATCCTTAACCATGTGGTGAAGCCTCTGGTAATACACTATTCCCATGAATACTTTCGCCTTAAACCGTTTCCCAGTGACGCCATCTATGAAGTTGAACTCCCCGTATGGTGAAAAACCATGCGCCTCAAGAATACTCTGAACCTCCTGTTCAGGAGCATGTATGAACGTTGTCCCGTCCATCTGCCGGCCTTCCAGGGCTGCAGCAGTGCCGAAGAGGGATTCGAGGAAGTGGCTTATCGTCATTCTGGAGGGTATTGCATGAGGGTTTATCAACGCGTCTGGAACCAAGCCGTCTTCCGTGAAAGGCATGTCGCACTGCGGGACAAGCATCCCCACAACGCCCTTCTGCCCCGATCTTGATGCGAACTTATCCCCTATCTCAGGAATCCTGTGGTCCCTTACCCTTACTTTTATCAGCTTGTTATTCTCAAGATCCGCGGTTATTAGAACACTGTCGACAAAGCCATTTTCAGAAGGCTTGAGCGCCACTGAAGAGTCCCTCCTAGCCGGAGCCTGGAAAACAAGCTCCTTATACTCTTCGAAGAACCTTGGCGGGCTTGATCTCCCAACTATAACGTCCCCGCCTTTAACCTCGGCTTCAACAGACACTATCCCATCCTCCTCGATCTTTGCATACGCCTCGTCACCCCTGTAGCCCCTGACTTGAGAGTCAGGCTTCTCTATCCTGTCAACCTCCCCCATTGGGTACCTTCTTGCTTCAACCTCGTAAGACCTGTATGTGGTCGACCTTGCAAGCCCACGCTGGACTGACGCTGCGTTCAAAACTATCGCGTCCTCCATGTTGTACGGGTGAGACATTACTGCCACCAGAAAGTTTTGACCTATGGGCCTCTTATCCAGCCCGATGATCCTGTCAACCTTTGAAGCCACCAGCGGGAGCTGCGAGTAAGTAGTCACGTGGAAAGTAGTGTAAAAAGAGTTGCTGATGTTTGTGAAGGGGAGCCCGAGGGCCTGCTTAGCCATAGCGGCCTCGTAAGTGTTTCTGGGAGAATGATTGTGCTCTGCAAACGGTACTGAGGCTGAGACGACGCCGAAAATAAGGAGCGGGGATATTTCTAGATGAGTCGTACCCTCCCTAATATCCCTGATGGATGTTGCTATGACAGCGTTCTCCTCCTCGTCAGCGTCTAGAAAATCTATTATGCCGTTGCCTACAAGGTCGTCGAAAGTTATCTTTCCAAGCGCCAGCTTAGAAACATGGTCCCTAGTAAGCTTAACCAAGCCGTCTTCCACAACTATTAAGGGTCTTCTAACCCTCCCAGCGTCGGCATTAATATAGATCTCTTTAACAACTCTACCGCCATAGTTAAACTCGTAGTATGCAACGTTTATCTCGGGGGGCAGCAGCCCTCTCCTCCGCAGGTTCCTAATCTCTCTGACGAGGGCCTCTCCAGAGTAAGAATAGCCCACTAGGATACCGTCAAGGAATATTTTAGCCGCCGAGGAGCGTTCATCCGGGCCAGCCTTATCAATGGTTACTAGGCCGAATTTTAACAGGATTTTCTCAACAGTAGACTTATCCGCTGAAACAGATATTTGCGCGCCTATGCTCATGTTCTTAACGAGTCCACAGTTCACTCCCTCAGGCGTCTCGTTTGGGTCGAGCTTACCCCATTGCGTCGGGTGCAGGTCCCTAGCGTCGAAGTTCGACTGGCTCCTGCTCAGGGGAGACTGGACTCTGCGCAGATGGCTTAAGACAGACAGGTAGTTCGTCCTGTCCAGGAGTTGAGTAACCCCGACCAGCCTCTTCCCCCAGTTTCCGGTTGCCATGGCCTGGTTTATGGAGTCGGTTATCAGGCTTGTCGTGATTAGGTTTGAAAAAGAGTGTACAACCCTGTGTCTTAGGCTGGATTTTTCAAGCTGGTACCTGAAGTCCCTGATCATTCTTCTGAAAGCCGTCCTGAAAAGCTCTGCCAAGAGACCTCCCGCAAGCCTAATCCTCTTATTCCTGTAATGATCCTTGTCATCAGGGGGACGCCAGCCTAGTTTCATCGCGAGAACCCTTTCAGCCATCTCGCACAGGAAGAGAGCCTTCGCATACCTGGAGTTCTCATCCAGCCCCACGTGGGGGAGTAGAATCTTATCCAGAACATTCTGAGTCTTGCTTAAACGAACCTTGTCGGACTGGCCGTAGGCAACCCTGTTGCCGATATACATTACAGCGTCATCCTTGCTTAAGATGTTTTGAGCAGCGTCGAAAGAAGGCGCTAAAAGCTCCTGTATTTCTGGGAATGGTGAAACAAGTTCAGCAATCTCCCTGTCGGACTCCATCCCAAGGGCTTTCAGCATTATAACGAATGGGACCTCCTGCCCAACCCCCGGGAGATACACTTTCAACTCGTTGTTCTGACCCTTCAGCCTGACTTCAACCCTAGTCCTGTAGCCCACGGTTGTTGAGAAAACACGCGCAATGTAGAAGGAGTAAGGCCCTATTTTCTTCTCTTCAAGAATTATCCTGTTTGGAGCAAGATCCTCGACACCCACTATAACCCTTTCTGAGCCGTTAATTATGAAGTAGCCCCCGGAGTCATAAGGATCCTCTCCAAGCTTAACCCTGACTGCCGGGTCTAGGCCGGCGAGCGCGCAATACCTAGAGTTAACCATTACCGGTATCTCGCCTATTAAAACCTCGTGCCTAAGCTCCCGGCCGTCCTTCAGCTCCTTAACCTCCAGGTAGATTGGGGCAGCATACGTGAAGTTTCTAACCCTAGCCTCCATCGGGTAAATGTTTCTAACGGCACCGCTGGGCTCAACTATCCTCGGCGCGCCGACCCATACTTTACCAAGCTCTATCCTAACAACCTTATCCTCGACAGTAACCTCAATATTCTTAACCTCGTCCACAATCTTCTGCATATCCTTGTCGATAAACTCGTTGAAAGAATCTATGTGGTGCCTAGCCAGACCGATGCTCCTAATATAGTTCTCCGCAACTATCCAAAGGTCATCGTTATTAAGCTCTTCAGCCATGCTGTTCAAACCGCCTAACCCTCCACCACGATGCGGTAGGCCAAGGTTACTCCGGCAACCGGGCTCTTCCTAGTTATCTCAAGAACGTCTCCCGGCTTAGCGCCGATTGCAACCGCCACAGGGTCGCTGGAAAGGATCTTAGGGAGTTGAGAAGGCTTTATATTGTACTTTCTGAGAAGCGCCTCCCTCTCCTCGCTCGATAAAACCTTGTGAGAGGGCACTAAAACATGTTCGAGTATGTTCACTTTACTAATGTTTTTCTTACTAACCAAGCGATTTCATCAGGATACTGAAAAAGGGGGTAATAAACGTTTCCCCGGTTACGGGTGTTAAGCCTGGAAACCGCTCGAAATCAGCTTCGGAGACCGTTTTAAACTGGTCCTTTAGACCCTGAAATCCCAGGTGACCCTGCTTCAGAACAACCCGGGCGGAAAGTTGAAAAACACCCCCTTATTAGGAGAATCCACCGCATAGCGCGCGTGCATACCTAAGGAAGAACCTCATCTTAGCGCGCGCTAATCGCATTATCCGTGGGACAAGCAGCACACCACCCTCAACCCCATCCCTTACCAGCGTGCATTTGATATTTGCTTACATAGTTTTGCATAAGTTCTGCACGGAGCCCTAGAAAAGGGCGTATTCCTAAGAGATAATGAAAATCCGAAAAATGCCACCAAATTTTTTCAGATTGATGCACGCTTAGCTCTTCTATTTTACTTAAGAAATTAGGATCTTTTAATAACTTTTTGATATAGTTCTTTCCAGAAGCTGTAACTTCAGGATTACCGATCTTCCTTATAAGGAATGGGATGATAAGAGGGTTTATTATCTTTATAACATATGTATCTTCGGTTTTAATTATTTTTATTGCTCTGTTTTTCTGTTCAATGTAGTTTTCATAAGCTCCAATAAATTCAATATCTTGTTCGGCTCCGAACTTCGATAGTCGTCTTAGAAATGAATTAAAAACATTCCGGTTTATCTGAAATTTAAAAAGCAGAGAATTTAATTGTTGAACATTTATCATATAAGGAAAAAAGAATGGAAAGATGTCCCAGATGGAAAAACTAGTTTAGTAATTATATCGACTAGGTTTATACATCCGTTTCTTATATCTGATTTTTCATAGGAAGTAGAATAATCGTTAAAAGAGATGAGAAAACATGTGAGCGCGCGCTAAGTTTATAGTCCCATGTATTACACGTGCTATCAATGTACCAAGTTATGATTTTACTTGGCAAGATTTCGAAAGATTAAGAGAGAAAGTATTTTTGCTATACTGTTTCTCCGAACCATCTTCCAATCTTCACAGATACCTGGAATATGGAGAAAAGCTTGGAGTCTCTGCGAGATATCTTCCCAAACATCGTACACCATGGTATTCAAGCGAGAAACAGAAACCAGCTCCTATTCTTGCTACCGTATTTAGTCGTAAAAATGAGGTTTATCTACAATGAAGCTGGCATCAGCGCGCGCTTCAAGCGCGATAGCCGAAAGAGGGTTTTAAACGGGCTTTTCTAAGGTGCTGCGTTCTTTGGTGTGTTCACTTTCACCCAACCCTCTCCCCCAAGCGTTTGCCTCCTCCTACCTTTAAAAGAAGGGTTTTTCACAGGAATGTTGAGGGTGTGGATATGCAACAGCCAAAAAGCTTAGGAGGAGGTAACCGGTGAGGCGGGTCCCAGCCTTCAAAGATTCGGTAGCCGGAAATCTTTATCTGAAGCCGCCACATACCATATTCAGAATGGTTGGCCGCATCAGGCTTATAAGCCTGGTTGTTCTACTCATCCTTCTTCCGGGTTCTCTGAAGGCTTCCGCAACACCCTTCGAGCTCGCCAATGATGATGACAACGCTGACTACGGCTGGTCAGACTTCTACCCCTATGCCGCAGCGGTAAGGTTCTCACCGCCCTCGCAGAGCTGGAGGATAACAGCTATTAGGCTTCACGGAGTCTGCATCCTCAGGGGCGCTCAAGTCTTCTATGTTCAAATCTGGGATGCTGGTTTAAACACCGTTTACTGGTCAGCGTTCCTCCCCAGCAGTGTTTTCAAGAATGCTACGCTCGACTGGCATACTATTCAGCTTCCAAACATCGTCGTAAAAGGCGATTTCTACGTTGTTATCGTCCCGATGTTCACCCTTGACGGCACTCAGCTCTGGATAAGCATTGACGACGACCCGCCTATTGCTAATACCAGCTTCATCGTGAACGTTGACGACCACACGATCCTTCGTTACCTAAACGCCACGAGCAAAAGGCCTGGTGACTTCATGATTAGAGTCGTAGGCGAGCCTGTTCTAACGCCTCTTGAGCTCAGGCTTTCTTCAATAGAGTTCGAAGAGAATGAGACGATCGTAGCTTTCACATACCCGGGTGAATCGCTGAGTTTCGGAGCCAGGCTTGTTAAGCCGGACGGGTTTTTCGTTGAGGAGAACGTCACAAGGGTTGGCAGTAGCTTTATTGTGAGGACTAGGGATGAGGGCCTGCTTAACGTCTTCTTAGTCACCCCGGGCTATGAAACAATCGGCTCCAGCGTAAGGCTTGAAAACAGCCTGAGGAAGCTTTACAAAGACTTATTGGCCAACTACACTGCTCTTAAGCATAGTATCGACGACACTCTTAGGCAAATCGATTCGTTAAAGAAGGATAACGAGGAACTCGGGCTCCAGCTCAGCCAGAGCCAGACCCTTATAAGGATTCAGAACGAGAGGATCAGCGAGCTTCTCGCCAACGTTTCTTCTCTGAGCAACAAGTTGGACAGCGTTAGGGCTGAGGCCTCTGGGCTCAGGGGCGAGAACACCCTGCTCAAAATAGGACTGGCCTTAGCGATAATCGTTTCCCTCTCTCTGGGCTTCCTCGAGGTGGGGAGAAGGTGGAGAAGCAAGTAACCGGAATACTGCTGATCATCCTCACTCTAAGCCTGGAGTTCAACAGCATCCTTCTCACCAGGTTTATCATGGTCTCAGCGCAGCCTGAGGAGTTTGCGAAGAGGCTTGAAGAATACCTTGGTAAAGCCATTCCTGAAGGCCTTCTCGCTGAGGAGTGTGAATACGTTGTTCCAGAGGGCTTCAACAACACCTTCGCCGAAAGGCTCTGGAGAGACCTAAGCTTTTACGTTAGCGCAGGATGCACCACCGAAGAGCTAAGGGGCGATCTTAGAAAGATATATGGAAATTCCTCGTTGGTCAATGTGACGCTCTCAAACGGAGAAACAGTTTCACTGGGCCTCAGCGGCGTAACCGTTGAAAGGAAACTTGATGGGAGTGTTATGGTTAAAATACCTGTTGCTTCGAAAAGCAACCTGAGCTACGTTAAGTACAACTTCACTAAGACACCGGGTTTCTACGAGGCCTGGAACAAGACTCTTGTCAGGGAGTACAGGGTTTGGAGGCGTGAGCAGGGCTGGTACGAGTACACTATGAAATTCCTCGAAACCAATAGAAGCGTGAAAGTGGTCTCAAGAATCTGGGGTAGGGAAGCACTTTACAACTTCAGCGGGATAGAGCGCGTAGAGTGGACCAGGGAGACCGGGGAGATACCTATAGTTGCTCACGCGTATTACGGG
>Ga0078972_1003944_pt1 | contig 42645 bp, 35 predicted proteins | sample YelNatPaOPGAMG01_FD_67568 | JGI IMG/M metagenome (GOLD analysis project Ga0078972, IMG submission 67568) | Hot spring thermophilic microbial communities from Obsidian Pool, Yellowstone National Park, USA - OP-RAMG-01 (SPADES assembly) (version 2) | ecosystem: Environmental > Aquatic > Thermal...
ATATACTTGATCAACTTTAAATATGAAATATCGTTGGCTTCGGCATTCGCCTTTCGGTGTCTGTCCTCGCTGCGCAGCGTCGGCCACCTCTCGGCATCATGCCCTGCGCCGAACGCAAATGATTTATAACATGATGTATGCCTGTTCGACTGCATGAGTCTTAGCTTTAACAGTTGAACAGTTCAATTCTACCACTTGACACTTATCGCCTTTTGTTATAGAATATCTGTGGTTTCAAATGGGCCATTAGCTCAGTTGGTAGAGCAACTGACTCTTAATCAGTAGGTCGCAGGTTCGAATCCTGTATGGCTCACCAAAAACGTGATTTTTTTAGATCACTGAATATTTTTAAGCAGAAGCCACTGCTTCTCACCTCCACCCGGTAGGGAAAGAGGTTAAAGAGATTTAGAGCTTGTCTACAAGGACGGGTGGCTTTTTGGTCATCCGAATTTTTTTATTAGAGGTGATGGAGAATACCGAAATCTGAATTTTTGAAAAACGAAGAAATACACTATTCATCTGTAAGGGTGATAGCGCCTGATGGAAGTCAGCTTGGTATACTTAAAAAGAACGATGCAATTCAAAAAGCTAATGAATATGGCATGGACCTCGTCCTGGTTTCATCTAATTCAAATCCGCCTGTATGCAGAATAATGGACTTCGGAAAGTACATGTACGAGCAAAGCAAGAAACAGAAAAAATCAAAGATAGTTTCTGATGTCCTAAAACAGATGAAGTTCAGGCCTAAAATAGATGAACATGACTATCAAACTAAGCTATCGCATGTAAGAAGTTTCATAGAAAGTGGGAATAAGGTTAGGATAACGATAATGTTTCGTGGAAGAGAGATGGCTTTCACGGAAAAGGGAAAAGAGATTTTGGATAAGATCGCTAAAGACCTTTACGATGTGGCAGAAATAGATTCTGCTCCGATGCTTGAAGGTAGAGACATGAGAATGGGACTTAGACCCAAGAAAATTTATGCCAAGGAGGACGTTGAAAATGAAATCAAAAATGAAAATTAGAAAGAGTGCGGTCAAAAGATTCCGTGTTACGGTTGGTGGAAAGATAATGCGTGCTTCAGCGAATAGAAATCATAAAAATTCGCACAAATCGGCTTCTCAGGAGAGAAGACTTGATCTCGTCAAGGGTGTTTCCAAACCTGACTTCAGAAGAACAAGAAGAGCTCTTGGAATTTAAAAGGATGTGATAATAAATGCGTATTAAAAGGGGAACTACGAAAAGGCAAAGGCATAACAAAGTACTTAACACAGTTAGGGGACGTCTTGGAGCAAGGGGAAGACATTACAGGTATGCAAAAGAATCCGTTACGAAGGCCGGAATAAATGCTTATATAGGTAGAAAGCAAAAAAAACGGACTATGAGAGCTTTATGGATAACAAGGATAAATATAGCTGCAAGAAATTATGGTTTGAAGTACAGCGATCTTGTTCATGGGCTTGACCTTGCGGGAGTGAATGTGAACAGAAAAATTCTTGCTCAGCTTGCAGTCGAAGACATCAACGCGTTCACTTCTTACGTTGAAATAGCTAAAAAGCATCTTACCGTAAGTCAATAAATTTTTAACCAACAGGAGGTACGAAATGGCAAAAAAATATGTTTATTTTTTTGGAAAGGGTTCTGCTGAAGGTGGAGCCGAAATGAAAGAACTCCTTGGTGGAAAGGGTGCCAATCTTGCCGAAATGGTGAAGATAGGAATATCCGTTCCCCCAGGCTTCACGATATCGGCAGATGTTTGCGATTATTATTACAAACATTCGAAAACATATCCAGAATCTCTTAAAGCTGAAGTTGAAAAGAATTTGAAGCACCTTGAAGAAACATCGGAAAAGAAATTTGGAGATCCAAAAAATCCACTCCTTGTTTCTGTGAGATCCGGAGCAGCCGTTTCGATGCCCGGAATGATGGATACCATCCTCAACTTAGGGCTTAACGATGAAACCGTTTCTGGCCTTGCAAGGATGACATCGAATGAGCGTTTTGCTTATGATTCTTATAGAAGATTCATTCAAATGTTCGGAGACGTTGCGCTGGGTATTGATCATGGCAAGTTTGAAAAAGAAATAGAAGCAATAAAGGCAAAAAGAGGAATAAAGCTCGATACCGAAATGAATGTCAGTGAGTTGAAACAGCTCGTTGAAAATTACAAAAAACTTTACAAAAACGAAGGAAAGTCTTTCCCACAGGATCCGAAGGAACAATTGTGGATATCCATAGACGCTGTTTTTGGCTCATGGATGAACAAGAGAGCGATAGATTACAGGAGAATAAATAAGATACCTGAAGGTTCAATGTTAGGCACTGCTGTAAGTGTCGTTACGATGGTTTTCGGTAACATGGGAGATGATAGCGGGACAGGTGTCGCTTTCACGAGAGATCCTGCGACCGGCGAAAATAGAAGGTACGGAGAATTTTTAGTAAATGCTCAGGGTGAAGATGTCGTTGCCGGTATAAGAACGCCAGAAGATCTTGAAGGTCTTAAAAAGGTTTCAAAGCAAGCTTACGATGATCTTTACAGAATTTTTGATATACTCGAAAAACACTACAAGGATATGCAGGATGTTGAGTTCACCGTAGAACATGGAAAACTTTACATGCTTCAAACAAGAAGTGCGAAGAGGACTCCACGTGCGGCGGTTAAGGTTGCGGTTGATATGGTTAAAGAAAAACTTATAGACAAAAAAACGGCGATAAAAAGGGTAACAACAGATCAGGTTGATCAGCTGCTCCATCCAACTTTTGACATGAACGAAAAGAAAAAGGCAATTGCGGAAAAGCGTATGATAGCGACAGGGCTTGCCGCTTCTCCAGGTGCCGCAACAGGAAAAGCAGTTTTTGATGCTGAAACAGCGGAAAAGCTCGGTCAGAAAGAACCTGTTATACTTGTGAGACCTGAGACATCGGCCGAAGACGTTGCTGGTATGGCAAGCGCGGAAGGAATTTTAACGGCCCGTGGTGGAAGGACGTCCCATGCTGCCGTCGTTGCAAGAGGTATGGGCAAGTGTGCCGTTGTTGGTACGGAAGCGATAAATGTTGACGATGATCATAAATTGTTTAGAGTCAACGGAGTTACTGTTAAAGCTGGAGACTGGGTATCGATAGATGGTTCAACGGGTGAAGTTTTTGTCGGTCAGATAAAAACGATAAAACCAGAAGGACTTGAAGGAGATCTTGCAAAACTACTTGAATGGGCAGATCAGATAAGAAGGCTTGGTGTAAGGACGAATGCGAATACACCTATGGATGCGAAGATAGCGAGACAGTTCGGTGCCGAAGGCATAGGACTTTGCAGAACGGAACGTATGTTTTTTGCAAATGACAGGATCCCAGCCGTAAGACAGATGATTTTTTCTGAAACAACGGAACAGAGGGAAAGGGCTCTTGAGAAGATTCTTCCAATGCAAAAACAGGATTTCAAGTCTATCTTCAGAGAGATGAATGGTAAACCTGTGACGATAAGACTTATCGATCCTCCTCTGCATGAATTCCTTCCCCAAGACGAAGAAACATTAAGACAACTTGCAAAAGATATGAATATGAGTTACGATAAGATAGTTGAAAGAGCAGCCGCTCTGAAAGAATTCAACCCGATGCTTGGTCACAGAGGATGCAGACTCGAGATTTCGTATCCTGAAATACCAACGATGCAGGTCAAAGCGATAATTCAAGCCGCGATAGAACTCATAAAAGATGAAAAGATAAATGTAATTCCAGAAATAATGGTCCCTCTCGTCGGTCACGTTAATGAAATCAAATATCTCAAAGCGATAATCATAAAGACCGCTGACGATCTCATAAAGAAGAGTGGTCTGAAATTAACGTACCTTGTCGGTACGATGATCGAGATACCAAGGGCTGCCGTTACTGCAGATCAAATTGCTCAGGAAGCCCAGTTCTTCTCATTCGGTACGAATGATTTGACACAAACCACCTTTGGTTATAGCCGTGATGATAGCGGTAAATTCCTTAACGATTATCTTGAAAAAGGTATAATACCGATAGATCCTTTTAAGACTCTCGATAAAGATGGAGTTGGAGAACTTGTTCGGATGGGAACCAAGAAAGGTAAAAAAGTGAATCCAAAGTTGGAAGTAGGTATATGTGGCGAACACGGAGGAGATCCCGAATCGATAAGGATAGTTGATGGAATAGGAATTGACTATGTCAGCTGTTCTCCTTACAGGGTCCCAATCGCAAGGCTTGCCGCTGCACAATCAACTTTAGAATTAAAAGATAAAAAAGCTCAAAAGCGTTAAAAGGTGGGGGGCACTTTGCGGTGCCCTTCATTTTTGAGGAGGTAACAGATGGCTAAAAATCTTTTTGATGTGAACATAGATTTGCAACTTTGTAAGGCGTGTGGAATTTGTTACTGGGTCTGTCCTACCCACGCAATAGTCAAAGGCGAGTTTGAAGTTCCAAAAATTGCAGATGCAGATAAATGTATAGGTTGCATGCAATGTGCCAATCTCTGTCCTGATTTCGCAATAGATATATTCAAAAGAGAAAATGCAAATTCACCATCTTAAGATTGTGATATAATTTTCAATTAGAGCATGACTGGAGGGACTGAATTGAAATACATGACCACCAGATCTGAAAAGATAGTAAAAAAGTTAGAAGAAAGGGAAGTTGATTATTTTTTTGCTTTTAATTTTGAAAGATCGAGTACGACTGTGAGATATCTTAGTGGATTCACCGGAGATACCGGATGCGTTTTGATAGGAGAAAAAGAAAGATACATCATTGTCGATTCGAGATTTTACACTCAGGCCGCACAGGAATCCGACTTTGAGATGATAAAGGTTGACAGTGGATCTTTGATCGATAAAGTATCCGAAATAGTTAAAGGCAAAAAGATTGCCATCGAACCTTCGAAATTCTTTTATTCATGGTACATGGAACTTGCTGGCAAGGTGAAACACTTCGAAGATTTAGAAGAGTTCATACTTCAGATAAGGGCCGTCAAAGACGATGATGAAATCAATAAGATCAGAAAGGCCATCGACGTGGCACAGAAGGCGCTCGGAAAGACACTTGAGAACTTTCATGCCGGTATGAGTGAAAAACAATTTTCTTCACTTCTTGAGTATGAGATGGTATTAGGTGGCGCTCAAAAGCCTTCGTTCGATACGATAGTTGGCTCGGGATACAGAGGTGCTCTTCCCCATGGACTTGCTTCGGACAAAAAGATGGAAAACGGAGAGATGGTAGTTGTAGATTTCGGGGCTTTTGTTGATGGATATTGCAGCGATCTGACAAGGACATTCGCAATAGGCAATGTTTCGGAAAAAGCGAAGAACGCTTACGTTTCAGTGCTTGATGCCCAGTTAAAAGCGATAGAAGGTTCAAAGGCTGGAATGAAGGGTAAAGAGATAGACGCGATAGCCAGAACTTCTCTTAAGGCTAACAAGCTTGATCAATACTTCGGTCATGGTCTTGGTCATGGCCTTGGAATGGACGTCCACGAATCGCCCTTTTTAAACACGAAATGTGATGAAGTGATAAATGATAAAACCGTCATAACTTTTGAACCAGGTGTTTATATTCCTGGAGAATTCGGTATAAGAATAGAAGATGATGTCTTGCTGACTGAAAGCGGTCATGAGGTATTATCCAATTTCAACAAAAAGTTCACAGTTATATAAGGAGGCTGTATCTTGATAGATGTATCTTCTCTTCGAAAGGGAATGCACATAGTTTTAGATGGAAAGATTTATACGGTTGTTGATTTTGAAATGCACAAAATGGGGCGCGGTCATAGTGCGGTTGTTAGAACGAGGATCAAAGATGTTTTAAGTGCTTTAGTCCAGGATAAAACTTTCAAAAGCGGCGATCAGGTTGAAGAAGCTGTTCTTACCCTTAAAAATGCACAGTACCTTTACAAGGACGATAATTTTGCCTATTTCATGCTGACTGACAATTATGAACAATATTCTCTTCAGCTTGGTGATATAGAAGACAACATAAAATTCATGAAAGAAAATATGGAAATGAATTTGCTCTTTCACGATAACGATGTTATCGGTGTACTTTTACCGGCAAGCGTGATCCTTGAAGTCGTTGAGACTGATCCTGGATTCAAAGGTGATACTGTTGCAGGAAGTGGTAAACCAGCAATTCTTGAAACAGGTTTAAAGATCACAATACCTTTTTTTGTTAACAAAGGAGAAAAGGTAAAAATTGATACAAGGACGGGTGATTACATTGAGCGAGCGTGATAAAACAAATCAGGATTCAAGTAACGGTAGAGGTAAGATAGAGATATCTGATCAGGTCATAAGTAATGTAGTCATATTAACACTTGCAAAATCTGAAGGAAAAGAGATCACACAGAAATCAAGGGATTACAAATATTACAGAAAACAGGTAACAATAGATAGACCTGACGATAACAGTGTTTCTATATCAGTTAAAGTTAGAATAAAGTACGGTGAAAAGATTCCGGATGTGACCTCGCAAGTTCAGCAGGCGATCAAAAGAGAGATTGAGAGCATAACCGGTCTGAGAGTTGTGAGTGTTAACGTGTATGTTGAAGATGTCATAGGCACGAAAGCAAAAGAATCCACTGGTGAAGAAACCGAAAATAACGGAGAGGAAGATAAAAAGTAAAGCGTGTCTGAAAAATCTCGAAGAAGATTGATAAGAGAATTAATCTTCAAATCAATTTATCAGATGGAGTTTCAATCTTTCTCTCCAGCTGAATCTGTTTATCTCGTCTGCCAAATGGAAGAAGTGAATGATAGCGTTGAAAAAGAAGCAGAAAAAATTGCTAAAAATATAGAATTAAAAATGGATGAGATCGATGAAGCTATAAAGATTAATTTACTTGGATGGACGATGGATAGATTGCCCCTCATATCTAAAGATATATTGAGACTTGGCGTTTATGAATTACTTTTTGAAGAAGAGATTCCGATAGAAGTTACTATAAATGAAGCAGTTGAACTTTCGAAGGATTTTGGGACGGATGGAGATAGGAAGTTCATAAACGGGGTGCTTGACAAGATAGCAAAAACTATGGTTTCACAGGAAAAGATTTTATATCTTCGTAAATTCAAAATTGAAGAGGAGGAAGAAAAAATGAGCGATACAGATATGATTCGTAAAACTGGAATGAAGCCGATAACAGAGATCGGGAAAATGATAGGCATTGAATCAGATCAAATGATACCTTACGGTAGGTATATAGCAAAAATACCTTACCAGCTTTCCAAGAATTTCAAAGACAGGAAAAATGGTAAACTCATCATCGTTACTGCAATAACTCCGACACCAGCTGGAGAGGGTAAAACAACAACAAGCATAGGATTATCGCTCGGATTGAATAGAATAGGAAAAAAGGTGCTCGTCACGTTAAGAGAACCATCTTTAGGTCCTGTTTTTGGAGTTAAAGGAGGCGCAACAGGCGGTGGTCTCGCGCAGGTTATGCCTATGGAAGACATAAATTTGCATTTTACCGGAGACATTCATGCTGTAAGTGCAGCACATAATTTACTTTCTGCAATGATAGATGCGCACATTCATAACGGAAATGATTTGAAATTAGATGTTAGAAAGATAAGATGGCCGAGAGCCATTGATATGAATGATAGAGCTTTGAGACAAATAGTCGTTGCACTTGGAGGTCAATCCAACGGATTCCCAAGAGAAACAGGGTTCGTTATAACAGCCGCTTCCGAAATAATGGCTATACTCTGTCTTGCAGAAAACATAACGGATTTGAAGAATAAATTATCGAACATAATCGTTGGAGAATCGATGGATGGTAGGTACGTTAAAGCTGGTGAACTTAAGGCTCAGGGTGCAATGGCAGCTTTACTCAAAGATGCACTGAATCCAAACCTTGTCCAGACAACTGAGCATACACCTGTTTTAATACATGGTGGCCCTTTTGCGAACATAGCGCATGGTACAAATTCTATCGTTGCAACAAAGTTAGCACTTAAACTTGCCGATTACGTTATAACTGAAACAGGGTTCGCTGCCGATTTGGGCGCAGAGAAATTCTTTGATGTTGTTTCAAAGTACTCTGGTCTTACTCCAGATACGGTCGTTCTCGTTGCAAGTATCAGAGCTTTGAAAATGCACGGCGGGGAAGATAAGAAGAATCTTAAAAGCGAGAATATAGAGGCGCTCAAAAAAGGCATTGGGAATTTGAAAGTTCACATAGAGAATATAAAGAAATTTGGTCTTCCGGTCGTCGTTGCCATAAATAAGTTTCCAACCGATACTTCTGCTGAAATAAAGGCCGTTGAAGATGAAGTTAAAAAAATGAATGTAAGATTTGCACTCAGTGAAGGATATGAAAAAGGTGGAGCGGGTACCGAAACGCTCGCGAAAGAAGTCGTTGAATCTATAGAAAAAGATAAAAATGATTTTCATAGACTTTACGACTGGGAGTTGCCGGTAAAATCTAAGATTGAAACGCTTGCCCGTGAGATCTACAGAGCCGGAAAGGTGGAATATTCTCCGGATGCGCTTTCTGACATAAGAAAAATAGAAAAAGAAGGGTACGGGAAATTACCGATAATAATGGCGAAGACTCAATCCTCAATTTCGGATGATCCAAAAGTTGCCGGTGCACCTTCCGGGTATACTTTCAACATACGTGAAGTGAAACTATCTGCCGGTGCGGGATTCATCGTGCCGATAGCCGGAGAAATAATGACTATGCCAGGCCTTCCGAAAGAACCTGCGGCCGTTCAGGTGGATGTTGATGATGACGGTAAAATTACAGGTCTCTTTTGAGGCGATGCGATGATCTTCGATGGAGTTGAGATCGCAGAAAAGATGAGAATGGATGTTGAGCGCAGAATTTTAGCTCTCAAAGAAGAGAAAATAGTTCCTGCGCTGAGGTGCATCGTTTCGTCTGATGATAAATCTACAAGGGTTTATCTCAATTCGATAAAGAAAAACTGCGATAAATTTGGAATAAATTACGCTGAAATAAAGGTTGATGAAAAAAATATACTTGAAGAAATAGCAAGTTTGAATCTCGACGATGAGGTTCATGGAATCATGATAATGCATCCAGTTCCCAAGACCGTTGATGAGATAAAGGTGCTTAGCACGGTTGATCCTGTTAAAGACGTGGAAGGGCGGACACCTGAAAACCTTGGATTGCTTTTGATAGGTAATCCGTACTTCACGCCATGCACGGCACAGGCTACCGTTGAAATGCTGAAGTATTACGGTGTTCAGTTGAAGGGAAAAGACGTTACGATAGTTGGAAGAAGTACAACGGTGGGGAAACCTTTGTCTTTGCTTCTGCTCAACGAAGATGCAACCGTCACTGTTTGCCATTCTAAGACCGAAAAGCTCATCGACAAAGTTAAAGATTCCGATATCGTTGTAGCGGCAGTTGGAAAACCAAAGATGTTCAATGCAGATTGGTTCAAAGATGGTGCAATCGTAATAGATGTTGGAATAAATATCGTTGAAGGAAAAATAGTTGGAGATGTCGACTTTGACTCCGTTTCTAAAAAGTGCTCTGTTTCAAAAGTACCCGGCGGGGTCGGAAATGTCACAAACGCATTGTTGATGAGAAATGTTGTCAAAGCTGCTGAGGTGATATGCAAGAGATAGAAATGGGAGTCGCCGATTTAACTAAACGTGTTATCTTGGCACTTGAAAGGGACGAACTTTTAAACGATGTGACAGTGCGTGGGGAGCTTTCTAATTTCAAATATTCCGGGCCCCACGCTTATTTTTCGATGAAAGAAGGAGATTATCTCCTTAATTGTGTCATGTTCAACGCAATTTACAAAATGCAAAATCGTGAGATTAGAGATGGAGCAGTTGTAAAGGCTTCAGGGTCGATCAAGGTTTATTCTAAGAAAGGTTATTACCAGCTTTATGCCGAATCTATTCGCGAAGGTACCGATTATGGTGAACTTTATAAAAAGTTGGAAGCATTGAAATTGAAATTAACGAAAGCCGGCATCTTTGATAAACCCAAAAAACAAATACCTTTGTTTCCAAAGCAGATAGCCGTTGTTTCTTCAAAGACGTCTGCAGCTTTTCATGATGTTGTTAAAACGGTAAGAAAAAGGTATCCCATAACGTCTATCTTACTTTTTCACACATCGGTTCAGGGTAAAGATGCTTCAAGCGAGCTTGTAAAGGCTCTTGATGCTGCGGATAGGTCAGGCTCGGACGTTGTCTTACTCGTGAGAGGCGGTGGAAGTATAGAAGATCTCTGGAACTTTAACGAAGAGATCGTTGTCAAAAAGGTGTATGACATGAAAACTCCAGTTATAAGTGGAGTTGGTCATGAGGTTGATTTCACACTCGTGGATTATGTTGCAGATTTTAGAGCTCCAACTCCTACCGGTGCTGCTGAACGTGCAACACCAGATATTCTGGATTTGAAAAAACATCTTAACTCAGAAATCCAGGGCATATCGAGCAGGATTGCGTCAAAGTTAAACGAAACAAAAAGGCTTCTTGAGATGTCAAAAGGTAGGTTGAATTTACTTTCTCCAAGTAGAATCTTACTTTTTCAAAGAGAAAGGATAGAGGGTTTTCTGGATGATGTTGAAAAGATGATGAAATTATCGATCCGGACGAAACGTAACTTACTTTTAAGAGATGGTGATGCGTTGGGTCATTCAAAGGTGATTAGAACGATAGAATTCATGCCTGAACGACTTGATTCAAAAATCGGTACGATTAAAAATATGGTTGGCAAAAGACTTGACATGAAGAGAAATGATCTTGAAAAAGCAGAATTATCTTTAAACACTTATGATCCGATGCAACCTCTCAAAAGAGGGTATGCGATGATCTTCAAAGGAGATAAACTCGTCAGGTCCATATTTGAAATCAAAATGGCCGATGAGATCGAAACTTTACTTGCAGATGGAAAGATACTTTCAAAAGTTGAGGAGATAAAGGATGGAAGAGAAAAAAATAGATGAAATGTCCTTTGAGGAAGCATACACTGCTCTCGAGGAAACTCTAAATTCTATGGAGAAACAGGATATACCTCTCGAAGAATCGATGCAACTTTTCAAAAAAGGTGTTGCACTTTACAGAAGATGTAAAGTACTCATAGATTCTGCTTCTCTTTCGGTGAAAGAAGTTCTTGGAGATCTTGAAAAGGAGATGGAAGAAAACGACGATCTGGGAAGATGAACCTCTTTTTAAAAAACTTAAATCTATGAACACTGATGAACTTTACAAATTTGCCGAAGAGATACGCGCATATATAGTTGAAATAGTTTCTGCTGGTGATGGCCACTTAGCTCCAAATCTCGGAACTGTCGAGATGACACTGGCGCTTTACAGGATCTTTCCTCCGGATGAAAACACGATTATTTGGGATACAGGTCATCAGGCTTACACTCACAAGATATTGACAGGGAGGGCAAAAGCTTTGCCATCGATAAGGAAATTGGGTGGCATAAGTGGGTATCCGTCGATCCATGAATCGGTATATGATGTTTTTGGCGTAGGCCACGCTGCCACTTCTTTGGCTGCCGGTCTTGGAGTTGAAGTTGCAAAGAAGATGAATTACGGTGATGAAGGTCAGATAATAGCGATAATAGGTGATGGAGCGATGACGTCTGGAATTGCCCTTGAAGCACTTAACCAGATAAAAACTCTCTCTTCAAAGATGAAGATCATCCTCAACGATAATGGTATGAGTATCTCTCCAAGTGTTGGTCAGCTTTCTCAAAGCATCCTTCATAAGCTCCGAACTGCTAAAAGCTACAGGGAGATAGATTCGAAATTGTACAGACTTTTCAAAAATGGATTACTCGGTACTTTTAACGAGAAGGTAAAGGCCTCACTTAAAAAACTTTTGTTGCCGAACAATTTCTTTGAAGATTTTGGTTTGAAGTACATGGGCCCCATAGATGGTCATGATATAAAAGTTATGACGAGGACTTTTGAAAGTCTTAAAGCCGTTGAAGGACCTGCTGTTGTACACATTTTGACGCAAAAGGGTAAAGGTATAAAGTATGCCGAAGAAAATCCAAGAAAGTTTCACAGTGTTTCGATGATAAATCCAAAAAATGGTATTTCCGTTGAAATAAAGAAAAATAGATACTCTTACAGTGAAGTTTTCGGAAGAGTTTTATCGATGATATCGGATTACGATGATAGAGTGATAGGCATAACCGCTGCGATGGAAGATGGAACCGGCCTCAATTATTTTCATTCAAAACATCCAGAAAAATTTTTTGATCTTGGAATAACAGAAGAACTTTGCACGACCTTCGCGGCAGGCGCATCGGTGAGAGGATTGAAACCAGTCTTTTCTGTTTATTCAACATTTTTGCAGAGAGCTTTCGATCAGATAGTTCACGATGTCTCGCTTCAAAATCTTGATGTTGTTTTTGCGATAGATCGCGCCGGTCTTGTTGGACAGGATGGTCCCACGCACCACGGAATCTTTGACATGTCCTATTTGAATCTCATCCCTAACATGAAAATCTTGGCACCTTCTTCTCTGGAAGAATTTGCGGCGATTTTGAAAGCTGTGGTAGGTAAAATTCACGGCCCCACGGCTATAAGATATCCAAGGACATCCGGCTTAGCATCGATGGATGATATACTGTCAACGAGAGCCATCGGAGATCCATTCATGTGGGAGAAAATAATGGATGGAAAAGATGGTACAATACTTGCAGTAGGCTCCATGGTTGAAACGGGAAAAGAGGTTGTAAATTCTCTGAAAGAAAGAGGCATAAACATAGCCCTTTACAATTGTAGAAGTGTTAAACCACTTGATGCAAACGTCCTGAATACGCTTTCTTCTTCTCCAAAGATATGGACGATAGAAGAAGGATCTATTACGGGTGGTTTTGGATCTTCTGTCATGTTAAAAGTTCCGGCAGAATTGAGAGCAAGAATAGATATCATAGGAATAGAAGACGAATTTGTCGGGCACGGAACGAGGACAGAACTTCTTGAAATGGTGGGACTTTCATCTAAAAAGATAATGGAAAGAATATTTTATCAATTGCAAATAAACGCTCGGGAGGGATAAAATTGAAATTTTCCACGAAATACGGAGAAGTGGAGGTTTCTTCGCAAGCATTGAAGACTTTGATGAGAGAGGCAATAGTTAACAGTTACGGTATAGTAGATCTTTCGAACGCTTCTTTGATCTCAACGGTTACTTCACTTTTCAGTGAGACGGATAGAGGAATAAAGCTGGTCGATGATGGATCGAATTTAAAAGCAGATGTGTACGTTGTTGCAGAATATGGTATAAACATTCCACAGGTGGCTTTTAACATGCAGGATGCCATCATATATAATCTTAAAACTTATGCTGGAATAGATCCTCAAGAAGTCAATATACACATCGTTGATGTTAATTTTTGATCGAAAATATGAACAAGGCGCTGATCATGAAAAATATAGATGGCAAGGTTTTGATATCTTGCTTTAAAAAGGGTACTGAAGTTGTATTGAGCCATGTTGATGAATTGAACGCACTTAACGTTTTTCCTGTTCCCGATGGAGATACAGGATCTAACATGGCTTCTGCGATGCTCGAAGCGTGTAAAAATTTGGATGCTCTTGAAAGTAACAGAAGGGACCTCCAGAGTGTTCTCGATGCGATAGAAAGTGGCACTTTACTTGGAGCAAGAGGAAATTCTGGTGTTATACTTTCACAGATCTTCAGAGGGTTCAAACAGGGCACAAAAGGGAAAAAAAGTTTAAAAAGTGAAGATTTTGCTTTAGCGCTTAAATCTGCAAGAGAGGTTGCATACAACGCTGTTATGAAACCTGTTGAAGGTACGATGTTAACGGTGGTAAGAGTACTTTCTGTTGATTCCGAAAAGTATGTGACGGAAGACACCGCTGAGTTCATGGAAAAACTCTGGAAAAGATCCGTTCAAATAGTCAACGATACACCAAGATATTTAAAAAAATTAAGAGATGCGGGTGTTGTTGACTCAGGTGCGAAAGGTTTCTCTTACATAATTGAAGGATTTTATCGGAGTTTAAGCGGTGAAACAACCGTTAACCTTAACGTAGAAAATATTGGAACGAGTGGAATAGTTAAAATATCTCAGGAAGATCTCAAATATCTGTACTGTACAGAAGTGATGGTTAAAACGACAAGAGATGTGGATATCGATGAACTGAGAAATTATTACAGTTCAATAGGAGACTCGTTGATACTCGTTAACTCTGGTGGAATACTCAAACTCCACGTTCACACGAACACACCGGGACTGGCCATAGATAAAGCTTTAGAGTATGGAGAACTTTACAAGTCGAAGATAGATAACATGAAATCACAGCATCATCAGATAATAAACATCGAAGAAAATCCGGTTATTTCAAAAGAAAAGAAGAACTATGGCATCATAGTTGTTGCGGATGGAAGTGGCCTTGAATCTATTTTTAAGAGCCTTGGCGTTGATATAGTTATAAACGGTGGTCAGGCTTCAAATCCGAGTACGGCGCAGATAAAAGAGAGTGTTGAAAGTTTAAATGCCAGGAATGTCCTTATCTTTCCGAACAATGCAAACATATTGATGGCCGCTAATTCGGTCAAAGAGATGGTTAACGGTAAAAAAATCTTTGTTGTCAATACCTCCACGATTCAGCAAGGACTTGCCGGGATTTTTGCTTTCAATTCACAGATGAACCTTTTAGAGAATGAAAGAAATTTGAAAGAAGCCATATCTTCTGTGAGATCCATAGAAATAACACAGGCTGTTAGAGACAGCCAAGTTCAGGATATAAATGTTAAAAAAGATCAATACATAGGACTTTTAGACGGTAATCTTGTCGCTTCATCCGAAGCGATAGACGAAACTATATTTTTGACTCTGGAAAAAGCTAAAGTTAATGAGGCGGAAGTCATAACTGTTTTTTACGGTAAAGATGTGGATGAAGAAGATGCGAATGTTATCTTCAAAGAGATTCAAATCCGATATCCGTCTGCTGATATAGAACTTTACTACGGTGGTCAATCGTATTATCATTATCTTATCTCTGTGGAGTGAATTCAAGGAGGTTTTAAAATGAATAAAATACCTTTAACAAAAGAGGGGTACCAATCGCTTAAGGATGAATTAGCCGAGTTAAAAGAAAAGCTTATGAATGAAGTTGCAAAAAAAATAAAGGAAGCGAGAGAATTTGGTGATTTGAGTGAGAATAGCGAATACGATGAAGCAAAAAATGAACAGGGAAAGATAAACAGCAGGATAAGTGAGATCGAAGAAATACTCGCCAACGCTTTCGTCATAGAAGAAAGCAGGAATTCAAGGGAAGTGAATCTTGGTAACACGATCAAATTAAAAGATCTCATAACTGATGGGGAGATGACGATAATGCTTGTTACGGCACAGGAAGCAGATATCTTCAAAAATAAAATATCGGCTGATTCTCCTTTGGGCGAGGCTATAAACAAGAAAAAAATAGGTGATACTGTGCGTGTTAAGGCACCTAACGGCGCGAAAAAATATCTCATTCTTGATGTGGAACAGAGATAAGTGAAGAACGGGGGAGAGCTGAATGGACGAGATAAGAAATCAAAAGATAAAAGAGATCGATGAGATAAAAAAAGAAGGAATAAATCCTTATCCTTACACCTTTGATGTCAAAGATAGGATCTCATCCGTGATAGAAAAATTCAAAGATCTTCCAAACGGAGATAAAGATGAGAGCCTCACACTTTCAATTGCCGGTCGTGTTATGGCGGTGAGATATCATGGTAAGTCTATCTTTTTCGTCGTGCAGGATTCCACGGATCAGATACAGTGCTACTTGAATGTCTCGATCGGAGAAAATGAATTTTCATTCTTCAAAAATCATGTTAAAGTTGGCGATTTTGTCGGAGTTACAGGGTTTCCATTCAGATCTCATACTGGAGAATTGACGATTTTCGCCGCGAAATATCAATTGCTCTCAAAAGCTGTAAGAACGTTACCAGAAAAATGGCACGGGTTGACGGACAAAGAAAAGGTTTACCGTCAAAGGTACGTAGATATGATAATGAGTAGAGAATCGTTCAACAGATTCAAAGCAAGATATGAGATCATAAAGATGGTAAGAGAGTTCATGAATTCTGAAGGGTTCACGGAAGTCGAAACTCCTATACTTCAATTCGTCACGGGTGGGGCAACTGCAAGGCCCTTTGTAACCCATATTAACGCGCTTGATTTGGATATGTATCTCAAAATAGCACATGAGCTTTACCTGAAAAGATACATAGTGGGTGGTTTTGACGCTGTTTACGAGATAGGCAAATGTTTCAGAAATGAAGGCATAGATTACAAACATAATCCCGAATTCACGATGATAGAGTGTTACCGGGCTTACGTTGATTACAATTACATGATGGATCTCACAGAAAGACTCGTCTCTCACGTCATAGAAAAAATAAATGGTACAACGAAGATCACCTATCAGGGCAGAGAGGTCGATTTTACAAGACCGTGGAAAAGAGTAAAGATGAGAGAGTACATAAAAGAACATCTCGGTGTCGATATACTTTCTGATACGGATGATGAGATGGTCAAAATTTTGAAAGCGCACGATGCCCTTCCAGAAATAATGGAAAGGGGACATTACATAGAAAAATTGTGGGATCTTGTTGAGGACACAGTTGTCAACCCAACATTTTTGCTCGAACATCCCGTTGAAATTTCTCCACTTGCCAAAAAACACAGGGAAGATCCGAGAGTAACGGAAAGATTTGAAGTGATAGTGCTCGGTAATGAACTCGCCAATGCCTTCAGCGAACTGAACGATCCGATAGATCAGAGGGAAAGATTCGAGGCACAGGCTGCGTTGAGAAGTTCCGGTGATAAAGAAGCACAGATGATGGATTTCGATTTTTTAAGAGCGATAGAGTATGGAATGCCACCAACAGGTGGTCTTGGTATAGGTATAGATAGACTTGTGATGTTTGCTGTAAATGCTTCGACGATAAAGGACATAATAGCCTTTCCACTTGTAAGACCTGAAACTTTTGATGAAAGTGGAATGGAAGTTGAATCGGAAGAATGAAAAAATATTTCGGTACCGATGGTGTTCGTGGCATCGCAAATGAGGAATTAACGGCTGAATTCGCTTTCAAAATTGGAAGAGCAACGGCCTATGTGCTCGAAGCTCACGCCCACGCCTTCAAAGAAATTCTGATAGCGAGGGATACAAGGATATCCGGAGAGATGTTCGAAAGTTCTCTTACTTCTTCGCTCCTTTCGATGGGATTGAATGTTACTCTTTGCGGTATCATGCCAACGCCAACTTTGGCGTGGCTCACTAAAAAAGCGCATACAGTCGGACTGATGGTGAGTGCGAGTCATAATCCATGGATGCACAATGGGATAAAGATCTTCTCGAATGGATATAAATTGCCAGATCTTTTAGAGGAAGAGATCGAGAGTCATCTCGATGATGAGTTCACATCGAAAGGTAAGCCTGTTGGCAGAATAGTAAGAAGTGATATGCTCTCCGCGTATATAGAATGGCTTTCAAAAAGGTACAGAGAGCTTAAAGGAATAAGGGTTGCATTCGATCTGGCAAACGGTGCCGCCATTTCAACCGTTCCATACGTTATGCGTGAAATAGGTATCGATGCTACCATATTCAACGCAGAACCTGATGGGATCAACATAAATGAAAATTGTGGCGCACTCCATCCAGAGTTCATGATCCAAAAGATGCGATCTTCAGTCTCTGAATACGGAATAATTCATGACGGAGATGCTGACAGATGTATAATGGTCGGCAAGAATGGAAATGTCATAGATGGCGATGATACGATAGTTATGAATGCTCTGAGCATGAAAAAGGAAGAAAGGTTGAAAAACAACTGCGTCATCGGAACGGTGATGACGAATTTTGCGATTGAAAAGTATCTCAAATCTATGGGAATTGAATTTCTGAGAACACAGGTTGGAGATAGATATGTACTCGAGCGGATGATAGAAACCGGATCGGTGCTTGGAGGAGAACAATCTGGCCATGTAATTTTTCTTGATCTTGAAACTACCGGTGATGGTTTGTTAACGGCACTTGAAACTTTACGTGCGGCAAGAATTCTGAACATTGATCCTGAAAGCTTTTCGCAGACGATTCAAAGGTATCCACAGCTTTTGATCAACGTTAAAGTTGATGATAAAGTTAAGGTTATGAAGAATGAAAAACTTTTAAAATTCATAAAAGATATTGGGAATGATGAAGAGATGAGGATAATTTTAAGGCCTTCCGGTACGGAACCTTTGATCCGTATAATGGTTGAAGGGAAGGACGAACAAAAGGTAAAAAAAGTGGCATTTGAAGCTAAAAACATCATTGAAGAGGTGAATGAAGCTGGAAAGATTCATAAAAATTAAAGGGGCAAAAGTTCATAATTTGAAGGATGTGAGTGTAGATATTCCGAGAAACACGCTAACTATCTTCACAGGGCCTTCAGGTTCGGGAAAATCTTCGCTGGCTTTCGACACGATCCACGCTGAAGGTCAAAGAAGGTACTTAGAATCGTTGTCTTCATACGCGCGCCAGTTTCTCGGTGAATTCAAACATCCTGACGTTGAAGAAATAGACGGTCTTTCTCCAGTTATAGCGATAGATCAGAGAAGCGTTTCGCACAATCCAAGATCCACCGTGGGAACGGTAACGGAGATAAATGATTATTTAAGATTGCTTTACGCAAGACTCGGGATCCCGCACTGCGTTAAGTGTGGAAGACCGCTTGAAAGGCAAAGTGTGGATGAAATTATCGATAGAATAGAGCAAAAATATCCTGTGGAAACAAGGATAGCTATTCTTGCACCTTTAACGACGGAAAAAAAAGGTGAATATAAATCTCTCTTCGATTACCTTAAAAGAAGAGGATTCGTACGCGTTAATATAGATGGAAAAGATCATTCACTCGAAGATGAGATAAAGATAGAAAAACAGGTAAGACATACGATTAAATTAACGGTTGATAGGCTTAAGGTGAAGGATGAAAATCATCAAAGGTTGGTTGAGTCAATTGAAATTGCGCTGAAAGAAGCGGATGGGAAAGTTGAGATCTTCAATTACGAAGATAACAGTATTGAATATTTCAGTGAAAAATTATCATGTCCTGTTTGTGGAATAAGCTTTCCGGAAATAAGTCCTAAACTTTTTTCATTCAACTCACCTTACGGTGCATGCCCTTCGTGTTACGGCATAGGATACACGAATGAAATCGAGGAAACACTCGTTATTGATGATTCAAAACCTGTCGGTAGCGGTGGTATCATACCGTACAGAAGTGGAAAATCATTCATCGTTGATATGATAGAAAAGATGATAAGAAGAATGGGAGAAGATCCTGCTCTTCCAATAGAAAAACTGTCAAAAAAGGTTAGACATGCAATATTGAAAGGTGGTCCTGGCTTTAAAGGGCTTGTCGATCATCTCATGGACAGGTACGGTCACTCTGAATCTGAAGATGTCCGTGAATGGATAGAAAAAAATTTCATCGTTCAAAAAGTTTGTACCGCGTGCAACGGCAAAAGGTTAAAACCAGAAGCTTTAGCCGTTACATTCAAGGGTAAGAACATAGCCGAGGTTACGGATCTGACGATCAAAGAATCGTACAAATTTTTTGATGAAATTCAGCTTAGTGCAAAAGAAGAATCGATAGCAAAAGAAATTCTTACCGAAATAAAGAGGAGACTCAAATTTTTAATAGATGTCGGACTTGATTATCTCACGCTTTCAAGAACCGCTTTCACGCTTTCTGGTGGGGAATCGCAGAGAATAAAACTTGCAACACAACTTGGATCAAAACTTGTCGGTGTACTTTACATACTCGATGAACCAACGATAGGACTTCATCAGCGAGACACGGATAGACTCGTTAAGATGCTTGAAGATCTCAGAGATCTTGGAAACACTGTTATAGTTGTCGAACACGATGAGCAGGTCATAAGAGCAGCGGATTACATTCTTGACATGGGGCCCGGTGCAGGTGAAAAAGGCGGTCAGATACTTTATGCAGGAGACGTCAAAGGTCTTATCGTTGCCGATACGCTGACTGGAAAGTACATGAGCGGAAGGATGAGCATAAAGGTCCCAGATAAAAGAAGAAAAGATAACGGCTTTTTGAAATTAAAAGGTGTGAAGCACAACAACCTTAAATCCATAGATGTTTCCTTTCCACTTGGAACCTTAACATGTGTAACGGGCGTTTCTGGGTCTGGAAAATCATCACTTGTTATGGAAACGCTTTATCCTGCGCTCATGAACAGAATATACAGAACACATATACCGGTCGGAGAATTTGAATCGATAGAAGGCATCGATCTTGTGGATAAAGTTATACTTGTGGATCAAAGTCCGATAGGTCGTACTCCAAGATCAAATCCAGCCACATACACCAAAGCTTTCGATGGGATACGTGAGCTCTTTGCACTTACCGAAGAGGCAAGGATACGCGGATACACATCGAGCAGATTCAGTTTCAACATGAAAGGCGGAAGGTGCGAGGCATGCGCTGGTCAGGGCGTTGTAAGAGTTGAGATGAATTTCATGCCAGATGTTTACGTTGAGTGTGACGTGTGCAACGGTAAAAGGTACAACAGAGAAACGTTGGAGGTTAAATACAAAGATAAAGATATAAGCGAGATTTTAGAAATGTCAGTCGATGAGTCAATAAATTTTTTCGAAGGAGTTCCAAAAGTTTTCAATCCGCTTAAGGCTTTACAGGATGTAGGACTTGGTTACATAAAACTTGGTCAGCAGGCAACTACGCTTTCCGGCGGTGAGGCACAGAGAGTCAAGCTTTCATCCGAATTGAGGAAGATCTCAACTGGCCGAACCGTTTACATACTCGATGAACCGACAACGGGTTTGCACTTTCACGATGTGAAGAAACTTATAGATGTGATTCAGAAACTTGTGGATAAGGGAAATACGGTCATCGTTGTCGAACATAACCTTGATGTGATCAAGAATGCCGATTACATAATAGATTTGGGGCCTGAGGGTGGAGAAAATGGTGGAGAGATAGTCAGTGAAGGAACTCCTGAGGAAATAACTGAATTTACCAATTCTTATACTGGTCTCTATTTAAAAGAGATATTGAAAACCAGGGTTGAAAATGCGGGGTGCTGAATGGATTTAAAATCTATGATAAAAGAGAAAGTTTCTAAGAAATATTTCGATCTTTTCGGATCCGAGCCAAAAGATTTCGTGATCGAAATTCCACCGGAAAACTTCGGTGATTATTCGACGAATGTGGCGATGGTAAATGCAAAAATTCTTAAACTCGCCCCAAAGGTGATAGCTCAGAAGTTAATAGATTCGATGGCCGGTGATCTCATGTTTGAAAAATGTGAGCTTGCCAATCCTGGCTTCATAAATTTCACACTCTCGCCGGTACTTTACAGAAGAGTGGTAGATGAATACGCTAAAAAAGTTGACCTTCCTAAAGTAAAACCACAGAAAGTTCAGTTCGAATTCGTGAGTGCTAATCCAACGGGTCCATTGACCGTTGGCCACGGAAGACAAGCTATAATAGGAGATATACTTTCAAAGCTCAACACGGCCGTAGGAAATGTAGTTACTAAAGAATATTACTTCAACGATGCCGGGAGACAGGTTAAAATGTTAGGACATTCGACCTGGATACGTTACAATGAACTTTTTGGACGCAAGGTTGAATTTGAAGAGGATGATTACGTTGCCGGATATCTCATTGAAATAGCTGAAGAATTCTCAAAAGAATACGGCGATAAATACGTTGGCCTGTGGAACGATGAGATTCAGACTCTATTCTCATCTTACTCCACGAAAAAAATTTTCGAATGGATAAAGTTGACACTTGACAAACTTGGAGTGAACTTCGATCTCTACTTCAGTGAAAGATCACTTTACGATGAGGGATTCACCAAAGAAGCCTTCGAAATACTAAAAAAGCGTGGATACATATACGAAAAAGATGATTCGGTATGGTTTGCCGTCTCCAAAGTCCTTCAGAATGAAGAAGATCGTGTGATAATAAGAAAAAATGGCGATCCCACGTATTTCTTTTCGGATATAGCTTACATGATGAACAAATACAGAAGAGGATTCGATAAAGTTTATTACATCTGGGGAGCTGACCATCATGGATACATTCCGAGGATGGAAGCTGCATCAAAAGCTCTTGGAATACCGGATGGATTCTTCAACGTGATCCTTCACCAGTTTGTCACACTGAAAAGCGGTGAAGAAATAGTCAGAATGTCAAAAAGACATGGAGAATTCGTAACACTTAACGATCTTATAGAAGCAGTTGGTGTAGATGCGACGAGATATTTTTTCGCAATGATGGATCCGGACACGCAGTTAGTGTTCGATGTTGAACTTGCAAAGTCAAAAAAGATGGATAATCCCGTTTATTACATTCAATATGCGCATGCAAGAATAAAAAGTCTTATGAAAAATGCAGTAGAAAAGGGAATTGAGTGGGAGAATTCACAATTGACGAATATCGCCAAAGATGAGAGTTCTCTTGTAACGGAAATGGAAGAGTTCCAGAATGTTGTACTTTCAGCCGTTAAAGATCAAAAACCACAAAAATTGTGTAATTACGCATATTCTCTGTCGGAAAAATTCCATTCATATTACAATGATCATAGAATAGTAGATCCTGAAAATTTGGAACTTTCAAAGGATAGATTGAAACTCTGCACGGCTGTGAACAATGTGCTGGAAGCCGTCTTATCGCTTATCGGTGTAAGTGCACCTGATGAAATGTAAATGGAGGTAAAAATGAAAAAGTATATCATATTCATGATCGTTACAGTGCTGTTTTCGGCCATGATCTTTTCTCAATCGGTATCTATATCTTTTCTTAAGATCGAAGGAAATACCTCTCTTGCGACATCGCTTATAACTTCAAAGCTTTCAAATGCTGTTCAAATAGGCCAGCCACTGAATTCCGACGCACTTTACACGGCATTGCAAGCCCTTTACAACACCGGATACTTTTCTTACATAGAACCTAAAATTCAATATTCACCGATAGGACCAGGGCTTGTGATAATACTAACAGAAAATCCTGTCTTAAAATCCGTCGATGTGAAGGTAAATGGACCGGATCTCATAGGAATGGATAAGATAAGGGGTGCGATAACAGTCGAAGCGAGCAAAATTTTGAATCTTGTCGATCTGAAAACATCATTTCAGAACGTGATGCAGCTTTACACGAATGCGGGATACATATCGAATATGATCTCGCTTGAAACTAATATAACTCAGAGCGGAAACAAAATAATCATACCTTCGAACAATCTTGTTATAACTATCAACGAATACGCGATATGGAATCTCAAAATGACAGGTGATTACGGTAACTTAACTCCACAACAGATAATTCAAAATACAGGTCTTTTCACGATGAAAGGATTTGAATCTATGAATCCTTTGATGAAATTATTTTCAAATGCAAACGATGCTTACCCTAAATTTTCTCAAATGCAGGACTTTCAATCAAAATTATTCCAGATGGGTTATTTTTCTCCTGAAACTTCTTTGAATTTCGCCCCTGCGACGGACGTGTCTTCCACCTTCAAAGATCCTGCCGTTGATCTTGTCGTGAATGCAAAACTCATGAAAGTTGTTAAATCCGGACTGCCCATAGACAATTACTTTTTTTCTGGAGTCAGTGAGGTTGATCCATTCGCACTTGCAAAGTACGCTGGCATAACGGCTCCAGCAACAACCAACAATTTCGAGCAACTCGTTCAGCTTGCAAAGATAAGGGATTATTACCAGAAAAAAGGATATCTTTTGACATCGGCTAACGTTGAATATTACAAGTATCAAAGTTCAAATGATGGTTTTATAGATTACAAAGTAATCGAAAGACACATAGGAAAAATTGAAATAACAGGAAATACGAAGACTAAATCTTACCTTATAAGGAGAGAATTGGCCTTTCACGTGGGTGATCCGGTAACTATTCAGAGTATCATTCAAAGTTATAACAATCTCAACAACACTGGATTTTTCACGAATGTGTCGATAACTCCGACCTTCCCATCCACAGACTCAACAACGGTAAACATGGTAGTTACAATCACGGAAAACAACAAGCCAAGGCAGATAGGTGGCTCTTTAACGATAGCACAGCCACAATCTGGACAGCCTTGGTACAGTGGCATATATGCGAGTGGAAATTTGGGACTCGTGGACTGGAATGGTTACGGTGAATCGTTGACTTCCCAGATAAACCTTGGACTGAATCCAAACGCGAATATAACTTATGGTGTTATCTTTCCATTCGATCTCCCGATGAACTTTAACACAAGTCTTTACTACTCAACTTTGAACCCATTTGTAACTGTAAACGGTCAGAATATCTATTACGATGAAAGTGAATATGGTTTATCCGCAAGCATTGGATATCAGCCCAACGTTTACACTTCTTACAATCTGGGAATGAATTATTATTACTTCAACAATACCCAGGGTTCGACACCGATTGCACCTTCGTACCTCAGTCCGGCGACAGGCACATGCAGACAGGTCAATTTATCTTGGAATTACACCAACGTTGATAACACACTACTGTCGATGTCAGGAGTCAACTTTTCACTCGGAGGCTCTTACGCCGGATTTGGAGGGCAGAAGAACTTTGCACAGGGAACGTTTATGGTATCTGGATATCTTCCAATTCTCCCACAGTTATCCATAGGAGGAAGGGTTCTTGTCGGTGATGGATATGGAACGAACTTCGATGTTGGCGGACCAACAACTGTTAGAGGGTGGAATCCGGTTGCCGGAACGCAGGAATTCGTTTCGAATCTTGATTTGAGATACGAGCCACCATCATCCTCAAGCATTCCGATGATGCTTAGTGCTTTTTACGATTTTGGAGGAGCCGGCAATCAGCTTTTCGCTTATGGAAATGTTGAGAATGCTTTCATGAATTCGATAGGTGTTGGAATCTCACTTAACGTTCCATACCTTGGAGTTTTAAGGTTTGACTTTCCTTTCAAAGTTGTTAATAGCACCCTTCAATACGGCGGTATAACTTTTGGCGTTGGCGAGATGTTCTAATTGCATTTAAAAGTGATATAATGTGCAAAAAGAGCATATAAGTGTACTTTTGAATGAGGTAATCGACTCATTCAGCAATTTAAAAGATGGTGGAACAGCGATTGATTGTACGGTTGGAGGTGGAGGGCATGCCGAAGGGCTGCTTCTCCGATACCCTTCTGTGCTTCTTGTAGGCCTTGATAGAGATGAAATGGCTCTTGAGATAGCCAGAGAAAGGCTTAAGAGATTTGGAGATCGTGTAAAACTTTTCAAGTGTAATTTTATAGATCTCGATGGTTTGCTCGAGGAGATTGCGATATCGAAGGTGGAAGCGATATTTGCGGATTTGGGTCTTTCTTCGTTTCAAATAGAAGATGAGGAAAGAGGCTTTTCTTTTAAAACCGATGGCCCACTCGATATGAGGATGGGTATAAATGAGAAAAGCGCATCGGATGTTGTTAACAGTTACGGTGTAGATGATCTTGAAAGGATTTTAAGAGAGTATTCCGAAGAACGTTTCGCCAGGAGGATCGCTAAAAATATCGAGTTTAAAAGACCTATTTACACCACAGATCAGCTTGTAAAGGTTATATTTTCGTCTTTACCTGATCATGCTAAAAAAGATTGGAAAAAAATAGTTATGAGAGTTTTTCAGGGGATAAGGATAGAGGTCAACGATGAACTTAAAAATTTGAATGAACTTTTATCCATCTCAGATCTAAGGTTAAAAAGTGGCGGAAGGATCGGTGTTATTTCTTTTCATTCTTTAGAGGACAGGATAGTTAAGCGCTTTTTTCTCGGAAAAAATTTCGTAAAGATGACCAAAAAGCCTGTAATCCCATCCGAAGAAGAGATAAAGCTCAATCCAAGATCGAGAAGTGCTAAATTAAGGAGCGCGGAAAGGGTGTGAAAATGTGGAAAATGTAAGGGTTCAAAGTTTGGAAAGGGTGGAAGAAAAACGTTCATCTCTTGAAGGTATAGGAGTTATAAGGGCAACCGTCATTGGAGTTGCAGTTTTCGGTTTGCTCTCCGTTCCGCTTCTCTTGAACATTCAAACTTTGAAGTACAATTCAGAGATAACGAACATGACTTACGAAACGCAGAAGATGAATTCGCAGATAACTGATCAGAAAACGTTGATGAATATCTTTCTTCAGAACAATTTTCCAACGTCTATAACGTTCAATGAAAATGGACAGACCTTTTTTGTTAGAAGTACGAATCCAGATATAAAAGGAGACGCACAGTTGGCAGCGAAACTCGCCGGACAATAATATCATATGAATGACGGAAGGATTCGCGTATTACTTTTCATATTTTTAGCCGGACTTATATTTTACGTTGTACGGGGTACTATAATAGTTTCTCATTTTCAAAAAATTCCAATTTCACCTTCAACTGTAATTCTACCGGCACCTTATGGAGACATAATAGGTGCAGGAGATCGTCCTATTCTTCAAAATACTCTCTCTTACGATGTTTACGTAGATGTATCGCACGCGAAAGCTTTATCCCAATTAGAAGGGTGGAGCTATCCAGGAAGAGTTATAGATGTTTTAAACTATTTTGGAATAAATACGGATTCAAAAACGGTCTCCAATATAATAAATTCCGGTAAAGGTGGAATTGAAGTTGGACTTGTGAATGAAAATAAAATTTATTCTCTTCCATCTGATTGGGTGGATTTTTTGAATATCCAGCGTGTGTACGTGCAATCTAAAGTTGCAACGTCTTTAAATGTTGTGGCAAAAGCAATACAGGGAGAATATGAGAATTATATAAAGCCAAAGAAAAATGGTGAGATACTTTACGATGCATTTGGTCCTTACGCTATAACTTCAGGCATAAAAGAATTTGTTAAGCCCGTTGGTGGTGATGAGATCGTAACGACGATAAACCCATCTATACAGGCTTACGCGCAGTCAGCGATCGAAAAAGCAGTTTTAACTAACGCGGCGAGCGGAGGAGAGGTCATAATAACAGATCCAAAGAACGGCGATATAATCGCCATGGCTACAACGTGGCCATGGGATGCTCCGGTGATGGATGTTTTCGAACCCGGATCATCGATAAAGCCACTCATTTTTTCTGCAGCTTTACAGGAAGGAATTGTTGATACCAATACGACCTTCACGGGTCCTTATTACATACCCGATCCAAATATTCCGTTAGTTATAAAGGACGCAGAAGTTCACCCATGGCCAATAGATCTCAGAGAGGCGCTCGTTTATTCTTCTGACATCGCCGAAATGAAGATCGCTAAAAAATTCATAGATACCGTTGGAGATCAGAACTATTATAACTGGTTCCTGAAATTCGGCCTTGGAAAGAAAACGGGTGTTGATCTTCCGAGCGAAGTTGATGGATTTCTAACTCCACCGTCTCAATGGTATGGAATAGGCGGGCAGGAAATGGCAATAGGCCAGAGCATTGCTGTCACAGGTGTTCAACTGATCTCGTCTTTGAACTCGGTCGTTAACGGAGGATATCTCATAAAGCCTCACATTCTTAAAGAGATAGTCTCCCCGTCAGGAAGCATCGTGAGTGTTTACACTCCACAATCAACGGAGATTTTCAATTCTGCCGTTACCCAGATAGTTAGAAGTTTCATGATTGATGTTGTTGAAAAGGGTACGGGTATGCCTGCAAAATTGCCGGGCGTTCTTGTTGGCGGTAAAACCGGAACTGCCGAAAAATCTAGCGGTGGTAAAGTTTCTACCAAAGGACCTTATTTCTCGATCTTTTATGGCTTTTTCCCGGCTGATGATCCGGTTTATTCAATTTTAGTCATGGTCGACAGTCCATCGAAAGGACTTTATTACGGTGAGGATGTTTCTGCTCCGGTCTTCCATGATATAGGAGAGTACATATTGAACAGCGGTTATCTTCAAACGGATCAGAGTCATGTCTTTTCATCTTTTGCGATGCCAAATTTGAAAGGACTGACACTTAATGAAAGTTTATACATTTTAAATGAACTCTCGATCTCCGCAACAAGGATATCCTTTAATGGTGATGGCGTGGTGCTCGAGCAATCTCCTGCTCCGAATACACCTATCTCCACAGTTAAAAATGTTAAACTTGTACTTGGATCACCATTTTAAGGGGTGAAAATGATGAGTAAACTTATATGTTATAAATTGAGAAAAAGATTTGGAAGAAGACTCGCGGTGGATGATGTTTCTCTTTCCATAGAGAGCGGGAACGTGGTGGGGATTTTAGGACCAAATGGGGCTGGAAAAACAACTATATTCAACATGATCCTTGGGCTTGTTATCCCTGACTCGGGACACATCTTCAAAGATGCCAAAGAGATAACTAACACACCGGTCTATCTTAGAGCGAGAAATGGAATAACTTATCTCGCACAGGAGCCATCGATCTTTACAGGCCTTTCGGTTGAAGACAATCTCAGACTCGTCCTTGAAAATTTTGACCACTCAAAGACTGATGTAAACTCAAAGATCCGTGAACTTTTAAGTAAATTTGGATTGCTTTCATTCGCAAAGCAAAGGGCGGAACTTCTTTCGGGAGGGGAAAAAAGAAGACTTGAAATAGCGAGAATGATGACGCTTTCCCCAGACTTTTTACTTTTAGACGAACCATTTGGAGGTGTCGATCCCATGACGGTGAAGGAAATTCAGAAGATCATCTTGAATCTTAAAAATAACGGACTCGGCATCATAATAACGGATCATTCAGTGGATAGAATAGTTGAAACCGTCAATGAGATATACGTGATACACAAAGGTAAAATTTTAGCGCACGATGCACCGGATAAGGTGCTTAATGATCCTGAAGTTATAAGGAATTTTCTCGGTGAATGATCTCCTCAAGCTTTTTTGCCGTTTTCTCTCCAAGAATCTCTTTTAACTCTTCAAACGATGCTTTCTTTATCCTGCTGAAATTTTTAAAAGTAGCCAGAAGTGCTTTTTTCCTCTTTGAACCTATTCCAGGAATCGAATCAAGACCCGATTCGATCATACTCTTATCCCTAAGCGAATAATGGTAAGCTGTGGCAAATCTGTGGGCTTCATCACGGATCTCTATGAGAATTCTCAGTGCACCATCATCGAGAGGAAGATGAAGATCTTCCCTCGAATCGGGAAAAACTATCCTCTCATCTGACTTCGCAAGCCCCACTATGCTGGCTTCCTTTCCGATCTTTGAAATTACATCTTTCACGGCGTCAACCTGGCCCTTACCGCCATCTATCAAGAGCAGATCCGGTAAAGGATGCTGTGAATATCTTCTCCTAACAACCTGTCTCATCGATTCAAAATCATCTATCTTTGAAAAATTTGCGAGCTTATACCTTCTGTAAAGTTTCTTGTTTGGCTTTCCATCTTCGAAAGTTACAACAGATGCAACGGTAAAGGTTCCATGTGTGTGAGAAATGTCTATGCCTTCTATGAATTTAGGAGACACATTCAAAGAAAGCAACTCTGCAAGTCTTTTCAGCGAAACTTCTACGAAGGCCGCACTTTTAAGATGATCTTCCAAATTTTGAACTGCTATTGAAATGAGCTTCTTTTCGTCATCATCTCTTGCACCGTCTACATCACTTGAAAGAACTTTTGACCATTTTTTGATACCCTTAAAGGTGCTTTCCAGAACAATTCTTGGCGCTGGCTTTTCACCCTTACCGATGTAATACCATTCTAAAAAATCTGCGTAACCACCGTTTATTTCAAAGTCAAATTTGGCAAGCATCATTCCATTCCTTATTTTGATGAGCACCGCTGCATTGCTTCTCACCGTTAAAACATCGACATCTACCGGTTCGGAAAATTCAACTTTTTGCTCTTCGAAAAACCCTTCAAGTCTTTCGTACATTCTTTTCAATCTTGAGGCAGATTCGAACATTTCTCTTTCGGAATAAAGGTCTATCTTTTCTTTTATCCATGATTTCAAACGAGCATAATCACCATGAAAGAAGGCCTTGGCTATTTCTATCCTTTTTGAATATTCTTCTTTTGAGATCAAATGCGCACACGGAGCGGAACATCTCTTCATACCGTACTCTATACATGGACGTTTAACCCTTGAGAGATCGTAATCACAATTTCTTATCTGAAGGATAGGTTCTACGATCTCAACAAGCGATCTCAAAAAGCTTACGCTTGTGAACGGACCTATTGAATCCTTAACCTTATCATGTGTTATTTTCATGTAAGGAAATTCATCTTCGGTGAATATCAAATAAGGATAAACCCTTGTGTCTTTTAAAAGTACGTTGAACTTAGGTTTGTTATCGTATATGAGATTGGCTTCAAGCAGAAGGGCTTCTCTTTCGTTCGAAACCACTATATATTCAAGACTATCTGCCGTTTCAACTATTTCCTTCCCTTTTTCAGTTGCATGAGATGAAAAATAATTTGCCAGTCTTTTTTTCAAATTCTTTGCTTTTCCAACGTACACAACCTGTCCTCTGGATTTGAATATGTAAACTCCAGGACTTTCAGGAAGATCCTTTTGCTTCACAACCATAAGACTTTACTCTCTGTACCTCAAAGCTTCAACAGGAGGTATTTTTGTTGCATTCCTCGTTGGAATGAAGGTTGCAATGATAGATATAGCGTAAAAGATTATGCCAAGGATAAGGAAACGATACCATGGTATGAAAACAGAACCAAGATTAAGTGTCAAATATATGAGATACGATGTAACTATTCCTGAGATGAATCCTATAAGAATACCCACGATAACGACAAAGTTTATCTCCAAAAAGAAGCTTCTGAAGATCATATTCTGACTCATTCCGATAGCTTTGAGTATTCCAACAGTCCTTCTCCTTTCATGAAGAGATTTAACTATAAGTATCGCCAAACCTATTATTCCAACGGAAAGTCCAAAATAAAGGAATGTATTTATTATGTTAACGAATCCATTCAATATATTCGTGAAGAGATCAACTGTTTGCTTTGAAAAGAGCGTGAAGATGAATCTTATCTTCATGAAGGCAGTCAACTTCTCAAAGTTAGCGTATTGCTGTACCGAATCTTTTCCTGCAAGCTTTGTCAGTAAAAATTCTGTTGGATGCAAAGCTGTACCGAATTCCGATGTTGTCTTTCCCGATGCGTAAAATCCGTAAGGAATAGCGTTGTAATTACTCGTACTGTCTAAAATACCAACTACTGTAAATGTTTTTGGATTTTTGAGGATAGTCGATGAGGTTGTTACATTCTGTGAAGGTCCTGAAAAGTTGAATGAAGATCCACCTTCATTTGATATTTGAACCTTTTGACCGATCTTCAAATTGTTAAATCCAAAGGCTATAACGCTTCCGGTATGATCATCAAGATATTGCCAGAGACCTTTTAAGTCTTTGATCCCGTTGATGGCATCTTTAACTTGTAAATTAAGGCCATCGACAAGTTTTTTGTTGAGAATAACCATCTGATAATCGTTAGACATTTTGCCTTTCGATGCGTACTTGACGGAGATCATGGACATAGTTGCATAATCCGTTATGAAATTCAAACCTGAAAGTTGTGCGGATGTCAGGTTGATCTTCCCTATCATCGGTATTCCAACCGTATCATATCCTCCAAAGATAGTTTTCTGAGCTGAATTTATCTGGAGCGTTTCGGAATAAGGGATAACGGTCATCAAAGAGATGACAAAGATGACTATCGCATACATGGCTATCGTCAATCCGGCCCTTCTTTTATGCTGGGAAGTTTCTGCTATTGCGAGTTTAACGGATGCCCTCGATGATCCTCTCGAAAAGAATCCAAGAAAATGATCGAAAATTTCGAAATTGTAGGAGAGCAAAAAGAGTGCTGCAAGCAATATCGAAAAACTTCTCAACCCCAGAAGCCATAAAGATTTATCGCTCTGACTTTCTATGTATGGAATCAGATTAGACGCGAATGCAAAACCAACGACACCAATAGAGCAGATGTTACCAATTATGCGTCTCAACCTTTTATTTCCAAAAAATAATGGAAAGATCAAAGCGAGAATCATTATTCCACCGTAAGTTACAAGGGCATTTGACGATAAAATTCCTGCGAACGAGATCAGTGCAACGAAAGAAAAAAGTATCAAAGTTGATATGAATCTATTTTTCTTATTTTCATTTCCAGTTTCGGGTATTTGCCTTATAGCCCTGACTATATTCAATCTTCCAATTCTGAATGACATGTAAAGCAACACTGCGGAAGGTACGATAAGCCCAACCAGAAAGCCATAAATCAGCGAAGTAGTTGTGAAATGCAGGACAAAATCAAAATTGCCTGTGTTGATGAATGACATCACTTGTGTTTTCAAATTTCCTGCAAAACTTGAAAATTCCTCTATCATAAACCATGCAATTCCAAGTCCGACAAAAACACCTGCAAAAGATGCTATTAAGGAGTATACAAACCCTTCAAAATAAAGGATGAATCCAACGTGCCTCCTTGAAAAGCCGATCGCTCTCAATGTTCCAAGATCGCTCATCCTTTCATCTGAAAGCATCGTATAAACATTTATGAGTAAAAGTACACCTGCACCTATCGAAAAACCACTCAATATAAGGAACAACCATCCTATCTGTCCCTGATTCAAAGACTTGATCTGATCTTCTTTGACGTTGTTCACCTTTATGAACGAACCGGCAGAGTTCATCAAAGTATCATCGACAATTTTAGTGTATTGAGCACCACTCAAGTAATTTCCACTGTTTGCCACAAGAACTTCTGTGTACTCATCCGCATTAAAAATACTTTTCATCTGATCCAAACTCATGAAAATTGGAGAGGTAAAGCCCTGGGTTCCTTTATATCCAAGTATCCCAAGCTGGGGAACTATTCCAACTATTTTAAATATTTGCGGAGCCCCGAATATTATCTGAAATGGATTTATGAGAGCTTCGAATTGATCTCCAACTTTAAGATTGAGCGCATCCGCAAAAACATCACTTACAACTACATTGTTGCCAGAAAGATTAACATTGGGAAAAAGTGCACCATCCCCAAATTTTTTAAGTTCCTGAACATTAACTCCTATGAAATTAACCTGCGAAATTTTATTTGGATCGAGAGATTTAAGATCACCAACGGGCGCTGCGACCGTACTCTTCGTTATTATTGGTAAAACTGACGTTACGTACTGAGAAGTTGAAAGTCCTCCAATTATCTTTTCAATTTCACCATTGGTAAAGTATGGATTCGATTTGGGTGTGACAACCTCATCTATCGTTCCAAGATTTTTCCTTACTCCTGAATAAAGAAAGTACTGGAATGAATCGTTTATCACAAAAGATCCAACGATGAAGGCTGTGCCCGTCAACGAACCTGCGATTATAAGCAACATCGTCACTTTGCGTCTGAGTGCGTTTCTCATTCCCATTTTTGCTAAAATCTTCCATTTCATGGCTAAAATAAAAGTCACGATCACGATGAAAATCGCGACGATAGATAGAATAAAAAATGGTGCTGTCAAGATTTTCCTCCAAAATTCTTTTTTATAATTATACCATATTTAAATCGTCCATCGCGTCAATTTTAAAGGAGAAAAAGAGAATTATCACGCCCGATATAATATTTATCGTAATCTTGACGCACATCATGAGAAATAAATGAACATTATTTTCAACGATTTTTAAGTGTGAAAAATGGCAAAAAAGTTCGTCTGATTTTTCAATTTTGCCATCTTTTTATATTGACCTTAAATGTATAATCAATTGCATTTAGCTTAAATATTCTTAGTTATCATCATTTGCTCATAATTATCGTTAAATATCAAATAATATTCGTTTACAGATCAATAAAGCGATCTTTTTTTATTGTTTTTTAATGGTGCAAGATTGTGAAATACAAATTCACAATCGCCAAAAATCCTTATTTAATGCCCTTCTCCAGCAATAATCAATTGGAAGACCACAAAACCACTTTTTTGAATGCAAATGATCTTTTACCCTTCGAAGGGTCGATACGCTCAACCTGGAGTGATCTACGAGCTCGTAATTTTTTCAGCATTTATATGGGTTTATACGTTATTTCATTTTTTACAACTATTCACCTTGGTTTTAAGCACTCGTAAGCATGCTAATCCATATCTAAAGAAGTAATCTTGACGCACATCATGAGATACTGAAAATAATAGGATTTGACCTTTTGGAAGCTATAAAATGGGGGGCTATTTATCATCCAAAGAACAGTGGTGCGAGGTTAAACTCTAACGGATTAACCTACACAGTCACTCCAAACGGAGTTAAAGACCTTTTGATAAATGGAAAGGATATGGATCCTGATGCGGTATACACTATAGCTGTTAACGATTATATAGCAAATGGTGGGGATAATTATTTCATGCTAAAAGGCGCAAACCGGTATGATACTGACTATCTATTGGCTGATTCATTGAAAGAATATATCCAGAATATAAGTCCTATAGATTCGTATCCATTTACAACAAGATGGGTAGAGCAAAACAAGATTTAGAACTTATCCGTAAATAGTTCATTGATGCACAGGAATCTCATCCTTACAAAAAAGGCGATTCCCGTAGTTTGATAAACCGTATCTTTAATGTGACCCCCGACCTGATTTGGAGCTGGAATGATGGTATATTTGTCCTTGACATTTTTTGTTACATTCACGCACATCATGAGGAGATTTAGTATAATAGATGTCGTAAGAATCATCAACTGTTATTGAGTTTCCATGCGAGTACGAGTACTTGAACTATGTATCCTTTTGTACTACAATGTTAGTGATGATGAAAAAACGATTATCAAAAAACTGATCATCAGAGAAAAGCAAATCTTTACGTATCGGAACTGGCTAAGATGAGCCCCAACATAGCTGTTGGAAAGGTGCGTGAATGTTGCATTCGTATGTATTTAATTGCTTTGTGTAGGGAGGATATATGAGTGAAATGACAGCATTGAAAATAGGTGATTTAGAAGCGCGAATACCTATTATTCAAGGTGGAATGGGTGTAGGGATATCATTATCTGGTTTAGCATCTGCCGTTGCAAATGAAGGAGCCATTGGAATTATTTCATCTGCAGGAATTGGCATGTTAGAATCTGATTTTGCTAAAAATTTCAGAGAAGCAAATGTAAGAGCGCTCAGAAATGAAATAAGAAAAGCAAAAAGTTTAACGAATGGTATCGTTGGAGTAAACATAATGGTGGCACTTTCAGATTACGATGAACATCTCACGGTTTCAGTAGATGAAGGGGTCGATCTCATCACCTCAGGAGCAGGACTTCCTCTTAAGATGCCTGAAAGAATTCTGGAAGATAAGAATGGAAAGAACAGGACAAAATTTGTTCCAATAGTTTCTTCTGGAAGAGCCGCAGATGTTGTCTTTGGCTACTGGTCAAAACATTATAATTTGATTCCAGATGCTGTTGTTGTTGAAGGACCTATGGCCGGTGGTCATCTTGGATTTAAGAAAAATCAAATCGATGATCCGAATTATGCGTTAGAAAAGATATTTCCGGATGTTATTGCCGTTATAAAAAATTATGAACAACATTATGGTAAAAGTATACCAGTAATCGCGGCCGGTGGCATATTCACAGGAGCAGATATTTATAAATTCGTCCAGTTAGGAGCCAGTGGTGTACAGATGGCAACAAGATTTGTTGGGACTTATGAATGTGATGCATCGATGGAGTTTAAAGAAGCGTATATAAAGAGCCAAAAAAAAGATATCGTTATAATTGACAGTCCTGTTGGAATGCCAGGCAGGGCATTACGGAACAAATTTTTAGATGATGTAGATAGTGGAATTAAAAGACCACCAAAGTGCCCGTGGAAATGTTTAAAAACTTGTGAGTACATGAATTCTCCATATTGTATTGCGCTTGCATTGACCAACGCCAAGAAAGGATATCTTCAGGACGGTTTTGTTTTTGTTGGAGCTAATGCATATCGTGTCAAAGAAATAGTTTCGGTAAAGGCGCTTATTGATCTTCTAAAGAAAGAGTATGTCGAAAGTTCGCTTGCACACATTTGACCGATGAAAATGTGCAAAAATGTTCGGTGCTGAGAATAAAATTGAAAACTTATTTTTAATCTGATGAACGAGGATTTTGGAACAAGTTTGTAATTTTATCCGTTTAAGCGAAACTATAATTTTTATTTGATTTAAATGGGAGGTTTTTGTGATGTCTGAAATTATTATGGAGAAAAAAGATAAGATTGGATTTGTAACCCTTAATAGACCAGAACAATGGAACACGTTCAATGTCCCTCTTGCAAGGCAACTCAACGATTGTCTGAATCAAATGGATCTGGATGATGAGATTAGAGTTATAATAATTAAGGCGAATGGTAAAAATTTTTCCACAGGAATAGATTTGAACGAATTCAGCGGAAAAACTCATGAAGAGTACCGTAAAATGATAAAGATCATGGATGAACATAATCATACGATATCAAAGATGAAGAAACCTGTTATTGCAGAGGTTCAAGGATACGCTCTTGCAAACGGAGCGGGTCTTGCCTTTGCGTGTGATATGGCCGTTGCGGGTGAAAGTGCAAGGTTTGGTACAACCGCAATAAATGTTGGATTGATCTGCCTTGGCCCCGCTCTTCCGTTAAGCAAACTTGTTGGAAGGAAAAAAGTTTTGGAAATGGTTTTAACTGGAGAAATCATAAGCTCTCAAGAAGCTTATCAATTGGGTCTTGTCAACAAGGTCGTACCTGATGGAAAACTCGAAGAAGAAACGATTAATCTTGCACAACTTCTTGCATCAAAGAGCCCACTTGCGCTTCAAGCAGGAAAGCAGGGAATATACGCCATGCAGGATATTCCATATCATCAGGCAGCTGACTATATGAGCGAAATATTTGCGAGTTTAGCATCAACTGAAGATGCACAGGAAGGCATAAAAGCTTTCAAAGAAAAACGTTCTCCGAAATTCAAAGGGTAAAGATAATTATCACCATTCTAAATGGTTAAATCTTTGATCCAATATTCTATCATCGAATTTCCACGCTTTATTCCTCTCACTGAGAGCTTTCTATAAGAAACCTTTTCATATCATCAGTTATTTTTTCATAAACATGTTTTCTCTTTATGGGAGACCATGACCATATTCGTTATGTTTTTCTCTGTTAGAAACATTCTAAGAACTTATCCGTAAGTATTTCATTAACATCACCCTCGACCTGATCGGGCGGTGGGAATTACGGTGTATTTGTCCATGATATTTTTTGTTACATTCACGCACATCATGAGAAGATGAAATAGAATTTCAACCTTTCGAAGAATTTTCAGCTAAATTCGATAAGAGAGACATAATCATGAGCAAGAGATATCTTGTCAGGGGTAAGTTATCCACTTTAACAAAAAATTCTTGACATGTACCTGATCTTGGGATATAATTACAGATATGTCAATGGATCTCATTTTGAAAATGTATTCGTTACGTTTTTGAGATCCAAAAATGTATAAGGAGGTAAGAGAATGAAAAAGACCCTTGCAATTTTGATGGCTGTGCTACTCGTTGGAGCAGTCGTTGGGATGGCTCAGGCAGTTGTTAATCCGAACACTTTAGTCGAAGAAACAATAGGCCCATTCGATTCGATGGACCCAGCCTGGTCTTACGACACAGCATCTGGTGAAGTTATATGGCAACTTTACGACAACCTCGTTCAGTACGACGGAACATCAACGGTGAATTTGATTCCTATGCTTTCAACAAACGTACCTTCAGTGGCAGATGGAACAATTCTTGACAATGGAACGACTTACGTTTTCCATATCCGCCAAGGCGTTTACTTTCATAATGGAGACGTTTTAACACCACAAGATGTCGTCTATTCGCTCGAAAGAACTATTATTTTTGACAGATCCGGTGGACCTTCTTGGATGTTAGCAGGGCCTCTCTTCCCGATGATTGATGGTCAGTACGTGAGCACAATAGTTCAAGTTGTTGCACAGGAACTCGGTTTAAGCAATCCTCTTAATTACACGAGTTTGAGTTCTCTTAGCATCTTTGCAACAGGCACTAAAAATCCTTTGAACGATAAGTACAAGCAGGCCTTAATTGACACCTTCAATCTTCTCGCAAAGGACTTTGAAATAAAGGGTAACGATGTGATAATTCACCTTCCACAGCCTTATGCTCCATTCCTTTACATCCTTGCACACGGTGCGAACTGGTCATCGATACTCGATCAAAAATGGTGTGCCGATAACAACGCGTGGGACGGAAGTGCTGACAGCTGGTGGTACTATCATAATCCAGTTGAAAGTGCCGATCCACTTCACAGTATAGAAAACGGAACGGGCCCTTACGAACTTCAATACTGGATACCTGGACGGGAAATGTCCTTTGTAAGGTTTGATCATTACTGGGGCAAACCGGCACCTGTTAAATACGCCATAATAAAGTACGTCAATGAATTCACGACAAGGTTGCTCGATCTCCTATCAGGTCAGGCAGACACTATTTATGTTCCTATAGAGAATCTTTCTGAGGTTGAAAATAACCCGAATGTTAAAGTTATAAAAGGGCTTCCAACTCTTGAAGTTGATAACATTTACTTCACATGGAATATAGCCGCAAATGGAAATCCTTACATAGGCTCTGGAAAATTGGACGGAAATGGAATACCTCCGGATTTCTTCTCCAATTTGGATGTTAGAAAAGCTTTTGAGTATCTCTTCCCTTATAAGCAGTACATTCAGCAGGCATGGAATAATAATGCACTTCAGCCGAACAGCTGTATAATTCAAGGATTGCTTGGGTATGATCCTAATATTCCAATGTACGAGCAGAATCTTGCCAAGGCAACTGAATACTTCAAGAAAGCATACAATGGTGAACTATGGGAGAAAGGTTTCAAATTCACCGCTGTTTACAATTCTGGAAACACGACAAGGCAGATAGCGATGCAGGCTCTCAGCAATTACGCAAGACAGATCAATCCGAAGTTCCAGATAACTGTTGTTTCAGAACTTTGGTCTAATTTCCTCAATGATTACCTTGCAGAAAAACTTCCGATGTACATGATGGGATGGCTTGCAGATTATCCTGACCCGTATGACTTTGCCGATGCCTATTTTGCATCGACTGGTGCTTACGGTGGTGCGCTCGGCCAGAACTTCATAACTTTTGCCCAGACAAATCTCGATCCTCTCGTTAACGAATTGATAACAGACGTTGTGCCAGCACAGCGTGCGGCAATTGCAGAAAAACTCTCGATGATCTCCTACGATAACGCGCTCTACATCTGGACGGATCAACCTGAAGCTTATTGGGTTGAACGTACATGGTTGAAGGGCTGGTATTACAATGCCATGATGCCTGGCATCGATTTCCATGCTTTATCTAAATGAGAAAGTGTCATATTAAATAGATAAAAATGGGGACCATTGCGATATGGTCCCCCTATTTTGATCTTGTGAGGACGATTGCATTAAAATTACCTGTTGTTAGTTCTATCTTAACTTAAATTTATCTTGAAGCGCAGTAATTTAAAAGTTTATAATCGATAAAAGAACTTTTTTGAAAAAGGCGGTGTTTTGATTGTTAAGCTTCATAATGAGGAGATTACTCTTGTTACCGGTGACTATACTTGGGTTAACGCTTTTGATCTTTCTTTTCATGTCAGCGCTTTCTCCTTACCAGTTGCTGAGCACCTATGTGAGCAATCCAAGACAGCTTCAGGGAGGAGCTGCTAAAACTCTTATCAAACAGTATGGACTTGATAAACCTTTTTACATCAAGTACGTTAATTATCTTGATCAGATAATTCATGGGAATTTGGGGTGGTCTGTGACTTTGAACGAACCTGTTACAGAAACGATAGTGCAGCGATTTCCAGCGACGATTGAGTTAGCCATTTACGCGATAATCCCAATAATCTTCATAGGTATATGGCTTGGGGTAGTGGCAGCCGTTCACCATAATGGTTTCATAGATCAGATCTTAAGGGTTGTTGCATTGATAGGATATTCGGTACCTGCCTTCGTGTTGGGACTCGTTTTGCTCTTCATCTTTTACGGTGTACTTGGATGGTTGCCACCAGGAAGATTGGGATTGAGCTTTGACATGATATACAATTCACCTGTCTTTCATCATTACACAGGGCTTGTAACGATAGATGCGCTTTTAAATGGGAGGATATGGATGTTTTTGGATGCTATAAAGCATCTTATAGACCCGGTAATAACGCTTTCATTTCTATCGTGGGCAGGGTTGCTTAGAATAACGAGATCCTCGATGTTGGAGTCTTTGGGGCAGGATTACGTGAGAACAGCGAGGGCCAAAGGATTGAGTGAGAATGTTGTCATAAACAAACATGCGAGGCGGAACGCGCTGATACCGGCGACGACCGTTGCAGGGTTGATGTTCATAGGGATACTCGGAGGAGTTGTTATAACGGAGACGATCTTCAACTTTCCGGGGATAGGCAGTTTGATGGCTCAGGCATCGGAACAGCTTGATTATGCGACGGTGCTTGGACTGACACTGGTATACGGTCTTGTGACGGTCATAGGCAATTTGATAGTCGACGTTTCTTACGCACTTATAGATCCGCGTGTAAGGTTGGGGTGAGTTGAATGGAAGGCTTTATAAAGGTCGTAAGGAAGATCTTCAGAAATCCTGTTTCTTTTGTGGGTGTTTTGCTCGTTGCTTTTTTCATAGTTATAGCTGTTTTCGCTCCACTTTTTGCGCCCCCGCAGTACCCTTCAAATCCTTACATGATGCCTCAAAGCGGTCTTTCGGCCGTACCAATGCCTCCGTCGGCTCAGCACATCTTTGGCACGACACAAGGTCAGTACGACATATATTACGGTGTGATATGGGGTACGAGAACGGCTTTTAAGGTTGGTATAGTTGTTATAGGGTTAGCTTTGATAATAGGAATCTTCATAGGGACGATGGCTGCGTACTTCGGTGGTTGGCTTGATGAACTATTGATGAGATTGACTGATATTTTTCTTGCCTTTCCGTTTTTCGTTGGAGTCATCGTTGTCATAACGATCCTTGGTCCGGGTATCACAAACGTGATGTGGGCCCTTGTCATCTTTTATTGGATGACTTACGCGAGGCTGATAAGGGGAAGCATGCTTGAAATAAAAGAGAATCAGTATGTAATGGCTGCAGTTGCACTTGGCACTCCTGGAGCAACGATAATAACGCGCCATCTCATACCGAATTCCATTTTCCCAGTTATAATTCAAGCGTCAATGGACATGGCGACGATACCATTAACGGCTGCCGCACTTTCTTTTCTTGGCCTTGGAGCTCCTGTAGGTTACGCTGACTGGGGTCAGCTCGTTGCGTTCTCAAGGAACTGGATAATCACGCCATCAGGTGGTAACCCATTCACCTACTGGTACACGATCTTCTTCCCATCCATAACGATCGTCCTTTACGCTCTTGGCTGGAACTTACTCGGAGATACTTTAAGAGACATTCTCGATCCGAGAATGCTTATATGAGGGTGTGATCAAAATGGCAGATAAATTACTTTTACAGGTAAAGGATCTTCATACGGTCTTTCACACCGAAGATGGAACTGTTGAAGCCGTAAGCGGTGTTAATTTTGAAATATATGAAGGAGAAACTCTTGGTATAGTTGGGGAGTCAGGATGCGGAAAGAGCGTAACTTCACTTTCGGTCATGCGCCTTCTTCCAAAACAAACTGGAGAGATAACGCAGGGTCAGATAATCTTCAAGGGTAGAGATCTTTTAAAATTATCCGAAACTGAGATGAGACATATTCGTGGTAAAGATATAGCGATGATCTTTCAGGAACCGATGACAGCGCTAAATCCTGTTTATACTGCTGGAGATCAGGTTGCAGAAGCGGTGGAACTTCATCTTGGAAAGAACAAAAAAGAAGCGTACAAGTACGCGGCTGAAATGTTTGAAAAAGTTGGGATACCGATGCCTGAAAAGAGACTGTACAACTATCCTCATGAGCTCAGTGGAGGGTTAAGACAGAGAGTGATGATAGCGATGGCATTGTCTTGCAATCCAAGTCTTTTGATAGCCGATGAGCCAACGACAGCGCTTGATGTCACGATTCAGGCACAGGTGCTTGATCTCATGCGTAACCTTTTGAAAGAATACAATTCCTCTTTGATGATGATAACGCACGATTTAGGTGTTGTTGCAGAAATAGCTCAAAGGGTTGCCGTGATGTATGCTGGACAGGTTGTCGAGTACGGAAACGTCACAACGCTATTTAAAAATCCATCACATCCGTACACGATAGGTCTTATGAAGGCTATACCGAGGCCGGACATAGAAGTTGAAAGACTGATTTCGATAGAAGGAACCGTCCCCGATCTTTTTCACATGCCGAAAGGATGCAGATTCAACAACAGATGTCCTTATGCAACGGAGCAGTGTCTTGAGATGCCGCCACTTTTCGAAGTTGAGCCAGGGCATTTGAGCAGATGCTGGAGATACAAGGAATTGAAGGATTTGGTGAAAAAAGAGGACGGTGTTAGCGTTGGCAGCAAATAAAACCGAACAAAAAAATGTTGTTCAAGAGCAAAAAATAGAAAATATTCTTTTAGATGTGCAGAACATGAAGAAATACTTTCCGATAAAGGCAGGAGTTTTAAGGAGCGTTGTCGGACAGGTCAAGGCTGTCGATGATGTTTCCTTCTACATAAAGAAGGGAGAAACTCTTGGCCTTGTTGGAGAGTCAGGATGTGGAAAGACGA
>Ga0078972_1003947_pt1 | contig 42617 bp, 31 predicted proteins | sample YelNatPaOPGAMG01_FD_67568 | JGI IMG/M metagenome (GOLD analysis project Ga0078972, IMG submission 67568) | Hot spring thermophilic microbial communities from Obsidian Pool, Yellowstone National Park, USA - OP-RAMG-01 (SPADES assembly) (version 2) | ecosystem: Environmental > Aquatic > Thermal...
TTCTACAATCACAATGCAACTTGCAAGAGAACTCTTTCTTTCTAAAGAGGTAACATTTGAAAGAAAGATAAAGGAGATGATTCTTGCCCTAAGACTTGAAAGAATCTATTCAAAGGAAGAGATATTAACCTATTATGTGAATCAGGTATTCTTTGGTTCAGGTGCCTATGGAGTAGAAGCAGCAGCAAGAAGATATTTTGGGAAACATGCAAAAGATTTAACTCTTGCTGAATCAGCAATGCTTGTTGGTGTTCTTCCATCTCCAAGTGTATATGCACCAACAATAAATTTTGACCTTGCAAAAGAGAGACAGAAGATTGTTCTTGATAGAATGGTAAAGAATGGATTCATAACAGAAGAAGAAGCAAAAAAAGCATATGAAGAGGAAATCATCTTAAAGGAGTATAAAGAGGATATATCAAATGATCCAAATGGTTGGTTTATAGATTATGTTAAGGATAGAGTAAGAGAGATATTGGGTGAAGAGATTCTTTATAAAGGTGGTCTTAAGATATATACAACCATAGATCCAGATATACAGAAATTAGCATTCACATCTTTTAATAAGGTTATAGAGGATAACATAAAGGCAAAGATATTTTCAGATAAAAAGGATGACCTTGGAGTAAGACAACCTCAAGGAGCAGTTGTTATCCTTAATCCAAAAACTGGTGAGATACTTGGTATGGTTGGAGGAAGAGATTATTCTGAAACTCAGTTCAATAGAGCCCTTGCTTTAAGAAAACCTGGTTCATCTTTTAAGATATTTGATTATACTCCTGCAATTGAAAATGGAGTTGTAACTCCTGCAACAATTCTTGTTTCAGATGAAATAGAAATTGCTGGATGGAAACCAACTGAATGGGAAGAGGAGGGTAAATTTTTTGGACCTTTAAATGTAAGACAGGCATTAACAAAATCTTCAAACATCTGTGCAGTTAAAACTGGATTAAGGGCTGGTCTTGATAGAGTAGTATATTATGCAAAAAAGATGGGGATAAGAACACCTCTTGAACCATATCCATCAATGACAATTGGAGGATTTGAAGTTACTCCTCTTGATATGGCAGTTGCTTATGGAGTTCTATCAAATATGGGAGAGAGAGTAGATGCTACAGGAATATTAAAAATTGTTGGAAGAGATGAAAGAGTAGTATATGAGAATAAAACAAATCCGGTAAGAGTTGTATCACCTGAAGCATCATATGTAATGACAGATATATTTAAAGATGTTTTATACTATTATTTCCCTCAATTTAAAAATATGCCTATTGCATGTAAGAGTGGAACAGCAGGAGACTTTACAAGTGGATGGTTCATAGGATATACAAATGATTTTGTTGTTAGTTGTTATGTTGGTTCAGATAAAGAACTTATTGGACTTGAAGGTGTGAAAAACTGGGGAAGAAGATTTGCAGGTGAAATCTGGAAAGATATAATGACAGAACTTATCAAGATTAAAAAACCAGTGGACTGGGAGAAACCAGAGAAGGTTGTTTATAGGTCTTATTGTTCCAAAACAGGAATGTTAAAAAATTCATATTGTAAAGGTACAAGGTATGATTTATATATAAATGGCACAAATATCCCATTGTGTTCTTATCATAGAGAATATAAAGTTTATGTTTGTAAAGAAAATGAAAATTTAATTGCTGGTAAAAATTGTAGCGATGACGATAAAAAGTTGAAAGTTTACTATGATCCTGATGATATACCAAAAAACTATTGTAACTGTAATGGATTATCAACTGAAATAAAACTTACTGCCCCTAATTCTGCCCTTATTGAAACTCCTGTTGTTTTAGAGGTACAAACTGACTTTAAAATTGGAGATACTCTTGAATTTGATATTAATGGAGAAAAAACTTTTGTAACTTCACCACCTCTTAAAATGATGTGGTACCCAACAAAACCAGGGAAATATTATATTTCTATTTATTTATGGAGTTTTGATGGCTTGCTAAAGGGAAAAACTGGAAAAGAGATAAATATAATTGAACCTCCAAAAAATAGTCTAATTATAATTAATCCTTTAAATCCAAAATTGAATGATAGAGTAACAACTTCATTAAAAGATCCTCCTGAAAATAGTTTTTCTGTAATTGTTTTTATTAATGATGAAATGAAAGGTGTTTTATTAGAAGAACCATATAATTTTGTTTTTGAGATTACTAAAAAAGGTAAATATAAAATTACATATAAAATTTATGATTTATATGGTGAACCAATATTAACTCTTTACAGGGAATTTGTAGTTAATTAGGTTGATTCGTCTTCTTCATTATTTTTAATTTTATGTTTATTTTTCTCTATATATAGAATTAAATTAAGAAGATCTGCTGGAGTAACTCCAGTTAATTCTTTCGCATCTTTTAAGGTTTTTGGTTTATATTCAGTTAATCTTTCTTGAGCCATCTTTGAAAGATTTGGAATAACTTTATAATCAATATTTTCTGGAATCGTAATCTTTTCATATCTCTTTAAACCCTCTATCTGTTTTTGCTGTCTTTTAATATAACCAAAATATTTTGCTTCTATCATAACCTCAAATATTACATCTTCATTATAATTTGTTACTTCAGGTGAAAGTTTTTTTAATTTTTCAATTGAAAAAGTTGGTCTTTTAAGAAGGTCAAAAATTGAATATGGAGTATTAATCGTATCTTCTTCAATTGATTTTAGTATTTCATTATTTTCATAAGATGGGTTTATTTTTTTATTTAAAAGAATATTTATAAGTTCATTTATCTTCTCCTTCTTCTCTATAACTTCTTTATATCTTTCATAATTTATCAAACCAATTTCATAAGCAATTGGAGTTAATCTTATATCTGCATTATCCTGCCTTAATAAAATTCTATTTTCAACATGTGATGGGGTTATTCTGTATGGTTCCTCAATACCTTTTTTTATTAAGTCATCTATCATAACTCCAATATAACTATCCTCCCTTTTTAATGTGAGTAACTCTCTACCTGAAGCATACATTGCTGCATTTATACCTGCTAAAATTCCCTGACCTGATGCCTCATCATATCCAGTTGTTCCATTTATCTGACCTGCAAGAAAAAGATTTTCAAATTTATTTGTTTGAAGGGTTGGCAGAAGTTCTTTTGGATCAACAAGATCATATGCAATTGCATAACCAGGTCTTATCATTCTAACATTTTCAAAACCAGGAATTGTTTTTAATATCTCTATCTGATACTCCATTGGAACACTCATATACATCCCCTGAATATATGTTTCATCTGTGTTAAAACCTTCTCTTTCAAGGAAAAAAGAGTGCTCTGTTCTATCTGGAAACCATCTAACCTTCTCCTCAATTGATGGACAGGTTCTGGGACCAACTTTAACCATTAATCCCATAACAGATGGTGCATAATTGAGATATTTTCTTGTTACTTCAATTGTCTTAATATTTGTTGTGCCTCTATATGATGGAAGTTGATTTTCCCAGATTTTTGGCTTTGTGTTAAAAGAGAAAGAAATTGGTATTTTTTCTCCCTCATCAATCTCCAGTTTATTTAGATCAATTGATTTAATGTCAACTCTTGGTGTTGTTCCCGTATTAAATCTCTTTATATTAAATCCAATTTTTTTTAAAGAATCTGCAAGTCCAACAGAAGGTAGTTCACCCCACCTTCCTGCCTCTATCATCTCTTTTCCAATGTGAACAACTCCTCTTAAAAATGTACCTGGAGTTAAAACTATTGACTTAGCAAAATAAGTTTCCCCTGTTTTTGTTATTAAACCTTTTAATCTATCTCCTTCAATTATCAACTCTTCAACAAGTCCTTGCCTTAAAAAAAGATTTTTTTCATTCTCAAGAGTTTTTCTCATCTCTTCTCTATATCTATATTTGTCTATTTGAACTCTTGTTGACCAAACTGACGGACCTTTTGTTGTATTTAATAATTTAATTTGAGTTAATGCTTTTTCAGCATTTTTTGCAATTTCTCCACCAAGAGCATCAACCTCTCTTACAACCTGAGCCTTACCAACCCCTCCAATTGCAGGATTGCACGGGGGATGGGCAATAAATTCAATAGAAATTGTCAAAAGAAGGGTTTTTGCACCTAATCTACTTGATGCAAGGGCTGCCTCACAACCAGCATGACCTGCTCCAACAACTATTACATCAAAATGTTCCATAGGAATTAAATTATAACATACTTTATTGATATAATTTAAAGAATGGAAAATAGATTTTTTAAATATTTTTTAATTTTTATAGGTATAGTTTCTGTATCTCTTGCAGCAATATTAATAAAAATGTCAAATTCTGAACCAATAGTAATAGCAACATTTAGAATGGGAATAAGTTCATTAATTTTACTTCCCTTTTACTTTATAAAGAAGAAAAATTTTATCTTTAAAGATGATTTGAAAATCTTCATTCTTTCAGGACTATTTCTTGCTTTACACTTTTATACCTGGATTACATCTCTAAGATTTACTACAATAATGAGTTCAACAGTCCTTGTAACAACAAATCCTATTTTTGTATCCATTTTTTCTTATTTTCTTTTCAAAAAAATTATAAAAAAGAAAACTATTTTTGCGATTATATTGTCAATTATTGGAGTGATTTTTATGTCAAATGGGTTTTCTATTTCATCAAACTTAAAAGGGAATTTACTTGCTCTTTTTGGTGCAATTTTTGCTTCTCTATACATTATCTCAAACTACTATTTAAGAAAAAAATATGATTTATTTGATATTATATTCCCAGTATATTCAATAAGTTTTATTGTTTTGTTTTTTTTATCAATTCTTTTAAAAGCCAAAATATATCCACTTCCTTTTAATGAATACTTACTTTTTTTTCTTATTGCGCTAATTCCTCAAGTTATTGGACATTCAATTTTTAACTATTCATTGAAATTTTTTTCTCCTGTTTTCATAAGTTTAACTATTCTTGGAGAACCAATTGGAGCAACAATTTTTGGTATTATTTTTTTTAAAGAGATCCCAAAAATTCTGGAAATGATAGGTGGATTTCTTATAATAACTGGAATAGTAATATCAGATAAAGAATAGGTCTTTAAATTTTTAAAAAATTATTTATAATTTAAAACTATTAATATGAAAAAATCTTTAAAGATTAACTTAATGTTATTTATTGTTCTTTTAATTTGGGCAAATTCATATGTTCTTATAAAAATTGCAACAAGAGAATTATCGCCTGCCTCAATTGCAATTTCAAGGTTTTTTATCATATTTCCTTTTCTTTTTCTTTTTCCCTCTCTATATAAAATAAAAAATATTAAAAAAGTGGATTTATTAAAAATTTTATTTCTTGCCTTTTTAAATGTTCCTGGTTATCACCTATCAATAAACAAGGCAGAAACTTTAATAAATGCCTCAACTGCATCCTTAATCGCAGGATTAAATCCTGTTTTAACCGGAGTTCTATCTATTATTTTTTTAAAAGAAAGATTTAGAACAATTAAAATTTTTGGGCTTTTTGTATCTTTTTCTGGAGTTTTTCTTTTAACATATGGTCTTTCATATGGCTTTCATTTGAATAATTTTATAGGTGCTTTCTTTAGTTTTTTATCTGTTTTATCATGGGTTATTTCAACTATAATCTCAAAGCCTTTATTTAAAAAATATGATCCCCTTGATACAACAATCTGGATAATATTTATAGGAACATTTATGCTTGTTCCATTTATTAAAATTGATAATATTATTGAAATTCTAAATATGAATACTTTAACATTTTTATCAATACTCTATCTTGGATTTCTATCCATTCTTTTTGGATATACATTCTGGTATAAAGGATTAAAATATAAAGATGCTTCAACTACAAGTTCTTTTATATATCTAAATCCAATAATTGGTACAATAAGTGGTATGGTTTTTTTAAAAGAAAAATTATCAACTTTATCGCTTTTAGGTGCTTTTTTAATTATTTTAGGACTTTTTATGGTTAATCCACTTAAGATGGAAAAGGAGATTTAAAATTAAAAATTTCTGAGAAAAGTGAAAGTTCTTCTTCATAATCACCTTCAACAAAAATATGATGATTGCCTAAAGGTCTTTTTAAAAAATATTCTGAATCCCTGTTTATCTTTAATAAAATTTGTGTTCTACACATATTTTCGTCTCTTAAATTATCAATAATTTTACATCTTGAATAGAATATATTATCAAGATTTTTTCCTCCAATTCTAACAAGAGTTCCAACTTCTTTATTAAAAAATCCTTTTATACCAACCCCTTTTCCTGTTTCAAAATGGGTTGTGAGCATATAATCATTCACTATAGATAAAGGGACTGTGCAGTGAGCCAAAATTAAATCTGATGTTTTATCGCCTTCTCTATCAATCCATGCAATATTTCCCATAAAAGGTTCTTTTCCACTTATTTTTTTCATAAAATACATTGTTAAAGTTGAAGGAATATCGCCTTCACATCCAGATATTAAACCCTTACTTGTTAATATAGAAAGTGCAAGACATCCAGTTGTATTAAGTGGCTCTATTATTCTAAAACACTCCATGCTGATTAAATCCCAGCCATTTTCTTTTATCAACTCATCAAGTGCAACATAAACTTTTAGTGCTTTTTTTATATCTTTTTCATCAATATTTATAAGTTTAGTTGTTTTTTTCTTTATCTCTTTTAAAGTTTTATTAATTTTTTCATCATCAGAAATCTTATTAACTTTTTCTATAAATTTTTCAATTGGATATTTTTCTACTTTAATTCCAAATCTATCTTCAATAATATCTGGTTCAGGAGATGATGAGATAAGCCAGTAACTTGGAGAGCCAATCAGACCGAATTTCTTTCCCTTAATTTCATCCTTGATTTTTAAAACATTCAATGTTCTTAATAAATCTTTTTTTTCTGATTTTCTATCCCATAAAAAAATTCTTCCTTTACCATCAAGATAAGAATTAATCTCAATTGATGCTGGAAGTGAATTATTGTACTTGTTTGCTATAAAAATATATGGTGATTTAACCTTATCTTTAATATTCAAAAAATTTTTCTCAGAACCTCCTGTTACAATTAAGAAAAAAACAAAATCAAACTTTTCTTTTTCATTAAATTCATCTGCCTCAATTTCTTTATTTTTAAGAAAATCTTTAATATCATCCATAAATTTTATTTCTAAATCCCTTTTTCCTTTATCTGAACTTAATGGTATTAACCCAATTTTCATAAACACCTCCATAAATTAATTAAAAATTTTTGAAAAATTTTTAAGGAATGTCTTTCTATGACAGATAGAAATACCAAATTTCTCTAAACTTTTCAAATGTTCTTCAGTACAATAACCTTTATTTATAGAAAAATCATATCCCTTAAATTTATTACATAGAGTTCTCATAATTCTATCTCTAACTACCTTTGCAACTATTGATGCGGAACTGATTATTGGGATTCTATCATCCCCATTAATTATTGCAATTGTCTTATATTCCTTTATTATTGGAGTATTACCATCAATTAAAATGAGAAGGTTTCCATTAAATTTATTTATTTCAGGATAATATAGTGAATAATTTTTTCTGAAATCATAATTTTTTAAAAAACTTTCATTAAATAAAAATGACTCTTTTCCAAAAATAAAATTTAAAGAAAGATAAACTCCTTCTTTAAGTGCTTTTGAAATTCCATATTTATCGATATATTCATTTGATACAACTCCAACTCCAAAATTAAATCTTTTTTCTAAAAAAATATTGAAAATTTCCTCTCTATTTACTTCTTTTATCTTTTTTGAGTCCTTTATATAATCTGGGTAAAATCTGCAATCTAAAAAAGAAGCAACAACAAGTGGCCCAGCAATAGCACCTCTACCTGCTTCATCAACTCCCACTAAATTCAAATTTAACATTGTTTAAGTTTTTAATATGATTTAATGGCCAAAAAATTATGTCTGCTCTTCCGTCTAATTTTTCTATATCAATTGGTCCAAATTCTCTTGAATCAAGAGAGTTACTTCTATTATCACCCATTACAAATATTTTTCCATCAGGTATTTCAAGAGGAGGTAAATTTCCAGGAGTTGAATTTTTTATATATGGTTCTATAAGTTTTTGTCCATTTATATAGACAAAACCATCTTTTATCTCTATCACCTCTCCTGGAAGACCTATAACTCTCTTTATATAATCTTTATCTCCATAAGGAGGTTTAAAAATAATTACTTCCCCTCTTTTTGGTTCTCTAAATCTAAGTATAAACTTATTAACAATAATTAAATCATTTTCATAAAGAGTAGGATTCATTGAAGACATTTGAACTTTGTATGGTTCAAACACAAAAGTTCTAATTATAAATGCAAGAGCAAAGGCTATTATAAAGGTTAGAATCCAGCTAATTATCTCTTTTACTATTTTATTCATATCTATTTATTATTTGATTCTTCTTCTTGAGGTTCTTCTTTATTCAATTCCTCAATAATATGTTTCATTTTTCTTTTTTCTTTAACTTTTGCTTTTTTGCCTTTAAGTTGTCTTAAATAGTAAAGTTTTGCCCTTCTAACATCACCTATTCTTACAACTTCAATTTTATCAATTGATGGTGAATGTAAAGGAAAAATTTTTTCTACTCCAACTCCAAAAGATGATTTCCTGACTGTAAATGTTTCTCTTAAACCTCCGCCTTTTCTTGCAATACAAATGCCTTCAAACATCTGAATTCTTTCTTTTCCACCTTCTTTAATTTTTATATATACTTTTAAGGTATCCCCTGGTTTAAAATCAGGCAGATCCTCTCTTTTAAAACTCTCTTCAACAAGTTTTATCTCTCTCATTGTTTTCCTCCTGAGTTAATATAGAAATCTATTATACCAGATTTTTACAAATCTAAAATATGATATCACATTTGTTTCAAGTTGACAAATTTTTTTAATATCTTAATATATTATAAGAGTTTAAAAGGTTTTTAATTAATGAATAAAGTTGAATCTATAAAAAGAAAGATTGGTGAGAAAGTAATTGAAAAAACTAATATAAAAGATGGAGTTGTAAAAAATTTCTTATCTTTAGCAATTCCATCTGTTGGAGAAAACCTTCTTCAGACAGTATTTTCTTTTGTTGATATGGCTTTTGTTGGGAGATTGGGCGCTCTTTCCCTTGCAGGAGTCGGACTTGCTAATCAATTAATTTTTGTTTTTCTTGCAATAATGATGTCCATAAATATTGGAACAAATGTTTTAGTTGCTCAAAATTATGGAGCAAAAAAATTTGTTAAAACAAAAGAAATAATTTGGCAATCAATATATTTAGCAATATTAATATCTTTGGGATTTTTTATTTTTGGCCTATTCTTTTCATATTCTATATTTTACCCATTTACTGGCGAAACTGCTTTAAAAAAAATAGCAGGGGATTATCTTTTCTGGATAATAACTCCATCTATTGTTTTCGTTGCGCCAATTATTTTAGGAGCAGCCTTTAGAGGCATAGGAGATACAAAAACCCCTTTTTATGTTACGCTTGTTGCGAATGGTTTAAATATTTTTTTAGATTATGTTTTAATTTTTGGAAAACTTGGATTTCCAAATTGGGGGGTAAAAGGCGCAGCAATTGCGACATCAATTTCAAGGTTAGTAGCATTGGTTGTTTACCTTTTCTTACTTTTTTATAAAAAAAGAGAATTTCATCTTTCAAATTTATTTCCAAAATTTGATTTTGATATAATAAAAAATCTTATAAAAATAGGATTTCCTGCATCTTTAGAAAGATTTATGTTCTCTTTTGGAAATCTTTTTTTTGGAAATGTTGTTCTATCAATAGGAACTGAGGCATTTGCAGCACATAGAGTTTCGATAAATATTGAATCTTTATCTTTTAACACAGGCTTTGGTTTTACAAACGCAACCCAAACGCTTGTTGGTCAATCAATAGGTAACAATGATGAAAAATTAGCAAAAAGATACACATATACATCTTTGAAAATAACCCTTTTTATTATGGGTTTAATTGGTATTATTCTATTTTTCTTTCCAGACCTTTTCATAAGAATTTTTACAGATGATATAAAAGTAATTGAGTTCGCAAGGATTGCTGTAAGAATAATATCTTTTGTTCAACCATTTTTTGCAATGGTTTTAATATTTATGGGAAGTTTAAGGGGTGGTGGAAATACATCTTCGCCTTTATGGGCAACAACTCTTGGCATGTATTTAATAAGAATTCCTCTATCATTTATTCTTGTTAAGATTTTTGGGTTAGGAATGTTTGGCGCCTGGATTGCTATGGCTTTTGATATAACATTTAAAGGTTTTTATCTATATTTTATATTTTTAAAGAGAGCAAATTTTAAAAGATATGTCTTAGAATAAAGGAGATTAAATGAAAGAAAACGATGTGTTAAAAATTTTAGAAGAGGTTATTGATCCAGAATTAAATAAAAATATTATAGAATTAAATATGGTAAGAAATATAATAATTAATGATGATAAAATTTCTTTAACCTTTCTTCTTACAACAGAAGATTGCCCTTTAAAGGAAGATTTAAAAAATAATATTGTAGAAGTTTTAAAAAAATCTGGATTTAAGGAGGTTAATATAAATATGGAAAAAATGAAAGATGATGATTTAAAAAATATTGCTTCTTCATTAAAGTCTGAGAAGAGCAAAAATGAGAAAATTAACAAAATTATTGCAATAGCATCTGGTAAAGGAGGAGTTGGAAAATCTACAGTCACAACAAACCTTGCTGCCTCACTAATAAAATTAGGTTATAAGGTTGGGGTTCTTGATGCTGATATAAATGGTCCAAATATACCAATGATGTTCGGGATAAAAGAGAGACCAGTATCAATTGATGGCATGATTATTCCTATTGAAAGGTATGGTATTAAAATAATTTCTCTTGGTTTTTTAATGGAAGAGGAATCAAATGCTATATTATGGAGAGGGCCTTTAATATCAAAAGCAATCACAGAACTCTTTGAATATACATTGTGGGGTGAACTTGATTTTTTACTTGTTGATCTTCCTCCTGGAACAGGAGATGAAACATTAACAGTTGGGCAATCTTTATCTCTTAATGGAGTTATAATTGTAACAACGCCTCAAGATGTTTCAGTTCTTGATGCTAAAAGGTCTGCATATGCATTCAACAAATTAAATGTCAAAATTTTAGGTGTTATTGAAAATATGAGTTATTTTGTCTGTCCAGAAAATAAAAAAGAATATGATATATTTGGAAGTGGCGGAGGAGAGAAAATAAGTAGATCTTTAAATACAGAACTATTGGGGAAAATACCTCTTGAGATAGAAGTTAGAAGGGGTGGAGATATTGGAGAACCAATTGTAATTATTAATCAAGATTTAAAATCAAGTATTGAATTTATGAATATTGCCAGAAAAATTATAAAGGAACTCAATGTATCCTAAAAGTTTACAAGTGCTTATAGATAATTTAACGAAACTTCCTGGCATTGGGCCAAAAAGTGCAGAAAGAATTGCTCATTATATTTTAAGAATGGATGAAAGTGAATTAAACAATTTAATAGAATCAATAAAAAAATTAAAGAATAAAATAAAATATTGTAAAATATGTTTCAATTTAACAGAAGGTGATGATATTTGTTCAATATGCAGTAACCAATCAAGAGATAAATCAGTTGTTTTAGTTGTAGAAGAGGTTAAAGATTTAATCAGAATTGAAAATCTTGGTTATTATAATGGTGTATATCATGTTCTTGGTGGTCATATTTCAACATCAGGAAAAATCGGAATTAATAATTTAACAATAAACGAACTTGAAGAGAGAGTTAAAAGTGGAGTTATAAAAGAAATAATATTTGCACTATCTCCTCAATGGGAAGGAGATATGACAAAAGAATATATCAAAAAAATATTAAAAAAATATAATATAAAAATAACATCGCTTGCAAGAGGTATTTCTGGTTCTACTTATCTTGAAGCAATTGATGACTCTTCATTATTACAGGCTTTACAGGATAGAAAAGAAGAAATTTAATTTTATAAATGAAAAAAAATTAACAAATGAATTTTAATTTATTTAATTAAATAGGTATAATTTAATAATATTGAAAAAGAAAATTAATTTAATATACTATTTAAACTAAAACTACCTTGTGGAAAACTTTGAAAAAAAATTTAAAAAATCGGTAAAAGTTTTCCACAGGTAATTGTGGAAAGTGTGGAAAAAGAAAGATGAGTGAAATTTGGAAAAAAACTTTATCAGTAATTAAAGATTATCTCTCAACACCCTCATATGAGACATGGTTTAAGAGTACAAAAGTTATAGAAGAAAATGATGAATCTTTGAAAATTGGAGTTATATCTGAATTTGCAAGAGATTGGCTAAGAAGTAACTACCTCCCTTTGATAAAAGAGGTATTGAAAGCAGTAACAGGAAAAGATATGGAAATAGAATTTATAATCCTTGAAAAGGAGCAAAAAGAGTTAATTGAAGAAAAAGAATTTAATAATAAAAATATATATGGTTTAAATGAAAATTATACATTTGAAAATTTTGTTGTTGGGGAAAGCAATAAACTTGCTCATGCTGCAAGTCTGGCTGTTGCAAAAAATCCTGGAAGATCATATAATCCTTTATTTATTTATGGTGGTGTTGGTCTGGGTAAGACGCATCTTATCCAAGCAATAGGACACCATATTATAAATACAAAACCAAATCTGAAATTAACTTATATAACAAGTGAAGTATTTACAAATGAAGTTATAAATTCAATTCAAAAAAATAGAATGAATGATTTTCATGAAAAATATAGAAATGTTGATTGTTTACTCATTGATGATATACAATTTCTTGCTGGAAAAGAAAGGACTCAGGAAGAATTTTTCCATACTTTTAATACTCTTCATAATAATTATAAGCAGATAGTTATAACAAGTGATAGGGTCCCAAAAGAGATACCAACTCTTGAGGATAGATTAAGAAGCAGATTTGAGTGGGGTTTGATGGTTGATATTGCACCACCAGATTTTGAAACAAGAGTTGCTATATTAAAAAAGAAGGCTGAAAAAGAAAAAATACCAGTACCAAACGAAGTTTTTGATTTTATTGCAGAAAATATAACAAGTAATATAAGAGAACTTGAGGGAGCATTAATAAGATTATTCGCGCATGCTTCGCTAAGTAATAAAGAAATAACATTAGAATTTTCTCAAAAGGTTTTATCAGGTTTATATAATAAAGATAAAAAGGTTGATATAACTCCAGAGAAAATAAAAAGTGTTGTTTCAAATTATTTTTCTTTAAAACCAGAGGATCTTGAAAGTGAAAGAAGATCCTCTGACTATACAGTCCCAAGACAAATCGCAATGTATTTGATAAGAGATCTTACAAATCTTTCTCTGCCACAAATCGGTGACATTTTCGGAGGAAGAGATCATTCAACGGTTCTCTATTCAATTGATAAAATTAAAAAGGAATTAAAAAAAGATGAAAACCTTAAAGCATGTTTAGAAGAAATTACAAAAATGTTGATAGGTGATTAAAAACTTATGTATAAATTATTTTCTTATAGTAAAGGATTTTAGAACTTTTTAAACTTTTCCACAGGAGTTACTATATATTCTATTTTATATAAAAATTAAAAGGAGGATTAAAGGATGTTGAAAGTTAAAAAAGAAGAATTAATACAAGGATTTTCTATTGTAGATAGAGTTATAAAATTAACTCCAACTATGCCAATTCTTTCAAATGTTTTTGTTTCAAAAGATAAAGATAAAGGTGTTTTAATTGCAACTGATCTTGAAGTTGGAATAAAATATTATTTTGATTTTGAAGGTGAAATAGAAGATTTTATTGTTCCATCAAGAACATTTGAAAATTTAATAAGAACACTTCCTGATGAATATATAGAAATAACAAAAAAAGAAAGTTATATTTTTATAAATTCAGATGGTAAAACATATAAAATTAGAACAATAGATGATGAATATCCATTTATTTCTATAAGTGATGTTGATAAAGAAATATATATAAAAAAAGAAATATTAAAGAATGGTATAAAAAAAACAAGTTTTTCTGTTAGTGACCCTCAGAAAGGAAGAATAGAATTTGCTTCTCTATTAACTGAAATAAAAGGAAATGATATAAAGATGGTATCTACAGATGGAAATAGATTATCAATTTTTAAAACTTCAGATTTTAAAAAAGACGAAAGTGATTTTTATTTTCTTATACCTAAAAACTGCACTCAGGTTTTAGATAAAATTTTATCAACCGAAGAAAAAGATACAATAAAATTTGGATTTTCAAATAAAAGTTTCTATTATGAAGGAGAGAAAATTTATTTAATCTCAAGACTTGGACAGGGTAATTTTCCAAATTATGAGATAGTTTTGCCAAAAAAAGAAGATAATTATGTATTAATTGATAGAAATATTCTTATAGAATCATTAACAAGACTTCTTTTAATAACAAGAGAAGGAAGTGGGAAAGTTGTTTTTGATTTTTCTGATAATCTTTTAACATTAAAAGGAAGTTCAATTGATGTTGGAGAGGGAAGCGAAGAAATTAATATAAAAGAAGGTAAAATAGAGAATAATAAAATAATCCTTGATAATAGAAAAATATTAGAAGGCTTGAAAGCAATGAGTGAAGATATTGTTAAATTAATAGTTGTAGATTCTGAATCACCAGTTACATGTAAAGATGGTGATAACTATCTATACATAATAATGCCATATAGATCAGAATGATTATTAAAAAATTAAAAATTATTACTTTCAGAAACATTGAAGAACTTGAATTAAATTTTATTGATAAATTTAATATAATAATTGGAAAAAATGGAAGTGGAAAAACAAATATTTTAAATTCAATTTATTATCTATCAACTGGTTCCACATTCATCACAACAAAAGAAAGTGAGTTACCAACATCGGGAAATACAAGTTTTTTTCTCGAAGGTCTTTTTAATCAAAATGGAGAAGAAACAAAAATTGAAATAATTTTTAAAGATAAAAGAAAATTAATATCTATTAATGGAAAGCCAGTTTCGGCCTTAAGAGAGTTGATTGGGGTTGTTCCAATAATTTATTTTAATTACAGAACAAAAGATCTCATTCTTAGAGAGCCAGAAATAAGAAGAGATTTTCTTGATAATTATATATCAATAATGGATAAAGATTATAAAAAATTGATAATGGAGTATCAAGACCTTCTCATGGTTAAAAACTCAACATTAAAAAAATTGAAAGATGAGAGAGGAAATTTTTATTATGAAACACTTCTTTCAACAATAAATGAAGGAATGTATGAAAAAGGTATATTAATACAGGAAAAGAGAGATTTATTTATAAATAAAATAAAAGAGAAAATAATTGATTTTGGATTTAAGGATATCAAAATCGATTATGAACCAAAAGTTATAACACTTCAAGAATTAAACAGGATAAAATCTGATGAAATTGAAAGGGGGTTCAGTTTATTAGGGCCGCATCTTGATGATATTTTTTTTAATAGAAGAGGAGTTGATATCAAGGTCTTACTCTCATTAGGTGAGATTGAAGAACTATCATTATATATTATATTGTCTTTATGGTTTATTTTTTATGAGAAATTAAAAACAGAACCAATTTTTTTATTGGATGATCTTTTTGAAACCTTAGATAGATACAAAATTGAAAATTTAATTGATTTGTTGTATAATTTAAAACAGGTTATATTGACCTCTTTCGATGAAAAGGTCATACCAGTGGAACTAATAAAAAATAGTTCCACTTTTTTTTTGAATAGAATTTAAAAATAGATGAATATTTTATTTTTGGAGGATAATGTTGGAAAAACTATCAAGGATTCTTGATGAATTTTTAGAAAAAAAAGATTTAAAAAAGAAAATCCTCTATAATGATTTAATTTTGAACTGGAAAATTTTTGTAGGCGAAAATCTTGCAGTTCATATTTTTCCTAAAAGTGTAAAAAATAAAGTATTGATACTTTATTCAGATCATCCGGTATGGAGTGAAAATTTTAAAATAATTTCAAAAGAAGTAAAGAAAAAAATAAATGAGTATTATAAGACTGATTTAATAGATGACTTTAAAATTATGATTTTAAGGAAGGAATATGGAAGAAATAAATAATTATGATGCTTCATTTATAAAAGTTCTTGAAGGATTAGAAGGTGTAAGAAAAAGACCAAGTATGTATATTGGTTCAACTTCTACAGAAGGACTGCACCATCTTGTTTTTGAAGTTCTTGATAACTCTATAGATGAAGCGATGGCAGGATTCTGTAAAAATATAATCGTTACAATAAATAAAGATGGTTATATTTCTGTTTTAGACGATGGAAGAGGAATACCACCAGATTTACATCCACAATATAAAGTTTCAGGAATTGAGTTAGCACTTACAAAACTCCATGCTGGTGGGAAATTTGAGGGAAAAGCATATAAAGTATCAGGAGGGTTACATGGAGTTGGAGTTTCTGTTGTTAATGCCCTATCATCAGAACTTTATATTGAAGTATATAGAAACGGTAAAAAATATTATCAATATTATTCAAGAGGCAAACCTATATCAGAACTGAAAGAAGAACCTTTTGAATCAGAAAGTAGTGGTACCTTTATTAAATTTAAACCTGATAATGAGATTTTTGAGACAGTTGAATTTAATTATGAAATTATTAGAGAAAGATTATTAACTCTATCATTTTTAAATAAGGGAGTAAAAATAGTTTTAGTTGATGAAAGAAATGATAGAAGAGAAGAGTTTTGTTTTGAAGGAGGTATAAAATCTTATTTAGATGAATTAACAAAAGAGAAAAATCCTATAATAGAAACAATATATTTTAATGAAGAGAAAGAAGATTATTATTTTGAGATTGTTTTCACATTTACATCTCAGGTTAAAGGGGCATTGCTTTCATATGTTAATTCAATTAGTACAATTGAAGGTGGCACTCATATCACTGGCTTTAAAAGTGGATTTACAAAATTCTTTAATGAAGAAGGATTAAAATTTGGTTTTTTAAAGGAAGACGATACATTTACCTGGGATGATGTATCTGAAGGGCTTTTTTCAATAATAAATTTAAGAATTGTTGAACCTCAATTTGAAGGTCAAACGAAAACAAAACTCGGAAATTCATGGATAAAGAAAGAGTTTGAAGATTTTGTTTATCATAATCTTTTAACAATTTTAGAGAAAAATCCTAATACTTTAAAAACAATTTTAAAAAGAATAGATTTGGCAAAAAAAGCAAGAGAAGCAGCAAGAAAAGCAAGAGAAATTGTAAGAAAAAAAGCATTTTTAGATGATTCTCTACCAGGAAAACTTGCTGATTGCTCTGAAAGAGATCCTGAGAAAAGTGAACTTTTTATTGTAGAGGGTGAGTCTGCTGGTGGAAGCGCAAAGCAGGGAAGAGATAGAAAAACACAGGCAATTTTACCAATTAGAGGCAAAATATTAAATGCAGTAAAATCAACTGTAAACAAACTACTTGACAATAATGAGATTAAAGCCTTAATTGCTTCTTTAGGAACAGGTATACTTGATAATTTTGATATAAATAAATTAAGATACAAGAAAATTATTATTATGACAGATGCCGATGTCGATGGTTCTCATATAAAAACTCTACTTCTCGCATTTTTCTGGATGTATTTAAGAGATATTATAAAAAATGGCAATCTTTATGTTGCTCAACCACCATTATATAAAATATCCTATGGAAAAAACCATAGATATATTTTTTCTGATGAGGAAAAAGATTTTGAAATAGAAAAACTTTCACAGCAGGGGATTAAATTCAATATAAACAGGTATAAAGGATTAGGGGAGATGAATCCTGATGAATTATATGAAACAACTATGAATATAGAAAGTAGAATTATTAAAAAAGTTACAATTGAAGATGCAATAAAAGCAAAAGAGATAATTGATACATTAATGGGAGACGATGTCTCAATAAGAAAAAATTTCATTGAAGAACACTCTCTGGAGGTAAAAGAAGTTGATATCTAAAGAAATTATTTCTCCAATTGAGATAGAACTTAAAGATTCTTATTTATCATATGCCTTAAGTGTAATTATTTCTCGTGCACTTCCAGATGTTAGAGATGGTCTTAAACCAGTACAAAGAAGAATACTTTATTCTATGAAGGAATTAGGAAATCTTCCGAGTCAACCTTTCAAAAAAAGCGCAAGAGTGGTAGGTGAAACTCTTGGAAAGTATCATCCTCACGGCGACGCACCAGTTTATGAAGCACTTGTAAGAATGGCACAGGATTTTACTATGAGATACCCACTTGTAGAAGGTCAGGGTAACTTTGGAAGTATAGATGGAGATCCTCCAGCAGCAATGAGATACAGTGAAGTTAGACTTGCTCCTATATCCCTTGAACTTTTAAATGATCTTGAAAAAGAAACAGTGCCATTTAGGCCAAATTTTGATAACTCTTTAAAAGAACCAGAAGTTTTACCAGCAAAATTTCCAAACCTATTATTAAATGGAGCAAGCGGGATTGCTGTTGGAATGGCAACAAATATACCACCTCACAATTTAAGTGAAGTTATAGATGCTACTATTCTTCTTCTAAGAGATAGAGAAAAAAGTATTGATGAAATATTAAAGGTATTTAAAGGACCTGATTTTCCAACAAGAGGTGTTATTACAAATATATCTGGAATAAAATCTTATTTTGAAACAGGAAAGGGCAGTGTAATAATAAAAGGTAGAGGAAAGTTTGAAAAGATAGGAAAAACATTATCATATATTATTTATGAAATTCCATACAATGTTAACAAGGCTAACCTTATAAAAAGAATCGTTGAGTTAGTAAAAAGTGGAAAATTGAAAGAAATCGATGATATTAGAGATGAATCATCAAAAGAAGGGATAAGAGTTGTTATTGAATTGAAGAAAAGTGCTAACGGTCAAATATTTGAGAAAAAACTTTATGAATATACTGAACTTAAAACATCATTTCCAGTAAATTTAGTTGCTTTAATTAATGGAAAGCCAAAACTACTTTCTGTTAAAGAAGTATTGAACTCTTTTCTCTCTTTTAGAGAAGAAGTTGTTTTAAAAAGAACAAATTATGAATTGAGTGTAGAAAAAAAGGAACTCAAGATTTTAAATGGTATAAAAAAGGGAATTGAAAAACTTGATGATGTTATAAAAATTATTAAAGAATCGAAAGATAGAGAAGAAGCAAGAGGAAAATTAAATATATTACTTTCAATAGATGATGAACAGAGCAATGCGATTCTTGATATGAGATTAAGTAGACTTGTTTCTTATGAACAGCAAAAACTTGTTGAAGATATAAAAAATAAAGAGGAAAGAATAAAATATTTAAATGAGATTATTACTAAAAGAGAAGCACTTTTACAGGTTATTGAGAACGAATTACTTGATATTAAAAAAAGATTTGGTGATAAAAGAAAAAGCGAAATTCTTTTGGAAGATGAAAAAGAGATAAAGATTGAAGAGATGATAAATGATGATAAAGTTATTTTATTTTTAACTCATGATGGATATATAAAAAGAAGTTTGATTTCTGAATTTACAATTCAAAATAGAGGTGGAAAAGGAATTAAAGGTTTGAAACTTGGAAGAGAAGATAGAGTTTATGATATATTCTTCACATCAAATTTAAAAAATGTCCTTTTCTTTACTAATTTTGGTAAGGTATATAAACTTTTAGCATATAATATTCCAGAGGGAACAAGAGAATCAAAAGGCGAAGCGCTTCATATTTTATTACCACTTCATCCAGAGGAAAGAGTTACATGTATATATACTGGAGAAATGGATAAAAAATACCTTTTAATATTTACAAAAAATGGAAAAATTAAAAAAGTTGAACTAAGGCACATTTTAAATTTGAAAAAGAATGGGATAAGAATAATAAATCTTGAAGAAAATGATTATGTAAAAAGAGTTAGAATTGTTAATGGTGATGAAAATATAATAGCAGCAACAAAAAAAGGATTTTTCGCAAAATTCAATATTAAAAATATAAGATCTCAAGGAAGAGCAGCTAAAGGTATAAGAGGAATTAAGGTATTAAAAGATGATGAATTTATAAGTTTTGATATTGAAGAAGACAATAAATCTCTTTTTATAATTACGAGTAATGGAAAAGGTAAGAGAATAAACAGTTCTGAAATCAATTTAAAAAATAGAGGTATAAAAGGAGTTAGAGGAATTAGATTAAAAGGTAATTTTGTAGTTGCATTAAGAAGTGTCAAAGAAGATGAACAAATTTTTGTAATAACAGAAGAAGGAAAAATAATAAGAATAGAACTAAAAAGAGTGCCTTTACAGAGCAGAAATGCATCTGGGGTAAGAATAATTAATCTTGATAAAGATGATTTAGTTAAAGGGATTGCTTTGATGAAGAATGAAAAAATTTGAAACCTTTCCACACACTGCTGATATTGGTTTAAGAGTTTATGGCAATGATCTAAAAGACCTCTTTGTAAACTCAGGCGAGGGAATTCTTTTTTTGATGAGAGAAGAAAAAGATATAGAAGAGAAAGAAACTTATAATTTTAAAATAGAGTCTGATTATTTGGAGATGCTTTTATATAAATTTTTAAATGAATTTATATATCTATTTGACTCAAAAAATTTTATTGCAAATAGATTTATAATTGAAGAATTTAATGAAAAAGAAATAAATGGGAAAATTTTTGGCGAGACCTTTGATCCAAAAAGACATAAAATAAAATATGCTATAAAATCATGCACCCTCGAAGATATGAAATTTGAAAAAATTGATTCATTATATAAGGTTGAAATAATTTTTGATATTTAGATATAATTGAATTATTAAATTTTAAAGGAGGATTAACAATGGACATTTTAACTCTCAACTGCGGTAGTTCTTCAGTTAAGTATCAACTTTACAGATGGAATGAGAGAAGAGTTTTATCAAAAGGGATTGTTGAGAGAGTTGGTATAGGAGGGTCTTTTATTGATCATTATGCAAATGGGAAGGGAAATTTTAAGTTTGAGCATGATTGCCCTGACCATAAAGTAGCAATTAAACTTATTATTGACACTTTACTTGACCCAGAAATGGGTGTAATTAAGGATTTAAAAAGTATTCAAGGTGTTGGCCATAGAATGGTTCATGGTGGTGAAAAATTTGCTAAATCAGTGATCATTGATGAGGAGTTTTTGAAAACTTTTGAGGCTCTTTCAGATCTTGCTCCTTTACATAACCCACCAAATCTTCTTGGAGTAAGAGCAGCGAGAGAGGTTCTTCCTGATATACCACATTGTGCTATTATGGATACTGCCTGGCATCAAACTATGCCAAGAAATGCTTATATATACTCTCTTCCATATGAATGGTATGAAAAATATAGAGTAAGAAGATATGGTTTTCATGGAACTTCATTTTTATATGTTGCAAAAAGAGCAGCGGTTTTATTAGGAAAAGGAAGTTTTGATGTAAATCTTATCGCTCTTCATATTGGAAATGGTGTAAGCGCTAATGCCATTAAAAAAGGCATTTCAATTGATACTTCTATGGGTTTAACTCCTGTTGAAGGTTTAGTTATGGGTACAAGAGCAGGTGACCATGATGCTGGTATAGATATATTTATGATGAGAAAAGAGAATTTAACAGTTGATCAACTTGATAACATTTTAAATAAGAAGAGCGGTATTTTAGGGATAACTGGAAAATATACTGATAGAAGAGATGTTGAAAAAGCAGCAAATGAAGGAGATGACAGGGCTCGTTTAGCAATTGAAATTGAAACATATAGACTTAAAAAATATATTGGAGCTTATTATGCTGCACTTGGTCATGTAGATGCAATAGTTTTTACAGCAGGAGTTGGTGAAATGAGTACAGTTATAAGAGGTAGAACTCTTGATGGACTTGAAGAACTTGGTATTATTTATGATAAAAGAAAAAATGAACTTTCAAGAACAAGAAATGCTGAAACTGAAATAACTGGCGAAGGTTCTAAAGTAAGAATTTTTGTTATTCCAACCGATGAGGAACTTGTTTTTGTTGAGGATACAGTTGCTCTACTTGAGGGAAGATATGATATTCATACAAACTTTAGATATTCTTTTGAAGACCCTGATTATGTAAATCCAGCAAGAGAAGAGGCATTGAAATTAGAATTAGAGAAGAAGCCCGAATTAAAAGAGATAATTGTTAGACCACCAAAAAAAGGATAGTTTTGATTGTAGAGTTATTATATATAACTCCTGAACCAGAAAAAGTGATTGAAAAAGCAGGAAGAGTCTCTCATCAATCTTTTGACAAAGAGACACCTGACAGTCATATTAAATTTATTAGAATGCTTATAAAACTTGGACACACATCTGTTCTTGAGCATGCTGTTGCATCTTTTAGAATTTCAGGTGTCTCTCGTTCGTTAACACATCAACTGGTAAGACATAGAATCGCATCTTATACGCAAAAATCGCAAAGATATGTTGATGAGACATCTTTTGATTATGTTATTCCAGATAAAATTAAAGAAAATGAAACTGCATTAAATTTATACGAAAATTTTATGGATTATTGTAAGGATACTTATAAAAAATTAAAAGAACTTGGAATTCCAAAAGAAGACGCAAGGTTTATTTTACCAAATGCAACAAAAACTGAAATAGTTCTAACGGCAAATCTCAGGGAATTTAGACATATGATTTCTTTAAGAGGAAGCAAAGAAGCACAATGGGAAATTAGGAGATTATTTATTGAAATATTGAAAATTTTAAAAGAGAAAGCACCAACAGTTTTTGAAGATTTTATTATAGAAGATGATTATGTGAGGTGTTTAAATGTTGAAAAGTGACAAATGGATAAAAAAAATGGTTAAAGATTATAAAATGATAGATCCTTTTGAAGAAAAACAGATAAAGCAAGGAGTAATTTCATATGGAATTTCTTCTTATGGTTATGATATAAGGCTTGCAGATGAGTTCAAAATCTTTACAAATGTTTTCAATTCAATAGTTGATCCAAAGAATTTTGATCCAAAAAGTTTTGTGGATTTCAAAGGAAAAGTTTGTGTTATTCCACCAAATTCATTTATTTTAGGAAGAAGCATTGAGTATTTAAAGATTCCGAGGAAAGTTTTAGGTATCTGTTTAGGAAAATCAACCTATGCAAGATGTGGAATAATAGTAAATATAACCCCTTTGGAACCTTGTTATGACAAAGATACAGAGATTTTGACCTCTAATGGGTGGAAAAAATTTGAAGATTTAAAAGATGATGAAGTTGTTGCAACTTTAAATCCAGATACCTATGAATTGGAATATCAAAAAATAACCCGTAGACAAAAATTTAGATACAATGGAGAATTAATTCATATTAAAGGAAGGCAAATTGATTTATTGGTAACTCCTGAACATAGGTTGTTTGTAAAAAATAGATATAGAGAAAATTTTGAATTCATTGAAGCAGGAAAACTATTTGGAAAATATAATTATGAAATGAAAAGAGATTTTATTTGGAAAGGTAAGGATATAAAGTTTTTTAAAATTCCATCAGTTAAAAATAATAAATATATAAGAGAAGGAGAAATAGTAGGGAGAATTATAAACCAATTAAAGGAAACCGATTTTAAAACTCTTGAACTTACTGAAAAATTACAAGACATTCCATATGAAACTATTAGACACAGTTTAAAAGTTTTATTGGAAGAAAATGTTGTTACAAAAAAGGGTATTTATCTTAAAGGCAAAAGACATACAGGTGCTAATAAAAATAATATATGGATATTAATAAATAAAAATTATGAATTTAATCTTGATAAAATGGAATTACCACCAATAGAGATGGATTTATGGGTAAAATTTCTTGGTTTTTGGCTTGCTGAAGGAAGTGCTTATATTAGCCAAGATGGGGATTATATAGTAAAGTTAGCAAATTTCGATAAAAAAATTTTAAATGAGGTAGAAAATTGGTTAAAAAAACTACCATTTAATTATTTCAGAACAGAGACAGGTTTCACAATTATTAACAAGCCTCTTTGTTCTTATCTTATGCAATTTGGGCATGCAAGAGAAAAGTATATTCCAGAGTTTGTAAAACAACTTCCACCTGAGCAGATAAAGCAATTCTTATATGGTTTTATGCTTGGAGATGGCAATTCTGAAACTGAAACTTATACTACATCTTCTAAGAAAATGGCAGATGATTTACAAGAACTGATTTTTAAATGTGGATGGGCGAGTATAATAAGAACAATTAATGTAAAACCACACAAGATAAAGGGTAGGGAAATAAAATCTAATGGATTTGTATACAGAATTAGAATTTCTAAAAAAATGTTAACACCAAAAATTTATCCACACTCATTTAAGAAAGTAAAATACGATGGTTTTGTATATGATGTCACTGTACCAAATCATACTCTGTTTGTAAGAAGAAATGGGAAACCTGTTTGGTCAAGCAATTGTTGGGAGGGACAAATAACTATAGAAATATCAAACACAACACCACTTCCTGTGAAAGTTTATGCAAATGAAGGAATTGCCCAGATACTATTTCTTGAAAGTGACGAAGATTGTGAATTCAGTTATAAAGATAAAAAGGGAAAATACGATAAACAGGAAGGTATTGTTTTACCTAAAATAGAAAAATAAATTTCTTTCCCTGTATTAAGTTATATCATTTTGGTGTCTGGTAACGCTTTGATATTTTGTTCTGTTTTTCTATAAATTCTTCCTCTTCCAAATGAGTAAACTTGCCATTTTCAATTAAAATTGCTCCATTGACCATAGAAAAGTCAACTTTTTTAGCATCAAGAAAAATAGGAATAGTTATTAAATCATTCAATCCTCCAGCAAATTCAAGTTTATTAAGATCGAACATTATTAAATCTGCTGCTTTCCCTTCCTCTATTGATCCTATATAATCATCCATTTTTAAAACTTTTGCCCCACCTATTGTTGCAAATTTTAAAACATCTCTACCAGTTATTTTATCGCTACCATATTTAACTCTCTGAAGTAAAAGACAATTTCTCATTTCTTGAATAAAGTTTCCAGTGTCATTGCTTGAACTGCCATCAACTGCAAGTCCAATTCTTATTTTATTCTTTAATTCCACAACTCTTGCTATACCAGATCCGAGTTTCATATTTGATGTCGGACAGTGTGCCATCCCAACATTACCCTTTTCAAGTTTTTCAATATCACTATCACTTAGATGTACCATATGAGCAAACCAAACTCTTGGATTTATCCAGCCAAGACTTTCCATATAATCAGTAGGTCTTAGATTAAATTTTTCGAGGCAGAAAATCTCCTCATCCAGTGTTTCTGCAAGATGAGTGTGAAGCAAAACATCATATTTTTTTGAAAGATTTAGACTCTCAATCATTATATTTTTTGTCACAGAGAATGGAGAACATGGTCCTATGGCAATTCTTAACATTGCATATTTATTTGAATCATGATATTTTTTAATCATTTCCTCAGTATGTATAAGAATCTGTTCATCTTTTTGGACAACACTATCAGGTGGAAGACCCCCATCTTTTTTTGATAAGGACATAGAACCTCTTGTTGGATGGAATCTTATTCCTGTTAATTTTGCTCCTTCAATTTGAGCATCAAAGATTTTTGTGTTTCCATTTGGAACTAAATAAAGATGATCAGTTGTCGTGGTAACACCTGATTTCATCATCTCCATTATTGCAACAATAGTAGATATATAAACCGCTTCTTCATCAATATTTTTCCATCTTTCATAAAGATAAACAAGCCAATCAAAAAGTTTTAAATCATTAACCTCTTTAATATTTCTAAAAAGAGTTTGATAAAAATGGTGATGTGTATTTACAAAACCAGGAAGCATAAGTTTTCCTCTTCCATCAATAACTTTATCAAATTTACCATCTGGTTTATTTCTACCAACATATTTTATAATATTATCTTCAATAAAAACATAACCATTTTCAATTTCATCTTGACTTTTATTCATTGTTCCAATCATTGATACATCATTAAATAAAATTTTCATCATATTCCTCCATCTCTTTTTATATCAATATGGTGTCAGACACCATATTGATATATTATTCAATAATAAGTGGGACTTTTCTTATAAAAGTTTCATAATGTTTAATAAAATTTAAGTCATTTATTAATTTTTTATCAGTTTTATTTTTTATTCTTGATACATGTTCTTTTGATATATTAAATATTTCTGCAATGTGATTTAAATTAAATTTATTATCAACAAGATATTTTATTACAATATCTCTTAAATATCTATTATTAAAGATATCTTTTCCAAAAATCTTTTCAAGTATCAATAAATAATTATTTGGGTTACCTTTATTATAAAATGAATTAAAATCTGGATAGAGCAGTGAGTTAATAATTTCTTCAACATAATATTGATAAGTTTGAAAATTTGTAGATGTCAAGGAAAATAGTTCATTTATATCAACAATGTTTCTCTCATTATTAATAATTTCCTTATAACTACTCCATTTATAATCTATTGGTTTTTTTACTATATTTGCTTCAACAGGATTTAAGTGTATATATCTTGATACATTAATTAAGTAACTTTCATTGTCAATGTAATAACTTTTAAATCTATTTATGAATAGATTTCCAAATCTAAAATATTTAAAATTGAAAAATTTTGCATATTTAGTATTTAAAATCTGTATAAATTTTGATAGATTTGGATTTATAGTTTTAATAAGAATATGATAATGTGTATTCATTAAACAATAGGATAAAACAATAACATCGTTATTATTCTTTTCTTTTATTAGAATTTTTAAGAAGTGTTTATAATCATCTTCATCTTTAAATATTTCTATTTCATTTATTCCCCTTGAAATCACATGATATACTCCATTCTCAATAATGATCCTTGGTTTTCTTCCCATTTCTAAATCCACCTCTTATTGTGGAAAACTACATCAATTTGGTGTCTGACACTAAATTGATGTAGGGATGGAGGGCAAAGAAGACACGCTCTGGAGTTGCTGGGATTTGCCTAATTCTTGCTTTTGTTGCATTAAAAATGGCATTTGTAATGGCAGGTGCAATTGGAACCATAGTTGTTTCACCAATTCCTTTTGAACCATAAGGTCCAAGTTCTTCATAACTTTCAATTGGAATAGTCTCAATCTCATATGGTGTATCCATGGATGTTGGAATAAGATATGTTGAGTAATTTTTTGTTAAAAATTCACCATTTTTAATGATTACATCCTCCATTAATGCATATCCCATCCCCATAGCAATTCCACCTTCTGATTGACCTTCAAAGCCAATTTTATTTACCACTCTTCCTCCATCAATCAAATTTACAGCCTTAATCAAATTTGTTTTTCCAGTTAAAGTATTAACCTCAACCAGGGCGATACTTCCAGAAAAACTAAAAATATAATGTGGAAGACCAAAAGCGCCTGGAATTTTTGTTTTTGATGTTGGAAAGTTGAAATGACCCTCAACTCTTGGAAGTCTTCTTTTCTCATACAAAATCTCACCGAGATCTTCAAAAGTTATAATCTTTTCTCCAACTTTATTTTTGAAACAGCCATTCTCAATAATCATCTCATTTTCAGAAATATTATAAATTTCATTAACCTCTTTTTTAAGGATAGTTAACATTTTTTTAGATGCTATATTTATTGCCTTTCCACTCCTATATGTTGCTCCTGATGCAGTTGTTGTCCCACAATCTGGAGTTAAGTATGTATCACCAGTTATTATAAAAATTTTATCTTCATCAGATGGTTTTAAAGACTCAAGTGCTATTAATTTAAGAGTTGTTTTGGCACCCTGTCCAAGTTCAACACTACCAGTATAAACATTAAAACCACCATCTCTTCTCATCTCAATCCAGGCACTTCCATAATCAGGAAGACCAACCCCGAGACCTGTTCCCTGATATGATAGAGCAATGCCAACACCAAATTTTTTATATTCACTACTATTCAATTTTATTTTTTCTTTATCTTTATAAAGTGGATGTTTTTCAATTTCATCAAGAATTTTATTAAGTCCAATGCTTGTTTCAATTCTACTACCAATTCCAGTTTCATCACCTCTTTTAAGAATATTTTTTCTTCTTAACTGAACAGGGTCTATATTTAATTTTGTTGCAATTTCATCCATCTGCGATTCCATTGCAAAAGTTACCTGATTAACTCCAAATCCCCTGAATGCACTTGATACACCATTGTTAGTATATATACAAAAGCCCTCTATGTGCGTATTAGGAATTCTATATGGTCCACAAGAGTGTTCAACTGCCAGATTTACAACAGGCCCTCCTAAAGATGCGTATGCACCAGTATCTGCATAAATATAAACTTCATTTGCAACTAATGTTCCATCCTTTTTAACTCCTGTTTTATATTTTAGAATCATAGGGTGTCTTTTCCATGAAAAAACAATTGATTCATCTCTACTAATTTCCATTTTTACAGGTCTTTTAGTTTGATAAGCAAGAAGAGCAAGGTGTATCTGAGTTGTAATTTCATCTTTGCCACCAAATCCTCCACCCATTGGTTCATTAATAACTCTAACTTTTCTTGGATCAATTGCAAGAACCCTTGCAATTTGAATTTGATCTCTAAATGGATATTGACCACCGCAATAAACTGTTAACATATCCTCATTTTCATCATAAAATGCAAATCCACTTTCAGTTTCCAAATATGCATGTTCCTGTCTTCCAGTTCTATATTCATTTTCAATTATTAAGTCAGATTCTTTAAAACCTTTTTCTATATCTCCTTTATTTATAATTGTATGAAGATGAATGTTACCATCTTTATGCAATTTTGGAGAATCTTTTTCTATTGCTTTAAGTGGGTCATCCACAACAGGTAATGGTTCATATTCAACTTCAATCAATTCAAGCGCTTTGTCTAATAAATCTTTTCTTTCGCATGCAACAAGAGCAACTGCATCTCCTAAATATCTAACTTTTTCATAACATAAGACAGGTTGATCCTGAACAACAACACCAAAGCCATTTAAACCCGGAATATCTTTATAAGTTAAGATAGCGATAACTCCATTAAGTTCAAGAGCCTTAGAAACATCAATTTTTTTGATTAAGGCATGAGGATATTTACTTCTTAAAACCTTTCCCCATATCATATTTTCTGCATATTGGTCAGATGGATATTTAATTTTTCCTGTTACTTTTTCTTTTGAAAGAACCTGAATTACTTTTTTCCCAATCCATTTTTCTTTTTCTATTTTTTCCTCTTTTTCCTCAATTTTTATATTCATATTTAACCTCTTATATTTAATAAATAGTTTAGTGATTCAAAAATAAGGTATTTACTAACTTCAATTCTATATTCTCTACTTCCTCTAACATCAGTAATAGGATTAATGTCTTTTTCTAATTCATTGCAGATTTTTAAAATTTCATCTTTTTTATACTGACTCAAATTTTTAATTCTATCTTCAACATTTTTTGCCCTAACAACAGTTGGTGCAACTGAGCCAAGTGAAATTTTTATATCATCAACCTTTCCATTTGTCTTTATTATTTTTGTGCAACTTGAGGCAATTGCTATTGTTAAAGCGTTTCTTTGACCAAGTTTATTGAAAAATCCATATTCATTGTCTTTCATTTTTTTAATTATTATTTTTGCAAGAATCTCATCATCTCTTAAAATAGTTTTCCCAGGACCGATAAAAAAATCCTCAATATTTACAGTTCTACTTTCTTTACCTGATAGTAAAAATAATTTTGCATCTAAACAAAAAAGTGGTGGGATTGAATCTCCTGCTGGTGAGGCATTACATATATTTCCTCCAATTGTACCTTTATTTCTAATTTGTGGAGATCCAATTCTTTTAACTGCTTCAATTAATAAAGGCGAGTATTTATTTAATAGATCTGATTCAATTATTTCTGTAAAAGTTGTTAAAGAGCCAATTTCAATCTCATCTTCTTTTTCTTTTATACCATTTAACTCATATAAATTTTTAATATCAACAATATTATCTTCTTTTATAAGATTATCTTTAAGTCTAACCAGAAGATCTGTTCCTCCTGCGAGAAATTTTTTATTTTTACCAAGAATTTTTAAAATTTCGAAAAGTTCATCAAGATTTTTTGGTATAAAATATTCAAAATCTTTCATCTTTCCTCCTAACTTTTTCAATTATCGTGAAAAACTATTTCATTTTGTTTTCTGATAATATATTGATATAGTTCTTTACAGAGTCAATAATTTTTTTATACCCAGTGCACCTGCATAGATTTCCTGAAATAGATTCTCTTATTTCAATAAGATCTGGATTCTTAATTTTTGATAGTAGATTGGTTAAACTCATTATCATTCCTGAAGCACAAAAACCACACTGAAATGCTCCTTCTTCTATCAGAGACTTCTGTAATGTTGTTAAATCATCTTTTGATAAACCCTCTATTGTTTGAATTTTTTTACCATTAACTTCTGGCATCAACATTAAGCATGAATTAATAGTATTTCCATCTATTATAACAGTACAGGCGCCACACTCTCCCTTTGAACACCCTTCTTTTGTTCCAGTTAAATTTAAATATTCTCTTAAATATTCTAAAAGAGTTATATTTACAGGAACTTCATCAGTTATTTCTGTATCATTCAATATAAAATTAACTTTTATTTTTTTCATCTTTTTACAAAAACTACCTCTTTTTCATTCATTTTTTCATTCATAGATATTGCATCAACAGGACATACCTGCATACATAAAGCACAGCCAACGCATTTTTCAATATTAACTTCTGGAATTCTATTTTCTTTAATTTCAATAGCCATATGACCACCATTATTACATGAGATAAAACATAAATCACAGCCAATACATTTCTCTTTATCAATTTTTGCTTTAACTTCAATAATAGGTAATTCATCATTTGATTTAATTTTTTCTAATGTTTTTCCAACAATATCTGATGGTGATTTAAAATTCATCTCTTCAAGATAATGAGAAAGTCCACTTTTTAGTTCCTCTATAACTCTAAAGCCATAAACCATTGGAAGAGTGCAAAATTGAACATTACTTGCACCAACAAGCATAATTTCTATAGCATCTCTTGATGAATAAGCACCTCCATTACCTGAAATTATAATGTCAACATTTCTTTTTATCTCAGCAATTGTTCTTAAAGTTATTGGTTTTATTGCATTTCCAGATAGACCAGAATATGACGAGACACCAAAAACAGATGGGTAAGGTTCAAAATTGTAAATATCAATTCCAAGAAGGGACGGAATTGTATTGCTTGCAGTTATGCCATCTGCTCCACCTTTTTTAACCGCTCTTGCAACTTCAACAATATCAGTGACCTGTGGAGTTATTTTGATCAAAACAGGAGTATCTTCTGCTGCCTCTTTTACCCAGCGGGTGACCTTTTCTGTTGCTTCTATTGATTGAGCAAGCATTCTACCTGGTGCTTCTCCCATACTACCTTGAGGGCAGGAAAATGAGCACTCAATTAAATCAACATTTGCCTTTTTTAATCTATAAACAAGATTTTGCCAATCCTCTTTTTTACTTCCCATGATACTTGCAGCGATTAATTTTTCTGGGAATCTCTCTTTTAATATTTTTACTCTTTTTTCAACCTCATCAATGTGATACTTTGAGATTAAATCAATATTTCCGAGACCAAGAACTCTTCTATAATAATTTCCAAAAGATGACATCATAGGATATTTTAAAGGAACAGGATTTTCTTCAACAGAAGTTGTTTTAAGAATCGCTCCAGCCCAACCTGCTTCAAGTCCATTTATAACTATTTCAAGTTCATCTGTTGATGGTGAAGCAGAAAGAATAAAAGGATTTTCAAGTTTAATACCAAGAAAATTTATCGATAGATCTCTTAATTTAAACATTTTATACCCTCCTTAAATATTCATGAATTTTATGTGCAGCAATTTTCCCTTCACCTGCTGCTCTTGTTACTGTTTGTCCTCCATTAACACAATCTCCACCGGCAAAAACTCCATTTATATTTGTCATAAAATTTTCATCTACTTTAATTAGACCATTTTCTTTTTCTATTTCTGGAAATGCCCCATCTTCAATTTTCTGACCAATTGCAATAATTATATTATCAAGTGGAATTATGAATTCACTTTTATCAATCAATTCAAATCTTCTTCTTTTTTCTCCTTCAACCTCTTTTAAACTGACCTGTTGAACTTTTAATCCCTCGATTTTTAAATCTCCAAAAACTTCAATTGGTGATGTTTGAAAATAAAAGTTAACACCAAGATTTTTTGCTCTTTCTAACTCTTCTGGATAACATCTTAAATCTTTCATTCCTCTTCTATAAATTATAAAAATCTCTTTTTCTTTGAATCTAATTTTTAAACTATTAGCAATTTCAAATGCTACATTTCCACCACCTATTACTCCTATTCTATTTCCAAAAGAAATATCTTTTCCATTTTTCAAATCTCTTAATAACCCTCTTGCATAAAAAACCCCATCTTTTTTTATACCAGGTATATCAAGTTTAATTTCATCTCCTAAACCTATTCCTATGAAAATAGCCTTAAACCCCTCTCCCAAATCTTTTATACTTTTAACTTTTTTTAAATTTAATTTATATATAAAGTTATTTTTTAGAAAATCTAAATCTCTTTTAATAACCTCTTCTGGAAGTCTATAGTTTGAAATTTCTTCTAATGGTATTCCGCCAATCTCTTTATCAACAAATATGTGTGTCTTGTATCCAAGTTCTCTTAAGAAAAATGCACATGATAGAGAGGCAGGCCCTCCACCAATAATTGCGATATCCTCATATTTAAATTCTGGGAGTGATAGATTTTGGTTTTTACTGAAATTTAGAGTCAAAAAATTATGAAGTTCTCTTATTTTTATTGGCGAATCAATTTTAGATCTTGTGCATTCTGTCTCACATAAAATCTCTTCAGGACATACAAAACCAGCAATATTTATCATTGGGTGAGATTCTCTTATTTTTTCATAAGCACCATAAAAATTTTTATTTCTTATCATATAGATAAAGGTAGAAATAGGAAGATTAATTGGACAGGCTTTTTCACAAGGAGCATCAAAGCAAAATAGGCATCTTTCTGCTTCATGCATCATTTTTTCCAAAATATTGTTACCTTTAAAATCTGTCATAAGTCACCCCTGAATTTAAGTTTTAAATAAATTATACAAAATTAAATACTATTTAAAAATAAACCTATCTCCACTCTCTTCTTTTGAAGGGAACAGAACTCATCAGGAGGTATCAATGGATCTTTATTTATTAAGTATGAATGTGCAATACATCCTCCACCACATAAATATTTTGCCCAGCATTTTGAACACTTCGGTTTATTAGATAGATCGTTTAGATAAATAAAATATTTTTTTAGATTTTCATCTATTCCTTTATATATATTTCCAATTTTAAACTCTTCAAATTCAGTTAAAAAATGACATGGATATAAATCTCCATTTGAGTCAACAGCAAGATATTCAACTCCAGCACCACAACCAAAACTCATTTTTCCTAAACATGGTCCATTTTCAAGAGAAATCAAAAAGTGATAGAAATTTAAATTTTTACCCTTCTTTTTTTCATTATATATATATTCTCCCAATTTTTCATACTCCTTTTCAATTTTTTTCAAAGAATCTCTTTTTATCGCTAATGTACTTTTTTCTTCTAAGATAACAGGTTCAAGTGAAATATTTTTAAGCCCCTGCTCAAAAAAATATTTTGCTGTTGAGAAAATCGATTTTGTTTCTTCAGTAAAAGTTCCTCTAATATAATAACCTTCATCCCTTTTTTCTATTAATTTTTTAATTTTAGGATAGATTAAATCAAAAGTTCCATAACCATTTTTTAATTTTCTAAATTTATCATTTACCTCTTTTGGACCATCAAGAGATATTATCAAACTTACATAATTTTTATTTAAAAATTCAATTTTATCTTCTGTAAGCAAAACTCCATTTGTTGTTAAAGAGAATCTTAAATTTTTATTTTTTTTCTCACCTTCACTTTTTCCATATAAAATTACCTCTTTAACTACATCCCAGTTAAGAAGAGGTTCGCCACCAAAAAAATCAATTTCAAGATTTTTATTTTTTGATATATTTAGTAAAAAATCAACTGAATCTTTTGCAATTTTTAAACTCATTAATCTATTTTCTTTCCCATAACTTCCACCATCAACAAAACAGTAATCGCACTTCATATTACATGTTTGAGAAACAAGAAGACATAATGATTTTAAATTTTCTGGCGGATTAAAATTCGGGTTGAAATTTTTATAAATTTCATATTCCTCTAAAAAGAATTTATCATCAGGAAAATTTACTAATTTTAAATTTTTATATGAATCTTTGTCTATTTCTATTAGAGTTCCTGAGACAGGAAAAAAAACAAAAAATCTATTTAAAAATGAAAATTTATGAAAGAAAGGTGGTTTAGAAGATATATGTTTTTTCCTTTCTATCTTTCTCACAAGTTTGATTTCCAACTGTCATTGATGTTTTACATGCAGATTTACAGGGCGTTGGACACTCCCTGCAATTTAAACTTATCTTATTTATAAATGGCTTGTTTTTAATAACTTTTATCTTCATTGCTCCTCCTTTACTTCTCAATTTTATCAACACCAATATAAGGAATCAATACTTCTGGAATTGTTATTGAGCCATCCTTATTTTGATTGTTTTCTATAACAGCAGCAAAACATCTACCTATAGCGACTCCTGAGCCATTTAAAGTATGCACAAATTCAACTTTACCATCTATTCTTCTAAATTTTGCATTCATTCTTCTTGCTTGAAAATCTGTACAATTAGAACATGAAGAAATCTCAACATAACGATTATATGATGGCATCCAGACCTCAATATCATATGTTTTACTTGCTGAAAATCCAGACATATCACCTGTTGAAAGAAGCATAACTCTATACGGCAATTTTAATTCTTTTAAAACATCTTCTGCGTCACTTACTAACTTTTCAAGTTCATTATATGAATCTTCTGGTTTAACTATTTTTACAAGTTCAACTTTATTAAATTGATGAACCCTTATTAATCCTCTTGTATCTCTTCCAGCAGCACCTGCTTCTTTTCTGAAACATGCAGTATATGCAACATAATATTTTGGAAGTTCATCCTCATTTAAGATTTCATCTTTATGTAGATTTGTAAGAGGAACTTCTGCTGTTGGTATTAGCCATAAATCTTCTTCTTCTATTTTATACATATCTTCTCCGAATTTTGGCAGTTGTCCTGTACCAACCATAATATCGCTTCTAACTAAAAATGGAGGAAATATCTCTTTATATCCATGTTTCTTTGTATGTAAATCAAGCATGAAATTTATCAATGCTCTTTCAAGAGATGCACCAACTCCTTTATATAGAAAAAATCTTGAACCAGACAATTTACTTGCTCTTTCAAAATCAAGAATTCCTAAATCTTCTCCAATTTCCCAGTGAGGTTTTATATCAAAATCAAATTTTCTTATCTCACCAAATTTTCTTATCTCTAAATTACTTTTCTCATCAAGACCAATCGGAACTGTTTCATGAGGTATGTTTGGAATTCTTAAAACAATATCATTTAAAACATCTTCAATCTCTTTTAATTTTTCTTTTAAATTTTCTATATTATCTGAAAGATTTTTAGATTCAAGGAGAAGATCTCCAATATCTTCACCTTTGATTCTCATCTCACCAATTATTTTTGATTTATTGTTCAATTCATGTTTTAAATCTTCAAACTCTTTTAATAAAGAGAGCCTTTCTTTATCAGTTCTTAAAAATTCATCAAGAATTTCATCTGAATAACCTCTATTTTTAAGAGATTCTCTTACGATTTCAGGGTTCTTTCTTATAAACTTTATATCAAGCATCCAATCCTCCAGTTAAATTAATAATTAAATTTTTAATACATTTTTAAATTTAGTCAACTATTTTTAGAAAATATTATTTCTTTTTGAACTTCTCTATTTCTTTAATTTTAATAATCCATCTTTTTTTAATTTTTCTATAATATTGCCCATTTTTGCATAAGTGTATTTTTCATTTAAATCTTTAAAACCAATTTCAATAAATTTATTCGATTCAATAAAAAATAGATATTGAATAACATTTGATACTCCTTCTGGAGCATCCCTATTCTTATCAATATAAAGATCAATAACATCAATCATTGGAACATCTTCTTCAAGAATTTCACCATTTTTTACAAGATTTTTTAACTTCTCGTTCAATTCATTTGTCTCTTTGTGATTTTTAGCAAGAACCATGGCAACATCAGAATCGTATTCAATATCTCCACCACCTGTTGAATGAAACATTGTTGGTCTATCAATTCCTTCGTCATCAAGTCTGCAGCCCTCTTTATCAAGAGAAGAAATTGCCACAATAGGAGATTTTAAAGAGAGCGAAAGCATGGCAATTTTCGAAGAGATTTCATCAACTTTTTCTTCAAGAGATATTTTTGGAGATTCAACTGGGATTTTTTGTATATAATCAAGAAAAATTACAACATTATCGCATCTGTGGCTTTGCATAATGTTATATGCATGTGCCTCAATTTTTTCAAGAGTATCTGTGCTGCTGCCTTCAATAATATATAAAAATGAAGAATATTCTTGAAATCTTTTGTATGCTTCATCAAATCTTTTAAACTCATCTTCATCAAGGTCACCTGATATTAGTTTTACAGGATTTATATATGATTCTTGAGATAGAATTCTTAAATTCAGAATTCTTGAAGTTTGCTCCCAGGAATAATATAAAACTGGCACTCTTTCATTTTTAATTATATAAGTTGCAAGATGAAGTAAAAAATTTGTTTTCCCTCTCCTTGGAGCCCCTGCTATTGCATAATAAAAACCAGGTCTAAGACCAAGAAGTGTTTTGTCCATTGCCATAAATGGCTCAAGTGAAAATCCATGAAATTTTCTTTTTTCATAGATATCTCTAATTATATCTTTTATAACTATCTCAGAAGGAACAAGTTTTCTATGCAATCTTTCAATAGCAATTTTTTGTAACTCTTCTGACATTGTAACTGAAAATTGTGATATATCTTCTGCTTTATGAGGGCCTCTTCTTTCGACAAAATCAATTATTTCATCAGCAACATCAATTAACCTTCTTTCACCATTTTTTATTCTTAAAATATCGATATAAGAAATTAAAAGAGCAAGATTTGGGGTTTCAATTTTTTCTATCTCATCAAGAAGATTTTTAATATCAAAATCCATCACACCCTTTTTTTCAAGATGCCTCTCTAATGTTTGAAAATCAAGAAAGTTTGTTTCTCCTTTTCCTTCATAGATATCAAATATTGCATTTAAGATTAGAGTTGTTTTTGGATCTTCAAAATATTCACTCTTAAAACCTTCAGATAAACTTTTTGTTATTGCAAACCTATCAACAATGAAACCTTTTAAAATTTTCTTTTCAATATCTATACTCATAACTAAATTATACATCAATGGAACAAAAAGTATTTTTGTAATCTCTAATTTTTGAAACAAAAATATAAAAAAGAAGTTTATAATTAATAGGAGGATATTATGAAAAAATTAATTATTTTATTATGTTTAGTTTTGTTAGGAGTTAGTTTCCTAACAATTAAGGTTAATGCGAATATTACAAGTGTAACATTTTCTCCAAATACTCCTGGTTCTCAAATGATACAAGGTGATGATACTGCTGGGAAAAATGGAACTCACTGGATTATAACAATAAATTTTGATTTAAATCTCCCTATTCTTCAATACTTATCACCCACTAATTATGATACATTAATTATAACTTTTCCATCAGGTTTTAATTTTAGTTTTTCATCAGTCAATATAACCTTAAATACAATAGGTGCAACATTTGGCACTGCAACGAAATTTTCAAATACAATAAATATTCCAGTTGCTGGAAGTCAAAGTTCTGCTGGTCAAGTTATTGTTGATATAACAAATGCAATCAATACAACTAATGCAGGAAATTTAACTGGATATGTAAGAGTTAAAAGGGGTTCAAGTTTTATTATAAATATTTCAGGAACTGTTAAGGTTATTCCAGATTTAATAAATAATATTAAAATAAATCCAAATCCATATAATATGGTTGTTGGTGAAATAGAAAATTTTATAGCAGATTCATATGACCAATTTGGAAATAGAAGAACAAGAGTTTTTTCAATCTTTGGATGGGAAGACAAATTTGATTGGTCTATAATTCCAATTTCTGATCCTGACCCAGGAGCAGCAGTTTTTACAACATCAAATACAAATGTTGATAATATAACAATTCAAGCAACTGATTGGGGGCATATTCAACTTAAAGCGCAATTTCCTCCAGGGGGTCCATATACTCATTATGGATTAAATGATGTTTACATTATTAGCCAAATTTCTATTCCAAGAGTCGATGTTGATCCACCATTTGCTGGTTCTCCTGCTGAATATAACATAAGATTCAATCTCGGACCAAATGGAAGTGTGATTGGTGGAGTTGATTATTTAGTTATTACTTTTCCATATGATACTTTTATTCCATTTGGATATCCATTTTTTGGTGCATTAATTAATGGATATCCAGTTTCAGTTTATTATGTTGCAGGAAGAACAGTTAAACTTTATTTCCCATTTTCTCTTCCAGGCGGAGCATTTGTTGTTGTTACATTTCCAATAAATGTTGGAATTGTTAACCCATCAAGGTCAGGAACTTATACTCTTCAAGTTTCAACAAGTAAAGAACCAACTCCAGTTACATCATTACCATATACAATTTACTATTCAGTTATCTCAAGACCAAAAGTTGAGGTTGAACCAAATGTTATTGATACTGAAGCAAAATATACAATTGAATTTAGAACTGGAACATCAGGCAATTTGATAAAAGATTACGATTTAATAGCAATAAAATTTCCAGATGATACATATATTCCAGGTTTTGGTGATAAAAATGAGGTTACAATAAATGGATATAATCCTGCTGATGTTATCATTTCATCTGGAAGAAAAATTTCTCTTAAAGTTCCAGTAAATATTTCAAATGATTCAAATGTTAAAGTTGTTTTTACTGAAAATTTTGGAATTAAAAATCCAACAAAAGGTGGTGATTATACCCTTCAGGTTGCAACAAGTAGAGAACCAACATATGTAACTTCATATTCATATAAAATTGTTGAATCAATAATTTCAGATTTAAGCATTGAAGTTAACCCTCCTGTTACAAAAGTTGAGGCAGAATATAAAATTAATTTTAAAACTGGGAAACATGGAGCACTATCAACTGGTGATTCAATTTACATTAAATTCCCAGCATATACAAAATTACCATCTGATATAGATAAAAATTTAATCTCAGTAAATGGAGTTATTTTAATAAAAAATGTTTCAATTGATATATCAAATAAAATTCTTACAATAAAAACCCCAGTTGGAATTGGAAACGAAGAAAATGTGCAAATTATAATATCTAAAGATGCTCTTATAAAAAATCCAGATACACCTGGTGAATATAAATTAAAAGTTTGGACAGATAGAGAAAAAACAGAGGTTACATCATCTCCTTATAAATTAATTGAATCAATACTCTCTTCAATTTCAACAAAAGCACTTCCACCTTCAACACAGAGAGGTGTTTCTTTTGAAATCATTTTGAAAACCGGGCCAGGTGGTTCTTTGAATGTTAATGATTATATTTATATTAAATTACCACAAAAATTTGACATACCAACAAATATAAAGCCATCATCAATTACAATAAAAGGGATTTCATTAACTAAAAATCCGAGTATTTCAAAAGATAAATTAACTTTAACAATTCAAACACCAGTTCCAATTGGAAAAGAGGAAGAATTTACAATATTTATATCACAAGATGCTAATATAAAAATTTTAGAGGAAGGAGAATATTATTTTGTTGTTTATACATCAAGAGAACCAAATCCAATAAATACAAAAACTTTTCTTGTTTATCCTCAACCAGAAACAAAACTCATTCTTTCAAAGGAAGAGCCAGATGGTATGAATGGTTATTATAAAACAACACCAATTATAACTTTTTCATCATCTTCTAAATATGATAAAGAGCCACAGGTATTCTTTAGATGGGATAATGGACCCTGGATTGAGTATAAAGGCCTTGTAACTCCACCAGAAGGTATTCATACTCTTTATTATTATGCGAGAGATAAACTTGGAAGTGAAGAAGAGATAAAAGAGAAAACATTTAAACTTGATACAACAGTTCCAAAAATTTTAAATTTGAATATTACTGATGGTATATATATAAATAAGGAAAAAATTGAAATTACAGGATTTGTTTCTGAATTAAATTCAGTTTTAATTATTCAAGGAAAAAGAGTAACAGTAAATCAAGACACCTCTTTTAAAATAGAAGTTGAACTTTTTGAAGGAACAAATCCAATTAGTTTTGTATTAATAGACATTGCTGGGAATGAATTTCTTGAAGTTATTAAAATAATAAGAGATACAACTCCTCCTGAACTTATAATAGAATATCCTACACCCTGGATGGTTGTTTATGATAAAATTATAGAAATAAAAGGTAAAGGAGAATTTGGAGGTAAATTAACAGTTAACGGAAAAGATGTTTTAATAAGAGAAGATGGAAAATTTGAAGGTTTTCTTGAACTTAGTAAATCCGGAACTAATGTTTTAGATTTCATTCTTATTGATAATGCAGGAAATTCAACAAGAAAAAATGTTGGTGTAATATGGAATCCAAGGGTTAAAATTGAACTAACAATAGGAAAAATTGAAGCAAAAGTAAATGATTATATAAAAATATTAGATTATCCACCATTTATTTATAATAGTCGAACAATGGTTCCATTAAGGTTTATAAGTGAATCTATTGGAGCAGTTGTTGAATGGGACTCAGTTGTAAGAATTGTTACAATAACCCTTGAGGATAGTTCAGGAGTAAAAAAGATTTTAAAGTTATCACCAGATTCAGTAGTTGCATCCTTTAATGGTAAGCCATATCAGATGGATACACCACCTGTAATAAGAAATGATAGAGTTTATGTTCCAATAAGATTTATTTTAGAAGCATTTGGTGCAAAAGTTGATTGGAACGAGAAGGAGAGAAAAGTTTTAATTACTTACCCAGGGGTGATTTAAATCACCCCTTGATTTTTTTAAATTAAATAGTAAAAATAGTGTATAAACTTTGGGGATTTTTGATGAACAAAGAAGAAAAGGAGGTTTAAAGTAATGAAAAAAGGAAGGATAGTCCTTCTAACTTTTATAATTATTTTCACACTTTTATCAATTTATATTCCAAAGGTTTATGGTGGCCCAGCAACTCATTTTGAAGTAATAGTTCCATCAACAGCAAAAATTGGCGTTCCATTTAACATCACAATTAAAGCACTGGATGCAAGTAATCTTTTAGCATCTCCTGTTTATACAGGAACAGTAAATCTATCTGTTCCAACAGGATTTGCGATTGATCCAAATCAAGTTAATTTTGATAGTTCTGATGGAAGCCAAAAAACAGTTTCTGTAAAATTAGCAGCAAATGACCTTACAAATTGGTCAACAGTAACAATAACCGCAAGTGATGGTTCAATCACTCCTGGTGTATCTTCAGGAATACAAGTTACTGGAGGCAATCCATCTCATCTTGAGATTATTCCAACATCAATTTCTGGAAGTAGTTATTCAGTTTTTTCTACTGTTTCTACAGGAGATAGAGATGATGGTCTTACTCTTGTGGGTTTTGATACTAATGAATATTATTATGATAAAAATAGCGATGGGATACTCTCTGAAGTTGACTACATTTATTATTCAACTGATGGTACCGTAAATGCTGGTGATATAAGACTAACTCCAGTTAGTACAGGAGGAAATACATATCCTGCTGGATCAATAGTCCGTAGCACCGATGATGATGCTGTTGCAGCTTGGGTTATAAATTCCTTAAGTGGAACAATCAATGAACACCTCGAAAATGTTAAAATTGATGGAAAATATAATTATGGTGAGTTATTATATGTAGATAATGATAGTAGCGGAACAGTGAATAATGGAGATGTAAGACGTTCAACAACTCCTGGGTATTACTCAGTTAATGCTGGAGCACCCTTTACTTTTGAAGTAAAGATTTATGATGAGTGGAAAAATATTGTTGCTGATTATAATCAAAATATTTGGTTTAATTCAAGCGATTCACAAGCAGTATTTTCTCCTTCAAATTATACATTCATTCCATCTGATAATGGAAAACACACATTTACAAATGGAGCAACTTTAAAAACCTCAGGATCACAAACAATAAATGCTTTAGATAGTGGTGGTCTTCAAGATTTATATTCTCCAAAAATTAATGTCTTAACTTCAAATGTACATCATTTTGAATTTTATAATTTTTCTACAACAACTCCAGTAGCAGGAGCTTCTTTTTTTTATAGAGTAAAAGCAGTTGATGCATATGGAAACACAGTAACAAATTATACTGGAACTGTTCATTTTTCAACAACTGATACTAATTCATCAGTTGTTTTACCAACTGATTATACTTATACAGTAGGTGGTGGTGGAGATAATGGAGATCATCAATTTACAGGTGTTAAATTATGTACTGCTGGTTCTCAAACTATTTATGTTGAAGACACATCTAATCCATCAATAAAAGGAAATGCTACAGTAAATGTTCAACCTCAAGACTTA
>Ga0078972_1001164_pt2 | contig 42555 bp, 30 predicted proteins | sample YelNatPaOPGAMG01_FD_67568 | JGI IMG/M metagenome (GOLD analysis project Ga0078972, IMG submission 67568) | Hot spring thermophilic microbial communities from Obsidian Pool, Yellowstone National Park, USA - OP-RAMG-01 (SPADES assembly) (version 2) | ecosystem: Environmental > Aquatic > Thermal...
TCGGTTCCCTTGACCGGCTTTCGGGGTTCTTCAAGAAATAGCTGAAGCATTTGCTTTCCGAGAATGATGAGTCCAAGCTCACGTTCGTTCTCCTTGTACCTTATCTCCATGTCGGTCTTCTGGCTATACCAGTCGGCATCAAATATCTTGAGGACAATATCGGCTGAGACATTCTTGCCTTCCATCTCGCGCTTATGAACCCACGAGATGGTGGAATGAAGCGCTGACCCGAAGGCAAGGGCCGATGGCTTGAACAGCTTCGGAAGCTTCTCGATGTACTGGTATTTGTACTTGAGACCACAGAGGAGGAAAAGGTTGATCTGGCTGCTAGAAAGATGTTCCATCGTCCCCTCCGTTTCCCCGTTTCACCTCCTCAAGAAGTTCCTCAATTGCCTTACTTGCATCAAGCCTGGTCACGTCTTTCAGGGTCTTGACCTGGAAGAGTCTCTTCAGCTCCTCATGAGCCTCTTCCCCTTCTTTTCCGTGGGCGGCCATGATGCGAAAGAGGTATCTCTTTTGGGAATCGGTCATTGAATCACTTGATTTGGATTGGTTCTTCATTTCTCCGTTCTGAGGCTTCTCTGCCAAAGGCGGATCAGCCTTCGGCCGAGTTCCGTTCTCGCCTAGAGCCGGCTGCGGCTTTAGTGGATTTGTGTCTTCTGAGAGGAGATTCTCGGTAATCCTGAACTGAAGGAGCACTTCTCCCTTTGGGGCTTGCACCTCGATGAGTTTGATCATCTGTTTCATATCGCTTTCTCCTTTTGTTAATGGTTCTGAAATGAAGTGTACCCTTGGGAGAGATCTGCCATAAGAAGGGTAAAGATTTTCTTTCCGGCATTTCCGCCTCTCTTATGCACGCAAAATCGGAGGATTTATGATTCTGGCTATGGATGCGCATGAAAATGCCAAAGAGCAGATCACCCCCATCGCCGTCACGAACTGGAGAGAGATCAGGAAAATATTCGGGATAAAGGAGAAAAACAGACGGGGGCATATGTACATAATTGGAAAGACTGCTCATCGCTTTTGGGCTCAATGATCGTAACAAAGATTTACCTCTCTTCATCAAGCCCAATCAATGTGTCCGAGAGCAAACGCAGACCCTTTTGTCTGTATGTCGATAGATTACATAACTTCGTTACCTGATCACTCGTGATTATATTGAACGAATGTAGAAAGTACGGCTTGAATTCAATTCTTGCCTACCAGTATAAATCAGCTTCACGAGAAGGTACGAGACGCGGTCTTTTACAACATAGCCCCCATGATAACTTTCAGAATCAGCGCAGAAGATGCCAAGCACTTAGCAAGCGAATTCCAAACCGACATCCGAAGAATCGGACCTCGTGAACCTCCGCAACGATCGCACCTATCTGAAGCTTATTGTCGATGGGACTACCTCTCAGCTGTTCAGTGCGACGAGGCTGCCGTTTGAGAAACTGGCGAGTCCGTTGGCCGAAAGGATTATGAAGTTATCACAATTTAAGTACGGAAGATTAAGTAGGAACCGCTCTCTAGTTTCCCGGAAGGAGTTGACGAACAAGTAGGTGCCCGCCGTTACCTTAATGCCGAGGAAAGATAACGGAAACACCGCATCGAGAAGGTGAGTGCCCTTGCATTCTTCCAAAGTTGATAGGCTGAATGGAATTTCTGATAAGATTATCGGTTCCTGGGTTCACGGCTAAATTCCAAAATACCTCTCTGCTTCTTCAATACCAAGATAATTAGTGCCCACGACATTCCGAGCACGCCTCTGATCCACTTTATGGACACCCGATTACCAAAAACGTACCAAACGCTTGCGCATCCCAGGATCATCAAATGGCTTCAGCAAGTCATCGTAGGTTAGTCACGATCTTCCCATAACCCGATACCAGCTTGCCAGTTTATTTGAGAGTTGGCTGGAAGTTACAAGTTTGATCTGTCAACCCAAGCATGTTTAACTCAACTCTAAGTAGAGAGGGCACTTTCATCACTAGTTGGTTGACACATTACGAGTTGAAAACTTCAAATGTTCCCTGTACTTTGTGTGGTGGGATTGGAAATGATTTAAGAGGAGATGAACGGAGAGGCTAAACCTGCCTCGTTCGTAATTTCAGCCTTAAACTTCGAAAAAGCGTCTGACCTCACTCGTGCAATTCTCGTTGCATATCACAAATTACTTGCAAATGCTGAGGATGAAAGACCACTATTATATGCATTTTCCGTAATATTTGCGAATTGTCTCATTCACCCTTCCCCCCAATTGCCGGCATCCTTACAAGTACGTAGTACAATCCACGTTTTCTGTCAACCCATCTGTAAACGACTTCGATATCCCTTATTTCTGCTGTTATCTCCTCGTTCCTTATGTCTTCACCTCTACGTCCCTCGATCTTTTGTATCGACTGAACCTTCACATTTACACTCCGTGCTAAATTGAACCTTGCTCTTTTCTCAGCACTCTCCCACGAACTCGATTCATAAAAATATCGCGGTGCAACCCCTTCGGCATAAATGTAGTCCTTTCCCTGCGGCACCGACTCAACCCAGTCGGGTTCCCTTAACCAGCATGTGTCCATCTTAAGCAGCGATGACGGAAGAGAGCAGCTATCAGCTGCTGCAAGAACGATCGTAATTGATTTATTTGCGTACTTCGCAATTTTGTGACCGCTTGAGACAACCTCCCTGAAATATTCGCTGTCTATCTCTTCAGTTATATCATTCCCCATCCAGTAAACACCCGCCTCGGTTGCCCAGTATGCTTCTCCCCCTTTTATCTTTACATAATGCGCTAATGTAATGTTCTTGCATGCATTTAAGTATGCTGCAGAGTCTGAAGAAGCCCCATTGTAGTAGGCTCTGGCGTACCCAGCCGCTGTAGATTTGCACTTTATTTCAACAGGAGATAAGAACCACCGTGGATACACCTGTGCAGCACAATTAGCACTTACCAACAGAACTACTGCAAATCCTCTCAATGTCAGCATTTAGTCCTATAAAACTTAATGGGGTACTGTTTCTGATTCGCTCTGTTTGAACTTCTCATATTTATCGACTTCGTCTTGAAGCCTCTTAAATGCCTGTGATGCCCTGAAACCCGTATACATTTGGTTATTCTTCTTGATTTGCTACTCCAATTGATTATTCCACAAGAACCTATGTCCTCTCCCCTTATGAGAGTACACGACTTTCCTACAGGTGAATAATAACACACACTGTTTTTATATTCAATTAAATTTAATCTGCGTTAATTTAAGAAAGTCCTTTAAAGTTGGCAGGGGAACAACGAGCAACGTCATTTATTTCACACTTTGAGCCTTTGGTTAAAACGGCTGAACTATCTCGAATAACGAAAATTGAGTCAAAATTGCAGGGGCTAAATCCTGCTTTTCAGTGCTTTCTTTAGTTTTGACAGTATGTCATCAGGGAAATAGGGCTTCTGGATTATTTCGTTAACCCCTAACTCACGCAGCTCTTCCATCTCTTCAGGATCAATATATCCGCTTGCTATTATAATCTTAGCTTCAGGATTTATTCCTTTTATTTCTCTCGCCACTTCTCGTCCATTTATAACTGGCAAGCCGTAATCGGTCAAAACTATTTCTATCTCATTTTGAAATTCTCTATACTTCTCTATTGCCTTTTGTCCATCCTCCACACATATCACATTGTAGCCATTTGATGAAAGGATGTCGGTGAGCAATTGCCTTAGCATCTCTTCGTCTTCAACCACGAGGACAGTTCCTGAACCGTATTGTTCCTCAATCGTTTCATCCTCGTCAAAGCCAGTGTTAAATCCTGCTTCGCTTGTTTTGCTATCATCAACCTGCGTGAATTGATTACCAACCGGGAGATAAACCCTAAATACGGTCCCTTCATTAAGCTTGCTATCAACATGTATGAAGCCTTCATGTTTGCGGATAGCGCCAAATACCACCGATAAGCCCAACCCTGTCCCTTTGCCGACTCCTTTAGTTGTAAAGAATGGCTCGAATATCTTCGATTTTGTTACATCATCCATTCCTATACCTGTGTCAGCAACCTCTATTTTTACGTATTCCTTGAATTTTGCGTGGGGGAGTATATTCCTTAATTGATCCTCGTGCAGAAGGGCTGTAGAAATCCTTAATTTCCCTCCTTCGGGCATTGCATCTCTGGCATTCACTGATAAATTAAGGAGGATCTGATGAATTTGGACTGGATCTGCATTTATCACAGGCAATGACGAATCAAGCTCTGTTTCAATTTGTATTGTTTTTGGGAAAGTTTCTTTGACAAGTTCTACGACTTCTCCAACTATGCTGTTTACATTCACAGCTTCAAATTCCGTCACAGTTTTCCCGGCAAACGAGAGTAGCTGCTTTACTAAAGAGGCACCACGCTTTGCTGCATTTTCAATTGCGCTCATACTTCTATCAACTTTTTCTGTATTACCCTTTGCTCTTTTCACTAATTGAGCATTCCCAACTATGATACCAAATATGTTGTTTAAATCGTGAGCAATTCCACTGGCTAATGTGCCAATGCTTTCAAGACGTTGAGATCTGATCAATTGTTCATTTAACTTCTTGGATTCTGTTATATCATACCATGATGCAATTATAGTTGGCTTACCATTCATCTCTATTACTGCTGCAGTTGAATTAACCCACCTTTCCTCTCCTTTCTTTGTAACTATTTTGAATTCTTCCAGACCACGGTAATTTTCGCTTTTCCTCCTTTCAATTAATGACTGTACTTTTTCTTTAAAGTCAGGATGTATCAAATCCAGTATATACATTTGATGTAACTCTTCGAGCGAATATCCTGTTAATTCTACTGCTGCAGGGTTTGCATAAATGAAGCGATTAAAATCGTGTATCCATACAGCTGCAGGAATTTCTTCAGCTAAGCCGCGAAATCTTTCCTCGCTTTCCTTCAATTTCCTGTTAGCTTCCAGACGCTCTGTTATATCGTGAGCAACCCCGTGAAGTCCTACTACTTTTTCATCCTCTATAATTGGACTCTCGTAGACCTCAAGCCATACCTTATGACCATCTTTGTGTAAAATCTCAATAAGGATAGGATCTGGTCTCCAATTGTGTCGATAGAATTCAACATTTAAAAGGCTGAGATGTTCATGCGTTTTACGTCTGGCAACAGAATTAACAGGATTGTCCGTTATAAACCAATCGCGCCTCGCCAGCCACTCTTCAACCGTGTATCCTGTAATTCGTTCGACCGAAGGGGATATGTAAGTTAGATCGCCATTTTTATTTTGTACATAAAAAAAGAGGTGCGGAGTTCCCTCTACAATCGCCCTCATCTTTCTCTCGCTTTGTTCAACTAACTTCCTGGCCCTCCTTTCGTCTGTCTGGTCCCTAAATACGAGAACCATACCATTGATCTCAGTATTATTACCTGTAATGGGTGCACCACTATCCGCTATTGGAATCTCCCGACCATCCCTCGATATCAAGAGGGTATGGTTTGCAAGTCCGACGACGATCCCCTCTTTTACAACTCTTGCTAGTGGATTTTCGACCTTCTCTCTTGTCTTTTCATTGACAATATTAAAAATGTCACCGAGCCAGAGTCCTCTTGCTTCGAATTCCTTCCACCCAGTAAGCTCTTCCGCAACTCGATTCATATGCATTACTTTCCCACTTGCATCTGTTGAAATTACACCATCACCTATGCTATAAAGTGTTGTCCTGAACAGCGACTCACTTTCCTTTATTTCTTTGAGCATTCTCTGGCGATCCTCTTCACCCTTAAGAACAGCCCCAATCAGCAAAGTTCCAACTGGATAAATTATAAGAAAACTCGGTCCTATGTGCTTAAGTGTAAAAACAATTTTGCTGGCTGGTAAAGCAAAGACTGATATGAGCCCAGTAGCATGAACAGTCAAGCCAAACAGGTACATCTTTGTGTAAGTAAGCCATTCTGGTGAATGTCTTTTTTGTAAATAGTGTCCCCCAATCCCAACTACGTATGAAGTCGTTAACAATATTAACCCTTTGAGAATGCCTACGCCGCCAGTTCCAAGTCTGTAAGCTACTGCTGCAAGAGTCGATATTAAACCGGCTATCGGGCCAAAGAAGAGCGCACTTATACTTATCGCAACTGACCTGCCATCGAAAATAACACCATCGTATAGAACATACGCAAAAGACATTGAAATCACTGCGGCTAAACCAAATAAGAGTCCCTCGAGTATCTTGCTGAGAAACACATTTTTATTTTCAGCTCGCTCAATGAATTCTGAAAAAACACTCACTGATATGAGTAATGATAAATTCAATACAAGATCTTTAATTATCATTGTCTTGAAATCCTTTGCTGGGATTCTGCAGTGGAGAGGACATCCTTGCTTTAGTGGCACCCCTGGATCCGACCATTTCGATCATCCGATTGTACACAACGTTAATACCTGGGCTAAAGACAAACTGCAAACTCTCGTGACATATCACAGCTTTCTTTATTCCTGCTTATTTGACGTTCCGGCGCTTATCATGGTTCATTTAGAAAGAGCCTCATAATAAATTACAAGTCGTTTCATGAATTACTCTTTCTTTCCCAGAAACCGTATGAAAAGTGATGATCACATCTCTCTTTTGCACAAGCTAACCTGGCACACGAATCCTCAATCCCGATTCAAACGGCCGTTGTTTATAGACTTTCCCCCCCAGTAAGATCCAGATGAGCGAGTTTTGTTTTCTCGCCCGACCGTTGCGAGATTTTCAAGTAATCTGGCACTTCGAACTCTTTACCTCACTAATATATATATATATATATATCAAGTCACAAATATTCTCCCCTCAATTTCCCTGGGTATTTGCATCCTTCTTGCTTCGGTTTACTTTGTCATTAGCGTATCAGCATCATGGTCTATATTGTAGTTCATTTTTCCTCTTTCATTTGACCTGTACAAAGCTATTTTTAATACCTAGCATTTTATAGCTTGCTAAAGACTACATCAACTCAGTTTAATCAGGATGCGTTCGAATTTTTGCACGCCGTATCATGCTTTCAATTGTCAAGAAATCCGTTAGCCGTTCATATTCGTCGTCAAACTTGGCCAGCATTTCCCTCTTAAAATACTCATATGGATCTGCAATTGATGGCACTACATTTTTTAGCCTTCGATCGTCAGTTACCCACCACAACCAATTAGCGTCATCGGAAATGAATTTAATCCCCAATCCAAAATAATCGAACTGGTAAAGCTCCTCAAATGCAGTGTAGTCATCAGACTTTTTCATTCTTATGTCCTTTCAATTTTTCTTTTTGATTGAATTTTCCCCGGACCACCAGTTCCTGGAAAAAGGCTTCATGAAATTATACCAGTTTAAGTTATTTCTTTCAAGGCATAAGGCGCTAACTCATAGGGTTCCCTTAAGCATATCACCAAAGCATCTAAGCCTCTCGCCAGAGATTCTTAGCTTTTTAGCTATATACGGGTCAGAGGACTAGCTCATTCGGAAAGCTATATCTCTCCTGAAAGATCTTTGATACGGCAAATTAAGGGGAGCGATTACGAGGAGATTTGATTTTGATTTGACTTTTGTGTGACTTGTCTATTCTTTCATCCAATAATTTCTCAATTCGCAAATCAAAAAGCGAGTAAAAATGTGGAAAACTTGTGGATAACTTGTGGAAAACTCGAGAAGATTTTTTACAAAATTCCTCTGCTGCGGCTGCTGCTGTATCTGTATCTGTATTCTGTATCTGTTTATCTGTTGTATCATATACTGTATCTGATACTGTATTGGATACTGTATTAGTTACTGTATCATAAGGAGATTCAAATTTATAAAAGTAAGAATTTCTAATCGCTGATGGGTCAAAATTCCACGTTTCATACGAATAATTAGAATCGCATTCGACTTCGAATCGCCTCAGGTTTGTTTCAGCTGAATCTGAATACCCTTTTTTCAAGAGATCATCAGGAGCATGTTCAACTGACGAGCACTGATCATATTGTACCATCTTTGCAAATTCAGACAGGTAATCTATTTCCCAATTTTTGAGATTGGCTAAAGAAAGAGCCTCCAGGATTTCATTTGAGTAATATCTGACAAACTCTTTTTTGACATCCTCATCTTCAGTCTTCAAAAACTTCATTGCAGCTATCGTGAAATAAGGGCTAAGCCTTTGCTCCCTGTGAAAAGACGGGATGAATATCGCACTGCTGAGAACTATTAAAAGCCCCTTAGATTCGAGTTCTGCAATATCGGATGCTGCGTCACTTGTCCCTATTTCGGCGTCAATAGTCCTTGGATTTATCCTGTGAGTGCCAGCTGGACTTGTAGTGTCCGAAGTGTATAGGTAAAGATACACTAATTTTGCTTCAGGCGACAACTGCTCGAACTTTGGATCATACCAGAATGAAGCCTTCAACCTACGATACATTTTGAATCTCCGCTTTTACAGGTCGGAATGCTTGATTTAAATTTTCTTTTGTCTGCCACAATCCTTGTAAAGATAATATTGGGAAATGCGTCCATTTCTCAATCATTTTTACAGGGAGGAGATTGACAAGCATCTGACTTGTCACATTTCCGCCATTATTTTTGCATTATCTTGCACAGATTTAGCTACTAAAGTTAACACATCACAATCCCTGAAGGCAATAAGACAAAAACAAAAATATTTTTCGCTCTGCGAAAAAAATTTTTCGTTTTTCATAAAAACCATATCAAACCCGCCAGTGATTTTGAATTCTGGCGGATTTTCTGCATCGTGGATTGAGGATTAGGAAATAATTGTCTAATATTGTGGAAATATAGAGTGTTATAGCCATCACATGATGCTGACAAATGCGAACACCTGGTAAAACCGTTAAGAGCAGGCAGGTAACGTTAGAAGATATTGCCAGAGAGCTGGGGATATCAGCAATGACAGTATCCAGGGCAATTAATGATCGACCTAACGTTGACAAGAAAACTAAAGAGCGGATCCTGCAGGTAGCTCGCGAGCACGGATACATCCGCAATGAAATTGCGCGAAGTCTGATGCTTAAAAAAAGCCAAACCATAGGTGTTGTTGTACCTGAGATAACGCATTCTTTTTTTCCAGAAGTAATACGAGGCATAGAAGAGGTAACATACTCGTCTGGTTACCATCTTATTCTAGCCCATTCGGCGGAAAATGGAGATCGTGAAAGAAGTGCAATAAGGACTCTTGTTGCAAAAAGAGTGGATGGATTGCTCATTTCTACTGCTCAAGCACCGGAAACAAAGAGTGCTTATTTACAAGCTACGCGAATGGGAACCCCTATCGTCTTTTTTGACCGAATCGTGGATAATATTGGTGCAAGTTGCGTCAGTATTGATGACGAGGAGTGCACTGCAAAGATTACCCAGCACTTGATAGATCATGGTTATAAACGGATTGCTCACCTCTCTGGTCCTGCAAACGTATCAATCGGGAGGGCCCGTATGAAAGGATTCAAGAAAGCCCTGCGTAGAAATTCAATTGAATTTAGACGCCAGCTTGTTGTTGAATCTGGATTTCATGAAGATGGTGGGTACAAAGCAATGAAAAAGCTTTTACAGCTCCCCGCTAATCAAAGACCGGATGCAGTGGTGTCAGTCAACGATCCAGCAGCATTTGGAGCAATGGCTGCCATTAATGAGGACCATTTGAAGATCCCGGATGATATAGCAATTGTCGGAATGTCAAATGATATAAGGTCTACTCTGGTTTCACCTCCACTTACGACTATAAATCAATCACCTTTCATGATAGGTAAAATAGCTGCAGAGATTCTCATTTCAGAAATAGAGGGAAGGTCAATGCCTGGAAGGGCGGTCATTGTACAGGCAGAGCTCGTCATACGATCTTCCTGTGGTTGCAAGTGATTTAGATTATTAATCTGAATCTCCTTCGAATATATTCAATTATATTTTGCTGAGATTAAACCAAGCTGAATTAGTTTTCCATGATGTCACTTCATCAACTTATAATGAACGTCAGAAGTTGACCTCAGTGTTTGAGCAGCGAACTCAGGCGTGATGTCCCTCTGCGGCATCCCCAGCATCTCGTATCCAACCATGAACTTTCTGATGTTTGCAGATCTTAGCAACGGTGGGTAAAAATGCATGTGAAGATGCCACTCATTGTGGGTCCTTCCATCGGTAGGTGATTGATGAATTCCAGCTGAATAAGGAAATGATACATGAAATAAATTATCATACTTAACAGTTAGTTTTTTTATTGCATCGGCAAAGAGAGCCTGCTTTGACTCATCCATTTCTCCAAGACTTGCAATGTGAGACTTCGTTGTTAAAAGCACCTCGAATGGCCATACCGCCCAAAATGGGACAACAGCAACGAACTCGTCGTTTTCAAAGACGACTCTCTCCATTTCTACTAATTCAAGCCTTACGTAATCACAAAGCAAACAATTTCCTTGATTTCCCAAATACAATTTAAATTGACCCGTCTCTTTCGATGGTAGCACAGGAATTGTGGACTGTGCCCATACCTGGCAATGTGGGTGTGGATTGCTGTTCCCCATTAACTCACCCTTGTTCTCGAATATCTGGACATAATTAATCTGGGGCATCCCTCCTAATCTTAAATATTCATCTCTCCAGGCGACAATGACCTTCGATATATCCGGTATGCTCATCTCGGCTAAGCTCTCGTCATGTCTTGGGCTAAAGCATATCACCCTGCAGATACCCGCCTCAGATTCAGCTTTCAATAGACCACCCCTTTCGAATTGAAAATCTGGACTATCAAGGCGAAGTGCAGAAAAATCGTTGTCGAAAGCAAATGTACCCTCATATGCAGGATTTCTCTCGCCATTTGCCCTTAAGTTGCCTGGACAAAGATAGCACTCTGGATCATAAGGTGGCCGCGTTTCATCATTTGCTTCTTCAATTTTTCCCTGCCATGGCCTCTTAAGCCTGAGAGGCGACACAAGCACCCATTCATCGAGCAGAGGATTGTACCTGCGATGTGATTCTTTCTGAATCAATTCCATGACATTATTCATAAGATAATAATCATAGGTTATGTTCACCTACCTACAATATCGGTTCCATTGCTTAGCTTAACTTTGTAAAAGACTGGGGATCTTCCAGCATACTTGATGTACCTGTCAGTCACGATCTCCTCAAACTCCTGGACCGATTGGTGGTAAACAAGGTTTAGAGTGCAGCCTCCAAACCCTCCCCCCATCATACGTGCACCCAGGACACCTGGTACCTGGGCAGCCGTGTCAACAAGAAAGTCTAACTCGTCGCAACTCACCCGATATTTTTCCTTAAGACCCCTGTGCGATTCATACAGCACTTTTCCCCATCTAAGATAATCTTTCCTCTTCAAAAGGTTGTAAGACAACTTGACACGTTCATTTTCTTCAATAACATAATCGCATGCATCGTAAATAACACGGTTGTCATACTCAAGCAATACCTTAAGCATATCTTTGTTAACATCCCGCAAACTTTTCACTCCTGGGAAACGTGATTTAAGAACTGATACCCCTGATTCAGTATAGTTCCTTCTGAGGTTATATTCTGAACTTGCCAATTCGTGCTTAACGCCCGAGTCGCACAAAACCAGGTCTATATCTCGTGGATTAAATGGGACGTATTCATATTCTAAAGTCATTGTATCAAGAAATATTGCATGCCCCTCTTTTCCAAACAAATTTGCAAATTGGTCCATTATGCCACAGCGCACACCCACAAAATCATTCTCAGCCCTCTGGCTCAATCTGGACAGCTCAATTTTGCTGAGGCCAAGCCTTAGAGCTGAGTTTATTGCGTAAGCAAAACCGGTTTCGAGTGCAGCTGATGAGGAGAGACCTGCCCCGATTGGAATATCCCCAGAAAAGGCAGCATCAAAGCCGGGCAATTCATGTCCAGATTCTCTAAACGCATGGACTACCCCAATGATGTAATTCACCCAGGATTTTTTTTCCCGCTGAGGATTTCTCGTGTCAAATGTAGCTAACTCATCGAAATCTAAAGAAAAGACATTAACTTTAAAGTCATTTCTGAGTGCCATTGCTAAATATATGCTCTTGTCAATAGCTGCTGGCATAACAAATCCATCATTGTAATCAGTGTGTTCTCCAATCAGGTTGATTCTGCCTGGTGATCGTATGATTATAATTTCAGAATGGTCTTTGAATATTTCTTGCGTTTTTTGTCTGACTCGATCAACTATATCCGCATGCTGTTCACGATCAGCATCAGTTTTCTGGGTGGGCATAAAGAGCTTTTGCATGGCATTTTTCAGATTATTTAGTTCCAAATTGAAAGATTGTTTTCGAATAATACATCTTACCAGGCATCAAGACAACAGAAGGGAAATTCTGCTTATTGGGAGAGTCGGGAAAGTGCTGGGTCTCCAGGCAAAAGCCATAGCGCTTAGTCAGAGGCCTGTCAGCATTGACGTGGAATGATTCATTCAGGACATTCCCGCTGTAGAACTGGATTCCGGGCTCCGTAGTGAACACCCGAAGCGCGCGTCCACTAACTGGGTCGACTGCCATTGCCGCAAGAGACAATGAATTGTCATTTTTGTTGAGAACCCAGTTATGGTCATATCCTTTTCCGTATTTCAATTGTTCATAGTCAGCATTAATTCGCGCACCTATAGGTGTCAATTTTCTAAAATCCATAGGAGTTGCTTCCACTTTCCTGATTTCACCTGTCGGTATTAGGGATGAATCTACAGGTGTAAAATGGTCAGCATTGATCAGGAGTTCTTCATCCAGTATGTCTCTGGTGGCATTACCTGACAGATTAAAATAAGAGTGGTTTGTTAAATTAATAACTGTAGGTTTATCGGTCAGGGCTCTATACTCAATTTGAAGCTCGTTATTGTTGTCTAGTGTGTACTTGACAGATGTGTGCAACTTCCCAGGGTAACCCTCTTCACCATCTTTGCTAACATAAGTCAAGAGTAGAGACACTGATTTTTTCCCTGCAAATTTTTGAGCTTTCCATATTCGCTTGTCAAAACCGACAGGTCCTCCGTGGAGCTGGTTGCCATTTTCATTTGCTACCAGCTTATATTCATTACCGTTGAGAGTGAACTCGGCCTTGCCGATTCTATTTGCATACCTACCTATTATTGCGCCGAAATATGCCTTTCCCTTGAGATATCCTTCCAGATCTTTGTACCCTAAGACCACATTAGCAAATTTACCCTTGCTGTCAGGTGTAATAATTTCAGTTATTGCACCCCCATAAGTAATTATCTTGACCAGCATCCCGTTCCGATTAACCAATGTAAATTGGTAAACTTTTTTACCGTCATCTGTGGTCCCATAATACTCTTTTGTTATCATCATTTTGCCATGCCCAGGACGGCTATACCTAGCCTGTTGTTCCCCCGCATGTAAATTTATAGTCCAGACTGCAGAACAGAACAAAACTATAAGCAGGACACTTCTTAAGATGGTAATGCCCTTCATCTTTCTTGAGAATAAGTCGAACATCGTTTAGTCCTCCGTTTGTTAAAAGGAAAGTCTTCATGTACCAGATATCATTGTCGTGTAATAAACGTAAAAAAGCAAAGCATGCAATCAAGGGCAGTTTAATTCAAAAGACCATAGCAATTTGGTCGTTTAATATAGTTGATGTTATCGTTAACATGACGATGCTAATATATATGATCCTGCAGTTATTATCAAGTCGAATAGCTGTGTCAATTCATCGCCCGCAAACTTTGGAGTTTCTAGGTTGGTCGGGACGGCGGGATTTGAACCCGCGACCCCCTGCTCCCAAGGCAGGTGCTCTAACCGGGCTGAGCCACGTCCCGTCAATTCCAAAGAACCATCTAATGTATCCGTCTCTTTTCCGACCCCACACAGATACATTGAAACAAAAAGTAAGAGTCCCGCATTCCGGGACTCTCTTGTAGCGGGGGAAGGATTCGAACCTTCGACCTTCGGGTTATGAGCCCGACGAGCTACCAGCTGCTCCACCCCGCGATCGATTAGAATATAACCTCCATAAGGCAACCAAGCAAGCCAGCGAATTGACTTGTGAAAAATCTCCACCAAATCGATGCGATGCCCCAAACAAAAATCTCTATGAAATAGATGCGAGAAATTTGCAGGTTACCTTCACTGTCGTACAAAAACATACTAAACAATGGAGGCAACTATGATGAATTATTCAAAACAAAAGCATTTGCAATAAAATACCAGAAATCTAAAAAGAGGCAAAAGGAAATGATTTCGAAAGATTCCACTGAAGTCACTGGATACAACAGTGGGTGTGCATTTTACTTTCGCGCGACATTGACAGGAGCATCACTAGATTGGTAAGCTAAAGCGTGGTCGTCTCAATTAAAAATCTAATAAAGTCGAGGAAACAAATTTTAGCTCTGCAGCATAAACTAATAGCTTGCACTTCTGCAATATCATATCTTGCCTCATCGGTAAATTCAATTGAGGTATCGAAGCCATTTCATAAAGTTTCTTATGTGAGCCAACACGGCACAGCAGAACCCCAGTGAATGACTTCTCGGCAGGTCGGGTGCATAGATTCAAAAGATCATTCGTAAGAAAGTGACACCTGTTTTTAAACTATTTTTCTTTTGGTCTTTTGGCTTAAATTTATATTAAGGATTGACTATGCTCAAGAAAATTGGTGATTACAGATATATGTTGACTCGCGATTACAAGCCAGGGATGAACACTGAAGGACTGATATTTGCGGACGATGAACTGATTGAGTTTATGAAGGCTGATAAAACCCTGGAACAAATTGCAAACGCAGCAACATTGCCAAATTTAGTGGGACGTTCCCTTGCCATGCCCGACGCACACCAGGGTTACGGATTTTGTATTGGTGCTGTCGTAGCAGCGGATGCAATTGAAGGCTTTGTTTCGGCAGGAGCGGTTGGATATGACATCAACTGCGGGGTCAGACTCTTGAGGTCAGACATAAGCTACCAGGATATATCGGCTTTGCTTCCAAAAATTGCTGATTCACTTTTCCAGGCTGTGCCTTCAGGAACAGGCTCAACAGTTAAACCAGGCATGTTAAAATTAAGTATGCAAACTCTCAACGAAGTATTGGTAAATGGAGCTTCGTGGGGGGTCGAGAAGGGCTTCGGCTATCAGGAGGATATTCTCCACATTGAAGAAAATGGGAGGATTCATGGTGCTGATCCCTCCAATGTTTCACAGCATGCAAAAGAAAGGGGATTATTACAACTTGGAACCCTAGGATCAGGTAACCATTTCCTCGAAGTTCAATATGTGGCTGAAATATTTGACAGAGAAGCAGCTGAAACCTTCGGGCTACGCAAAGGTCTTGTTACAGTTATGATTCATACTGGCTCAAGAGGCCTTGGGCATCAGGTATGCTCAGATTACCTTGAGATAATGCAAGACTCGATGCGAAAATATAAAATTTCTGTTGTCGATAGAGAATTGGCATATATGCCAATTTCCTCTCCTGAAGGAAAGCGGTATCTCTCTGCAGCTGCTGCGGCGGCAAATTTTGCTTTTGCAAACCGACAGTTGGTTACGCACCAAATTAGAAGCGTGTTTTCGAAGTTTTTTCCAAATGAGAAATTATCCGTCGTTTATGACATTGCACACAATATGGCAAAATTTGAGGAACATGTATACAATGGGAAAAACGTCAGGGTACTGGTGCACCGTAAGGGAGCGACGAGGAGTTTCCCCAAAGGACATCCGACAATCCCGGATGATTACAGGCTCATTGGACAGCCTGTCCTCATCCCTGGCAGCATGGGAACAAGCTCTTATGTGCTCGTTGGTACTGAATCGGCCATGAAAGAAACATTTGGCTCATCATGTCATGGCGCCGGAAGAAGAATGAGCCGCAACAAAGCTAAAAAACAAATGTCGGCGGATCATCTAATGAGGATCCTTGCTGAAAGGGGCATAATCGCCCGAGGTGCGTCAAAGTCAGGATTGACCGAAGAAATGCCCGATGCATACAAAGATGTTAGTAGAGTGGTCGAGGTGGTACATCAAGCTGGTATAGCTAGAAAAGTGGCTCAGTTAAAACCACTGGCTGTTATCAAAGGCTAATTTTAGAAGCGTCTCAGTTTTTGCTTTTCTTTTCAAAGAAAAAATAATTATCTTGTAAACGAGGTCGTGTTAAACAGCAAACCGGCTGTGTAAAACTATAACGCAGGTCGAGCAATAACTTTAGGGCCGGAAAATGGTTATATGGCATGATACTGACGACGCACCCAGAACACCGACGGAGATTCATTCACACGACAAGGTGGTATTGTGGATCGGCAGTTATCCAATTGAATTGGGACAGAAGATCATAGTTGAATTTAAGGTGTTAAACAAAGGAAGAGTCGAGCGGACTGAAACTGTCGAAGCCGAATGGCGCTACAACGACTATGGGAAAAATAACAGCTATTGGACAGCAATTATTGGCCCATTCAAAGCTGGAGATAAAATAGAATATAAAATTACTGGAATAGGTCCTGATGGAATGTCACATGTCCAGATTGATGAATTTGTAGTTTCTGAATGAGATAACTGGTTTTCCTAATGATAAACCATGAAAACCTGACCTAGATCCAGGTAAAAGGAAAAGAACCTTTTTGAGTTACGTGAATCTAATATAACGAGGCAATACTGTGCTCGACAACTTTAATAAAGAAATCATCCATCCCGCCTACGTCGACGCCGATTCACTTTATAAATCCAAACAAGGTGCTGAAGATGGAAACCTGAATCGGCCTGAACTAAATATCCAACATCTTCAAACCAAAATGAAACGAACAAGCAAAATCCGAACAACGGAGGAATCATGCCGAAAGACACATTAACCGTAACGGATAATCGCACCGGCAAGCAGTACGAAATTCCAATTGAGCATGGTGCGATTAGAGCAACCGACCTACGTCAGATCAAAGTGAGTGCTGACGATTTCGGTCTGATGAGTTATGACCCGGCCTTCATGAACACAGCTTCATGCAAGAGCAAAATCACATTCATTGATGGCGACAAGGGCATCCTGCGCTACAGAGGTTATCCAATTGAGCAGCTAGCCGAGGAAAGTAATTTCCTTGAAGTTGCTTACCTCATAATCCACGGTGAACTACCTACAAAAAGTCAGCTTGATGAATGGAAGTACAACATCACCCATCATACCATAATCCATGAAAACATAAAGAAGTTCATGGATGGATTCCATTATGATGCACATCCAATGGGTATGTTCATCAGCACAATCGCCGCTTTGTCAACTTTTTATCCAGATGCGAAAAACATCTTTGACAAAGAGTCTAGAAAATTGCAAACCTACCGCCTGATAGGCAAAGTCCCAACTATTGCAGCTTTTGCTTACAGGCATAGCATGGGTCTTCCATACGCTTATCCTGATAACGACTTGAGCTATGCCGGCAATTTCTTGAATATGCTGTTCAAGATGACAGAGACAAAGTACGTTCCCAATCCCGCTCTCGAGAAAGCTCTTGATGTCTTGTTCATACTTCATGCTGATCACGAGCAAAATTGCAGTGCAAATGCAATGAGAAGTGTCGGTTCATCCCAGGTTGACCCATATTCTGCTTTGGCAGCGGCGTCAGCAGCACTTTATGGCCCACTTCACGGCGGCGCCAATGAAGCAGTGCTGCGAATGCTAAGAGAAATAGGTTCGAAAGAAAAAATTCCAGCCTTTATCAAAGAAGTAAAAGAAGGAAAAGGCGAGAAAAGGTTGATGGGATTCGGGCATCGAGTTTATAAAAACTACGACCCGCGCGCTAAAATCATTAAGAAGCTTGCATACGATGTCTTTGAAGTAACCGGCAAGAACCCACTTCTGGATATAGCCTTAGAGCTTGAAAGAATAGCGCTGCAAGACGACTATTTCATTTCACGAAAGCTATATCCAAATGTTGACTTTTATTCTGGATTGATTTACCAAGCAATGAAGTTCCCAGTTGACATGTTCCCGGTTCTCTTTGCAATTGGACGAACTGTCGGCTGGATTGCTCAGTGGGAAGAGATGCTGCAGGATCCAGAGCAAAAGATCGCAAGGCCACGACAACTTTATTTAGGTTACGGGTCACGCGACTACGTACAAATCATCCATCGTTAAACTGCATTCTTTCTAAGACTCTCAATGGACCGCCACCGCTTCTGTGGCGGTCTTTTTTGTTTCTTAAAATCACTCCATTTGTTCCTATTTAAATTGCATATCTTACTGTACCATTGTAACTTAACGTGTAATGCCTTAATGTAAACATCGCAAAAAAAAGATTACCTTATATATTTATGAGACCCATTCTAATTGGCATAGGTGGAGGTACGGGTTCAGGAAAGACGACCGTAACAAAGAAAATCATCGAAAGATTGCACTTCAAAGAAGTCATAATTCTTCAGCACGATTCATATTACAAAGATTTATCGGCCTTTAAAGGAAAAACTATCGATGAGATAAACTTTGACCATCCGAACTCACTCGACACCGCATTGCTCGTAAGACATCTGAAAAGACTAAAAAATTCCCAACCAATAGAAAAGCCAATATATGATTTCACTACTTACCGCAGGTTGAAGATCAAAGAACATGTCGTCCCAAAGAAAGTAATAATTCTCGAAGGAATTCTAATATTTGTCGACAAAACTTTGCGGGATCTCATGGACATAAAGGTGTTTGTTGACACTGATGCCGATGAAAGACTGCTGAGACGCTTGAGGCGCGATATAATGGAACGCGGACGAACGCTCGAGTCCGTAATGACCCAGTACATGAATACTGTTAAACCAATGCATTTGGAATTTGTCGAACCGAGCAAAAGATGGGCAGACATAATCATACCAAAAGGCGGAGAAAATGAAGTCGCCATAGCTATGATTGCTTCGCGGATCAGTTCATACCTGACGGGAGATAAATGAGTAGTCCAGCTATGAATGATACGATACTTTTTGGACATAATAATGAAGAAAGGATAATATCGGTTAACCAAACGAGTGACTCTACGGTCGACATCGTGAAGGATATGGGCGGCAAACGTGAAACCGTTTCAAAAGAATTTTACCCATTCTTCTTTTTGAGCGATATATCCCTTTTAAAGTCATACGATAAGAAATTCTGGAACGTTCCCCTGTCTGGCTCTGGATTTTACAAACACCTGTGCATATTCCGAAAATGGTCCGACATGCGTTCCGCCCTTCGTATGATTTTACAAAACTACAATGAATTAGCAAGAGTCCCTGCAGATGACGTTTCTGAAATAGATGCGGTTTATATTAAACAGGATCCTGTTTATCAGTTTCTGATGCAGACAGGCATGACTCTGTTCAAGAATATGGAGTTCGGTGAACTTAGGCGCATGCAGCTCGATATAGAAACTTATTCGATACATGGATTTTCATCGAGTCATCGACCGGAAGACCGAATCATATTGATTTCGCTGTCGGACAACAGTGGATGGACCCATGTAATCAATGGCCGCACCAAAACCGAAGATGCAATGCTCCGCGAACTTGTCGAGTTGATTCAATTGCGTGACCCAGATGTTATCGAGGGACATAACATATTCAACTTCGACCTTCCATACCTGATGCGCAGGTGTGAAATGCACGGGATAAAATTTGAGGTTGGGAGGGGCCGCACAATTCCTCGTGTGTCCCCCGGAAGAATATCTTTTGCCGAAAGGGAGATTGAATATTCAAACATAGAGGTACCCGGTAGACATGTCATTGACACGTGGCTTCTTGTCCAATCTTACGACATGTCAAAAAGAGATTTAGAAAGCTACGGATTGAAATATGTTGCAAAATATTTTGGCTTAGCAAGCGAAAATCGGATCTATATACCCGGATCTCAAATATCAAAAGTCTGGGATGAGAATCCCGAAAAGCTTGTTGCATATGCACTTGACGATGTCAGAGAAACCCGACTCATAGCTGAGCACTTGTCACAAACTAACTTTTACCTGGCTCAGATCTTGCCTTTTAACTACGGACAAATTAGCCGAATAGGATCTGCTGCCAAGATTGAATCTCTCCTTGTCAGAGAATACCTGCGAAGGAAGCATTCACTACCAAAGGCACAGACAGGGAAACAAACAACTGGCGGTTATACTGATGTATTCTGGAGAGGCGTGCTGGGGCCAATTGTTCACTCTGATGTCGAATCACTATACCCTTCGATAATGCTTTCGTACGGCATTGAACCATCGACGGATCCCCTGGGGGCTTTTCAGCGATTGCTAAAACATTTGACGAAACTCAGATTAGAAACAAAAAAGAAGATGAAACTCGAGGATGACCCAATCTTGAAATCCAAGCTAGACGCCTTTCAAGGTTCACTGAAAATTCTAATTAATTCGTTTTATGGCTACCTTGGGTATCCACGTGGAATATTCAACGATTTTAAATCAGCCGACAGAGTTACTCAAAGTGGCCAGCAAATCCTAAAAAAAATGATTGATGGCATTGCAGCTGCTGGAGGTGTTGTAGTTGAAGTCGACACTGATGGAATCTATTTTGTTCCCCCTGAAGGATGGAGAGGGGAATCCAAAGAGAAAGAATTTGTAGAGACAATATCAAGCCAGCTCCCTGAAGGAATTAACTTGACCATCGACGGCAGATACAAAAAGATGCTTAGTTATAAAAAGAAGAACTATGCTCTCCTTGGATACGACGGCAAAATAAAAATAAAGGGTTCAGCACTAATCTCCAGGAGTATTGAAAAATTTGGCAGAGAATTTATCAATAGTTGTATTGAAATGCTCTTGAGAGAAGATATCGATGGGATACATAAGCTTTTCGTCGAATATAGCGACGCAATTTCATCAAGACAAATGCCTTTGGAAAAGATGCTTCGGACAGAAACGCTCAAAGAATCTATTGAACAATATACGGCTTCTGTCAATTCAAACAAGAGAAATCGATCTGCAAGCTATGAATCGGTCATATCAGCTGGTCTGCAATACAGACCAGGCGATAAGGTATCATTTTACATAGTAGGATCGGACCCCAACCCTCGAACATTTTCAAGTGCAAAGATTTATGACGAAAATTCATCCGGCAGAAAGGATTACAATGTCAATTACTATCTCAAGAAACTATACGAATATGCCCAGCGATTTTCGCCTTTCTTCGAGCACGCTGACTTCGAGAACATATTTTCTAATGAGAAGGATTCGTTGTTCAAACCCGACCTCTCAGGCATCCAGATCAAAACAGCTCCCATACAGGAGATGACAACGGAAGATGAAGAAGATGAATGATCATTGATCGTTGTCACGACTTAGAACAACAAATCCTTTCTGTTCGAGTGTTTGCGCAGCTATGTTCATTATCTCCTGGCTTTCAAAAGATATCCTAAAGACACCTCCCGTTCCCTCTCTCACTTTCACAAGCTCGATGTCCTTAATGTTAATTCCCTTTTCGAACAATGATTTCGTTATCTCGAAAAGTATCCCTGGTTTATCATCGACCATGATCAAAAGATCGTAAAGTGATTGAAGAAATCCCTTCGCTCCCTTAGGAATTTTCCCTCTAGCTCGATTGGCTTGACCAAAGTTTGTCTTTACGCTATCTATTGCCCCTCTTCTCAAATTGCTGCTGATTGCAGATAACCTGGCCTCGAGTAAATCAATCATATCAGCAATATTTTGTGCATTAAAGTACAAGATATCCTTCCACATCAAGTAATTGCTTGAGGCTATTCGTGTCATGTCACGAAATCCACCTGCTGCCAGAGCAATGTAATTTTCTTCCTGAGATGAAAGATCATCGACAAGGTTTACAAGTTCAACAGCAAGAATTTGAGGCAAATGACTTACAGCTGCGGTAATCTTATCATGAACATCAGAGCTTGCCAGGAGTACTCGTGCGCCAAGTTCTTTAATGATTCTAATCAGTACCTCGAGTGACTCTTGCGGCGTATTTTCCTGTGGTGTGAGGACATAAACTGAGTTTTGAAAGAGGAGCGGCTGCGCAGCCTCAATTCCAGATTTTTCCGATCCAGTCATTGGATGACCACCAATGAACGTTGCCCCATCTTTAAATATTTCCATCGCTGCCTTGGTAATGGGCGCCTTCACACTGGTGGTATCAGTAACTATTGTCCCCTTTCCAAGACCAGTGCTGAGGCCTCGCATCACATCGATTACACTGCTACCTGGAACTGCTATAAAAACAACCTCAGGACAATTTTTCAGAAACATCTCCATATTATCTGTTACTAAAGCTTGCGGCAGACGTTGCCTGATCTTTTCAAGATTGTCAAACGTATCTAAAATACTGATGCTATGATTTTGCTCAAGAGACAGGGCAATTGATCCGCCTATTAATCCACACCCTACAATGCCTAATTTCATGTTTTTCTTTACTCTTACGTTAGCGATCTACCAATAGCAGAAGCTATGAGCGCAGCTTCACGCATGAGCTCTGTAAACTGCTCTGGATAAAGGGATTGCGCTCCATCAGATAGGGCATGAGAGGGATCGTTGTGAACTTCGACCATTATTCCATCTGCACCAGCTGCAACAGCTGCACGTGCAACTGGCACAACTTTTTCCCTAATACCGGTAGCATGGGATGGATCGACGATTATCGGCAGATGACTTTTCTTGTGTACAACCGGTATGGCATTGATGTCCAGTGTATTGCGTGTTGCATTTTCAAAGGTTCTAATCCCCCTTTCACAAAGCATTACATCAGGGTTTCCTCCTGAAAGGATGTATTCAGCAGCCATTAGCCATTCTTCAATAGTTGCCGCAAGACCTCTCTTGAGCATTACAGGTTTCGAAATTTTCCCCAGATCTTTAAGTAAAGTAAAATTTTGCATGTTGCGTGCACCAACCTGGAGAATGTCAGCATATTCTGCGACCATATTAATTTGACTTCTGTCCATAACCTCTGTTATCACTATCAAGCCGTATCTGTCCGCTGCTTTCCGTAAAAGTTTAAGTCCCTCTTCACCAAGACCTTGAAAAGAATATGGTGAAGTACGGGGTTTAAATGCCCCGCCGCGAAGTACCTTGACACCATGCTTCGACACATGCTCTGCAACAGCAAATAATTGATCTTCATTCTCGACGGCGCACGGGCCTGCCATTACTACGACCTCATTACCACCAATCTTCACGCCACCAACATTTATTACGGTGCCCTCCGGCTTAAATGTGCGATGAGCTAATTTGTATGGTTCGGTAACACGGTAGACTTCCTCCACGCCGGGAAGAACTTGTATTTGCCTGTGATCGAAATCTGGCTGAACCCCAATTGCCCCAACTATGGTGCGTGAGACGCCTGTCGAACGATGGACTCCAAATCCATAGTCCTTCAATGTCTTAACGACATTATCAATTTCGTCTTCCGTTGCTTCTTCTTCAAATACAACAACCATCTTTTTCTCCCTTTTAATTTCTTACACTTGTAGCTTCAGTGTTAATTGTTTAGAAATCTTTGATTAGAAATAGACAGATATGTTTAAAAAATGCGATTATTTCCCCCACCGGGGGAAATAAAAATAGGGGTAAAGTCCGTTACGCCAGGACTGGGATCGTTTCTGAAAGGAAGAGCACGTATAGTGGACAAATTCTTGCCGTCCGCTTTGACCTATTTTGTAGTTTAATTCCATTGTACTTAATATAAACAAGCTCATTTATAAAATACAAGTACATTTTCCCGATTAGTCATTTGTACTTCTTTCTTTTCTTCGACTTCTCTAGCGTGTACATCGGCCATTACAAATACGTAAGGCTTGTCCAGGCCCTTTGCTTCCAGAGGAGAAAATAACTTGTGCTGCCCTGTAATCAGAGAAGAAAAATTACGAGAGGAAGTTTTCCCTCATCAAAAGTCAATTTAAAACATTCGACGCTGAAATCGTCGCTCTCCTTTTGAAGCTCGGAAATAAAACTAATTACGTCTACGTTAACGGGAATCCTCAGCAAAATTGCTTGCCTCCGCCCATGTACGAGGAAAAACGATTCCCTTGCTTTTCCATCTGGTGAACGTCGTGCAAGCAAATATGCTGATCTCGCACAAACCTGTCGGGATATGATACACTTTTTTGTAGCACATCCGTTGCAAGCACACAATGTTTGACAGCTTAAACCACAATTAAGGGCGTCATGATTTTAGGAGGTTTTGCCGTCAAATTAGATTTTACCAGGACATCTTTCTTCACGCCCGGATAGAGAGTGAAAAAATTGTCCGATACTTCGCCAACCTTCTCCCCAAAATCAACATAAACTCCATGAACAAATAAGTTGCTGACAAAAGTAATTTTCTTTCTGTCAGTATCATAGTCAGATATCTCTGACATTATTTCAGGAACTTCGAATTGAAAATCCAGCCATGGTGATTCAATATAGTCGTCAAGATCCACTATGTTCCCAGTTTCGGAGTTTACAAGTTTTCCTACCAACACCTGCTTCTCTGGTTCTGAAATTCTCAGTCTCATATCACGTAGCTTAACTACCGAATTCTTGGGAATCTTAATGTCTTGTGAAATTTGTTTTACAATATCGCCATTAATTCCAATAATGCTCAGTGTAATATTTCCTTTCAAGTAATCCATAGAATCATTGACTATTATCGGATACATATGACTGTCCTTCTTATGAAAGACCATCTTTACTTGCCTATTAAACTCTTTTGCCCAATAGTACAGTGCCTTAGGCCTTCTTTGAAAATCTATAGCAGACCAGCTGGAAACAGGCCAGCAATCATTTAATTGCCAAAAAATAGCTCCAGCAGTATCCCATTTCCTTGCTCTCCAATGTAGCATTCCTGTTTTTATGGCTTTTGCTTGCACTAACTGCATTTGAAGCACCTGCTGCCTGAAATCCGAAGCAATTTTCACTTCGCCCGACAAGAATTTAAAAAGTCGCTCTGTTCCTTCCACTTGCTTGTTATGATGTCTCATAACCTTGCTTTGAACATTCCTATCACCTTTCCTTGTAAATGAATTAATTGTCTTCAAAGATGGTGGTGCCTGAAAACCAAACTCGGTTACAAACCTCGCATTTACCTTCTCATAGTCTCTGAAAGGTTTATATCCACTCCAGATATTCCACTCGTGATGATTTCCAGCTGTCTCACTGTTTGGATCCTTACCTCCAAACGGCGATGATCGCCAGTATGGGATGGCCGGGGATATGATCTTAACGACACGTGGGAGCAAATCCCTAAATATCTCTGCACCAGGCATTTCGTTTACATTGCGGCCAGTCTTTGAATGCCATATCCATTCTGATTCATTATTTCCACAAAACATTACTGTACATGGATGATTTGATATCCTGCGAACATTTTGTTCGGCTTCAATTTCTACAGATTTGAGGAACTCATCATACACAGGATACGACGCACAAGCGAACATAAAATCTTGCCAAACCATTAATCCAATGGAATCACATTCTTGGTAGAACTCTTCCCTTTCATAAATTCCTCCTCCCCAGACACGCAGCATATTTAGGCCAGCTTCCCTTGATGCAGAAATAAGGGCCTTGTAATGTGCATAATCCGACCTCGTTACAAACGAGTCTATAGGTATCCAATTTGCACCTTTAATAAACACCCTTTCGTTGTTTAATCGGAAAATAAAGCTTTGTCCTATTGAATCGCTTTTGTGCTCTAGCTCTATCTTTCTGAACCCGACTCGTAAGTGCTTCGAGTCAACCACAACCCCCTCCTCGCCAACAAGTGATAATGTGCAGTTATACAGGTTTTGTTTCCCCAGGTCGTGTGTCCACCATGGTTCCACTCCAACAACTTTCAACTCCTCATTCAATTTCCTTGAAAACGGAAATTCATATAGTTGAGAGTGCGGTTCATCACCTACCGAGATGGTCCAACGCAAAAGGTGGCTTCGCAGTCTATTCGTTGAGGCTGAAGTGCGTATCTTGATTAGTGCACCATTTCTCAAAATTTTCGAAGTTTGAATCGAAATGCCCTCAATTACAGCAAACTCAGCAAAGATGATATACACGTCTTTCCAAATCCCGCTGGTTGCCAGACGCGGTCCCCAGTCCCAACCAAAAGAATACTGCGCCTTTCTGATGTGTACTCTATACGAATCCAGCTCGGCAAAAAGTTTCCCATGTTTCTTCTCTTGCTCCTGTGCATATTTTGTTGGTGAACGTAATATGATTTCTAATTTATTAGTGCCGCTTTTCAGAAAATTCTTTATATCTCTCTTGTGAGAAATAAACATATTTGTAGTTCTAAACAAAAATGTTCCATTTAAAAAGACATCAGATACTGTATCAACCCCTTCTAAAATTAGAAACGCCATATTATATGCGAGATGTTCTTCTGTAAGTTCAAACTCTTTGACATAGACCCAGTCGCAGTTTTCAACCCATTGGACATCTTTCTCATTTAATCTAAAAAATGGGTCTGGAATTACATTGTTCTTCAAGAGATCAGTGTGAATTGTCCCTGGCACAATCCCCATGAAGGATCTCTTTCCTGTTGGATATCGATCAGCATACCTCGATGCATTTCGAAATATCCAGGTTCCATTCAAGGAAAGCTTAATATTCTTCTTCATTCCTGTTCAAACCTCACCTTGGCACTGAGAATCACACTGTCTGAGCCGGCATACGGAAAGAAAATTTCGTCACCTATCCTGTAAGCTCCACAAACGAAGACAGTGTTGTTTACCCCCATCTCTGGGTCTCCAATCCTTTCATATGCAGTCGACGGCACAAGCAACCTTTCGATCCTGTCCGATATTTTAAAATTTCCATCATAATTCAGCCTGCAAACTCCAATGTCATATTCTTTTTCACCCTCTTCCGTATAATGGCCAGTATGGTAAAGCATCAGATATTGCTTTGATCCAATCGCTATAGGAGGGGCACCGGCTCCAATCCAGGATTCTTTAAAGATCGCATTTGGCTCTGCTTTCATAAATAAACCTAGGTTTTCCCACTCCCCATCAATGTCCTTAGACCTGGCAAGGTGAATTGACATGCTATCCCTCCCTGTCATTGGTCTATGAAGCATGTAGTAATAGCTGTCAATTGTATCTGGAAAGAACGCGCCATTCTTGTTATTCACCGCATTTATTTCACCCTTTACGGGTCCAAGTTTAATCCAATGAACCAGATCATTAGATAAAGCCATACATATCATTGTCCGTCCAAAGTCATCCCTCGTGGATTGTCCAATAGCTTTCGTCCTGGAAAAGCCTGTGTAAATCATAACATAATGGTTTCCTAACCTCGAAACTCTTGGGTCCTCCACGCCAAAATTTTCAAAATCGTATTCTGGCTCCAAGATAGGGACAGGGTGGCGATAAAGAAGATCCATTTTGTGAGAGAAGACGGCCAGACCAATTCTAGATTTATTATACCGATTTCCACCCTGAGCTCGGTAAAAAAGAAGCATAGCCCCTCTATTGTCATGCAGCTTGAGAGGAACACCCAGTGTCTGCTGCATCATAGATATATCCTCTAGTGTTTCAAGGTAGATGCATGCTGGATTGAGGACGACCCGATTTTCCCAATTGTTGAATTGATTTGGCAGCAAAAGTGGCTTACCACCGTTCAGTCTCTCAAGTGTAAATTTCATTCTTGACATAAGTTCCCAAGTTATGATGATTTAATTATCGGGTTTGATAGATATTTCGAATCCATTTTGTTGTATTGTCAGCACCAGTTCTTCCCCGTTAACGGAGTAAATGAAATTCCTTGCTTGAAGCGATGGTTTAGAAAGCATTTTAACATCAACGTTTGTCACTCCTGCTTCATTAAGAAGAAGCATGGAATAAAGAGCTTCTATTGTTGATTCAGCCCCCGAATTCCGGTTGATCTTAAGAGAATCTTCAATACCATCATAGCAAACTCCGTTCTTATTTGAGTACATAGAAGTCATAGCGGTGTTGTTTCCAAAAAACCATGAAGAAATTAGGAGTGATAATGTCTTATACTTTTCATTCCTTGTGATTTGATATGCTTCAACTGTTGCCATGAGTGCAGGCCGTATGTTATAAGCAATTTGACCATCAAAGCTGACCAACATTGAGTTTACACGAAATTCTCTGAAGAATAGAGCACCGACCCATCTTGGTAAAAAACAATCGACTTCTCGCAGTGCGGCATTCAGCAAGTCACGATCGCGTGTAATCTTATAGAGATCAAGCAAAGCAGCTGATTGTGAATTTGCCCACGCATGCCATTCGAATCTGTTTGACAAGAAAGCAGAAAATGGAAATTCGTTGCACTTGCCACGCTGAAGTTTCAGCAAACCCTCAGCTATCTTTTCAGATGATCTTAAGTAGAACGAATCCTTTGTCGCTCTGTATGCCTCGTTCAATCCGAGAACCAGCTCAGATGAAACGTCAGCTCCATCGCCGTATATTAGCCACGTTGGTGCGCCAGATGTGTCAACTATCCCAAACTTTGATAAAACAGAATCAAGCGGATGTTTGCTCCTTTTCAGAGCGCTGACAACTCTCAAATAAAAAGCGCGATCATATTTTTTAAAGTACGAAGCAGCTGTTCCAAGTCCCCAAATGGCCCTGGACGCCCACCATCCAAAGCTTGCTTTGCTTGTTGATCCATAGCGGTTTATAACGACTTTTCCATTTTTCTTTTTAACAAAGTTGTAGAACTTGCCGTCAGGTGTCTGCATCTTCAAAATAAACTTTACCAATCCAGTTATCAGGGTTAAGTCTTCTTCTTTCTCAGTCAACCTATTGTAATTGACAAGGAATACGATTGCCCTGGCAGCATCATCAACACAGGCAAAACCTTCTCCTTTGGCCTGCACTGGCTTGTAAGTCGGATAATTGGAATAGACATCGATCACATATACGGAATCGTGGCCAAAATACACTTTTTCGGCTAAAGAGAGGAGATGTGACTTGTTTATGAGCTGAAGTTCACCTTGACGAGCACTTATGGGAAAAGGGCTCAATAAAGCAAGTGCAAGTACAAAGATGGATTTAAACCTTTGCGGAATCATATACTTTCCTGACCGTACGGTTGGAAGATCCGTTAAGAATAAAACAAGTCTTCCGACGTTCTTGCTCTTCCGAAATTGAAAACACCTCTATCCCCTTTGAATCACTGAATATCACAATTCTGATGCCTTTGTCTTCACTTATCACATTGAATTTGCCAACTCTAACATCAAGAGTCGACTTAACTTCTACATCCGCATAAACCGTGCCATCATAAATCAAGAAATTTACATATGAATTGTTCACTGGTATATTGAACGCATACAGGAATTTCCAATCATCCGGAATCGATGGTTCCAAATACACTAACCCGTTTTCCACTTTGAGTCCCAGCAGACCTTCAACCGTTAACCATAAATAGGTTGGTGGCATCCAGGGACTGAGCGACATTCCAAGGCTTTCGAAGGTATCACCGTTCAATCGTTCGGGAAACTGGCCAGGAACAACATTTTTGAAGGCTACTGGATTTTCAACTTCGCAATAATTCCATATTTTGTTAAGAGTTTCAGCAACTATATCTTTTTGAAACTCCTTCGCAGCCATAGCGATCCACGCTGTAAGATTATGCCATATCCCACCAAGCAACTGCATCCCTTTTTCGGGGTGATAAGATGGATCTAATTTTGAAACTGTCCTCGCCCCATATTCTGTCCAGATATCAGGCTGAAGGAGTCTATTTATGATCGTCCTCTTGGATTCACTGTCCACGACACCAAATAATGCTGGAAAGACTAAATCACCAGTAATATCAGTGTGTGTCTGTCCAGTCCTGTCGATATTTAAATAAAAAAGTCCTGTTTGTTTATCTTGCAGTTTATGCAATATGTTGTTTCTTAAGTTTGTGGCTTCTTTTTCATACCTGTCTGCATTCGAATGATCACCCATCTTTCTGGCAATCCGTGCTACACTCTTGATAGCTGCGTAGCATTCAGAGTTGATTTCAGTTACATAACCTCCTAAGTTGTAGCCTTCAATAATGTTCCTCCAGCTCGCAATTCCCTCTACACTTGTCCCATTGGCATCTGCGAAAACGAGGCCATTGCGGAGCTGGCTTAGTATATAGTCACCAGTTCGAATTAAAACCGGGTAAACAGCCTTTAAAAAGCTCCTGTCATTGACCGTACTTAAGTAGCTTTCGACAGCTAAAATGAACAGAGGCGTATCATCGTTGATATTCAACCCATAGTCATGAAGTGTGGGCGTGCTCTCGTTAGCATGAACATATTCCGTTAGCTTCCCGTCGTGGTGAACGCAATATTTTCTAACAAATTCAAGGATATTCCTGGAAAGAGAAGGGAGAAAGTAGTTTACCCCGAATACAAACCAGGCGACATCCCTGACAACTACTATGTCCTGCGGTGGATCGTTTGTAAATGCCTCACCACCAAGATAGCCATGCCAAACCCGGAGCACATTAACTTTGGCCCAGTAAATCCCCCTGTTTATAACCTCATCAGGAGTTATGATTTCAGTGATTGATAAATAATGTCTATAAGAATCTCTGGACAGCTGTTCAACATACTCGAAATTAAAAGAACTTTCATGAGATAACTCTCTACCAGACGTAAAGATAAAGCTCTTTTTCTCAAATGCTCCTAAGGAAAAGTCAAATGACACTGAGGCACTTCGGTCTAAAATGTTAACGGCTGTTGGGATGGCGTCAAAGTTCACTGAAACAGAAGAGGCGTCGTCCAGATCAAAGGCCACAATTCTTGATTGTTCAGCTTTAATCTTTATCCTTCTTAAAGCCTCTACGTCTTCTGTCTTTTTTGAGAAAAAAGGTGAATCAATCCCGTTGAATACAATCTCCATCCTTATTTTCAAGTTTCTCTCCTCACAGGAATGATTTTGCACTATAATTCTTTGGTACACCGACTCCTGCGCAATTCCTTCATACGAATGGTCAAGAAACGGCAAGAGAACTTCCTTACTGATAGTAACGTTGTTTTTCGAATACAATGTTGACTGCTTGTGGACCTCAAAAACAGTATCATCAGCATTCGCCATCAAATCATTTACATAAAAGAACGTTCTAAACCTTCCCAAAATATATTTATTCGTGCGAGAAGACCAAAAACCTTCTATATCAGATGTCGGACCGAGTCTTAGAAACGCATTGCGATTCCCATAACTATGACCTGAAAATAAACTTTGTGCACTGTATTTGTAACTCAATGCCTCAATCTCCTTAAAGTTTAATAAATGATTTTACTCCATATTTGTTCAATTGTTGGAAATGCCTTACGAGGGAAAGTCCCCCCTGTTTTAAAATACTCCACTTCTATTGGCTGACCCTTACCTGGATTTGGTAAATCGAGATGATCGACAACGGAATAATACTTGGTAATCGGATACTTTCGAGAAAGGAGAATTGACACATGCAACAGACGTTCAGTCTCAGCATAATCGAGATAGTCCCTTCGAATATCGTCATAACGATGTCGAAAATCTGACAAAGTATCGCCTGTAATTTTATACCTCGCAAAATATTTTTTACAGTAAGAAAGGACAGCTGATGTGTCCATGTTAATTTCGGACACTAAGTGATTGATCATTGCCAGGGCAGAAAGTTTTTCCTTCCATCTCTCCATTTGTCGTCTGACCACAGGTTTTGAATACATATCCTCATGATGGGCTTGACGAATGAGTAGTTGATCACGAAGCATCCTCCACACATAACTTTCAACATCCCGCAAAAACATGTTCACGTTTGATTGTGAAAACTTAAAATTGAAACTCCTCAGATCGAACCATTCGAGGAACTGCCCCAGTGTTACTTCGCCTGACTTAAATACTATCAAAGGTAAGTCCCCCAGCCTTTTAACTTCACTGGCATTAATTGGTCCTGCTTCGGTCATTAACAGTTTAGAAATTCCAAGGTCGTTGAACTTATTCTGACTGAGATACAAACTTCCTATATATCCTGCCAGTAAATTAAATGCATTTCTCTTTATTATTGGTTGTGCAGTCTTAAGCATATTGTCAACATATTCATCAGAAGCAACATCTGCTTTATATTGACGCAGTTCTTCTTTAATTTCTTGGGATCTTTTTTCATATTCAGATCTGGTGATTATTGGAGAATACAATAACCTGTCTATCTTAAAAATATAGTAACCGTCAGGTCCTTTAACAGGCTCAGAAATGTCCCCTTCCCTGGCAAAGGCATCCATTGTGTAAATGTCAGGTGAAGTGATCCTCAAATGGAAAAAATCGGTCGATCTAAAATGAGAGCTGTCAACGTCGTTTTTCTTGTAGACAGAATCGAATCCAACCTCTGATACCTGTCTTGACAGAGAGTCTATTCCTGATTTATCTGGAGAATATATCCACCTGAAATTTACACTCCTCATGCTTTCGTTGACAGCCTCCCTTATTTCAGATTCAGAAACATTCAGTGTGTCCCAGATGTGTTTGCGGTAGAGCTGTTCAGTTGCAATATCATCTTCGATTGCTTTTGCTACTTTTTCTGTTTCTTGCCCCAAGTCCGAGATACTATCTCTGGCAGCAATTGAAAAAAGGGATTCGTCAACCATTGCGTCCAGGAGCGCATGTCTCGGATTCTTCGACTCGAAAATAAAGGCCGGACCAAAGAGATAATTTAAAAGGAACTCTTTTGCTGTCAGCTTCACTTTTCCAACCTCAGCAACTATTATTGTATCAAGTGAAGGGTCGTCAATCGAATGAAAAGTTATCAATTTTCTCGACGTGTCAGGTGCCTGTACTCCTGCTTTTATGGACACTGAAGATAGTAAAACCAAAGACGAAAAGATCATCGAGATAGTAAGGGATTGAAAATTCATGCCTTGATTCCTGATGTGACAAAACTTTGGATAAAATACTTTTGAAAGAAACCATACAGAATTATGATTGGTAAAGCCAGGATTGTCGATGCGGCTAACTCTGCTCCAAGATGCGTTTCAGCTTCCCCACCAAGTACAAAAACCGTAACCAGCTGAGGTAAAGTCATCAATGAGCGCTCTCTTATTACTATTAGAGGCCAGAGAACATCGTTCCATGAAGTGAGGAAGGTAAGTATTCCAACCGTGATGAATGCCGGTCTGGACAATGGAAACACTATTTTAAAAATTATTTCCAGTTCGCTGCACCCATCAATTCTTGCTGCTTCAAGGAGGGAGTCCGGTATCGACTGAAAAAATTGCCTGAACATGATTATAGAAACAGCGGTAAGGGCATTAGGAATGACCAACCCCAGAAGATTATCGGTCAAACCGAGTTTTACAATTACCAAATACGTTGGTATAAGGGTGAGTTGGAATGGAATTAACATTGTAAAGATTATAAAACCAGTAAGATACTTTGCGCCGCTCCATTTGATCTTCGAAAGTGAATAGCCTACAATTGCTCCAAAGGTAACAACTGAAAGTGTTATCGTTACAGAAACAATGGTACTGTTCAACAATGCCCGCATGATGGGCACCCTTTCAAATACCAATAAATAGTTTGCTAAAGTCGGATGCGACGGGATGAGGCTCAATCCCATTACCTCGAAGTCAGATTTAAAGGTTCCAGAAATCATCCAGAGGAACGGGTATAGAAAAACAGATGCAAAAACAAAAACAATGGCATATTTAATAGTTAACAAGAGAGCTTTCTTCATTCTTCCTTCAAAACCCTTCTCTGAATGATAACTACAATGAAAATTATCGCTGCGTAAAACAGGCCAAGAGCAGCAGCATAACCAAAGTGGCCAAAGTAAAAAGCCTGATTGTAAATATAAAGTAGGGTTGACATAGTGGAATTCATCGGCCCACCACCGGTCATTACATAAGGTTCTACAAATAGCGAAAATCCATTTATTGTTGATAATATGACGACAAGCACCATTGTTGGTGTGAGAAGAGGTATAGTTATACGATAAAATCTCTTCCACGCGTTTGCACCATCAATTATAGCTGCTTCATGAAGATCTATCGGCACATCCTGCAAACCAACCATAAACAATGCGGTGTAGAGTCCAACATTCTTCCATGTCGCCATAATTGCTATTGAAGGCATTGCAATGGTAGGACTCGTAAGCCACGGTACTCGCGCAATGCCAATTCCAGACAAGAGGGAATTTAAGACGCCGTTATCATACCCGTATAGTTGCTGCCAAATGATAGTTACAACAACGCCTGACACAACTACAGGCGCAAAATATATTGCCCGAAACAGACCACTTAGAAATCTTATGCTGTTAAGGAGGACAGCAAAAAAAAGTGCAAAGATTATTTGAAGAGGAACGTTGATGAGTAGAAATATTATTGTATTAAGAACAGACTGGTAAAACAAATCATCCTGAAACAGGCGACTTATATTTTTAAGACCAACGTAAACTGCAGCAGACATCCCATCCCAGCGCTGGAAAATTAGATATACCGAAAATACCAATGGGAATAGAACAAAACCAGAGGCAAAGATAAGATACGGAAGGCTAAGACCTAATCCTTGAATAGTCGCTCGATTTCTCATTTTTCCCAATCTATTATGAGCTTTATTCGTCTTAACAAATTCCTTGCAGCTTCGTCGGATGTTTCTTTTCCGTACACAGAACATTTTTCAAATTCCTGAGCAATTGAATCAAATATTTCTTTTTGATCATAAGATTGATCGACCTCCTTTGCGTATGCCGACTGTTCTGCAAAAATTTTCATTATTTTATTCTGGTTAAAGAATCTTTCAAACTTTGGCTCTTTGAGAATATCTCTCCTGACTGGAATTTGACTGGCAATTTCCAAAAGTTTCAAGTCTGATTCAACACTGAGGAGATACTTGACAAACCGCCATGACTCCATCGGATATCTCGTTGTGCTGAATATAACTATACTTTTGTGATCCCCATAAGTATAAACTGCACCCTTCGATGAATCTGGAACAGGTACAGGCCCGATGCCATAATTGATCTTATCAGGGAAATTCTGCCGAATGTAAGATATAGTCCACGGGCCAACAAACTCAGTTGCCACTACTCCAGCAATAAAAGGATCGTATTGAAAAGTTGTTCTCGGGAAGTACTGATTACTGAAACATTTTTGAAAAAAATAGTAAACACTTCTAATTGCATTCGTATCAGCATTGACACTATCATTACTAACCATTGGATGCCCATGAGACGCAGCACAGTAGAACGTAAAAAAATCAAAGTACCTTTGCCACCAAATTGGCCGAATGTCCCTGTAACCCATCCAGTAGTGGCCGTTTCCTACATTTGCATTTGAGTAGGATGTAAGTTTCTGAGCATCAAAAAGGAATTCTGAGTATGTGCGAGGAGGACTGGCGATACCAGCAGCCTTAAACAAATCTTTGTTATAAATCATCATCACTGGGTTTGTTTTCCATGGGATCTGGTAGTACTGGCCATCTGCGGACCGAAATTGAACCATTCGGTCCCAGCCTATTCGTGACTCCGCTAGCGAATCGAAATCTGAAAACTGAGACAAGCTAACGAGGGCATTAGCGCGGACATATTCTGGAACCGTTCCAGGCCAAATGTTGGAACATACATCTGGAGTTGTCTTTGCCGCAATCGCAGCCATCAAGACCTCTTCTGTAGATTGATTTGCTGGGAGGGCCTGCAGCCTTACATGAATATCTGGATTGTTTTTATTCCATTCTGAGACAAGTTGATTTGCAAGCATCATCTCTTGTTGATTTGGAGCAGCCCAGTAGGTAATTACAACTCGCTGATTGTTTAAAGTTTGTTCTGTTTTTGGCCCACAACCCAAGATAACCATTGCTAACAAAATTAGCGCTGTTATATGAATTGCATTAGACATAGTCAACTATCAAAAACTGAGACGCAATGTAAATGTGTGTGTAGCAGCTAGTCGGCCAAAGTCATTGTAAGAATAATCAAACGCCACTGAAAGATTCGTGTATGGAAGCTCATGCTGAAGTCCAATCCCTGCGGAGGCACCACCCTCCCCATCTTTAAGAAACAGGGATTGGTAACCAGCACGAATGAAGAGGAATTCTTCATAGCTATATTCAACGCCAAGGTTAAGGCTTTCAAAGTTATCACTAGGGTAGAGAGCGTCAAGTGCTATGGTAAGCCGATTGTCTGCCGTCTTGATTGCCTCAGTGGCAAGGCCAAATTGAAAATTCAGTGGAAGTGGCCAACTTGCCGTCTCAATATCTTCAGGAATATTCTGATTAGTTCCGAGTTTTGTCGGATCTATTGGATGAAACTGACGGAGATCCGCTCCTGTCATCTGCATATCCGTTCCAAAATTATATATCGAAGCGCCTATTCTCAGCCCGCCAATAAAATCTGTCCGAAAGATAGTCCCTATGTCAATTGCAAAACCAGTTGCACTCTCATGCCAGATCGATTGCTGAATGTATTTAGCGTTAATTCCAACAGAAAACCTATCTGTCAGGGGACGAGCATATGATACTGAAATTGCCACGTCAGAAGCATTAAAATATATCCCCGTCCCATCGGGGAAATTTTCATTCCTCACCTGCATATCACCCGAATTAAAAGCAGTGACTGATGTTCCTATGGAACCTAAGTCGCCAAGCGGAATGGCAAACGCGGCGTAATCAAAAGTGGTACCAGCCAACCAGTTGGAATGCTGTACAAGGATCTGCCCTGAAGAGATCCTCGCAATCCCTGCTGGATTCCAATAAATTCCAGAGACATCCGTCGCACTAGCCACATACGCATTACCCATCGCCATTGCTCTTGCTCCTACAGGTATTTCCAAAAACGCTGCTGCAGTCGTTCCGACTTTTGAAACCCCTTGCTGTGCCTTAGCATAAGATAAAAAGATAAGGATGTAAACGATCGCAATTAACCTAAGTTTCATGTGCATGCTCCTATTCATTTTATCACAGCAAACTTGCCAATCTTCTTACCGATCCCTGGGGCATCAACCTCATATATATATACTCCATAGGAAACGTCCATCCCATCCTTGGTTAACAAATTCCAGGGCTCCTGACCATTGTCAGCAGAACTATTGTGATACAGCGTTTGTACCAGGTAACCTCTAACAGTATATATTCTTATAGTGCAAATCCTCGGCAGGTGCGTGAAGTAAATTCTTCTTTCTCCCCGCCCCGTCTGGAATAGGAGAGGCGGCTCCCATGAAGCAGCACCAAGATATGGATTGGGCACGACAGCTATTTTATCGAGAGAAGATTTAGCTAAAGCAGTATCCACAAAAGCTGCCTTAGTTGTAAACGTAAAGCTTTCGTTGCTCCGAAACGGTTTCTTTGTGCCAACAAAGAACACATCCCCGGGTTTGGGTGCTATTTGGTTAGACTGGGTTGAATCAGAATAAAAAGATATGCTCCATGCTGTTCTATATGGATTTCCTGAAAGAGGAAGCTTGCCTGCTGAATCGCCGTAAACAATTACCACCTCGTCGCCAGCATCAAACTGGCCATCGTTGTTCCGATCAAAGAAAAAGAAGGGCGCTTTCTTCCCTTCTGTAAGGTTAAATACCGAGAAGTTCACTGCTTTAGCTTGGGGACCGCCAAAATACAGATGTTGTGATGTATCTACCACATGGTCAAAGAATCTAATCTCAAAATCGGCCGGATAATTTACGTTTGTAGTTGCAAATTTTGGGTCTAGTTCAACCTTCACTATATAATTGCAACTACCTTTTTCCCAGGCTGTTGAATCAACGACTGCTATGCTGTCGTTATAGATATATCCGATGACGCCGTTGAAAACCGGGATTTCCTGTCCATAGGATGTAACAGGAATATCAGACTCGAGGACCGAGTTTTCTGTAAGATTTTGCAACGTGTAAGTGGGGGTCGGCGAGTCGTTGAACTTACCCGTGTTGTTAAAAGTGATTTGATATGTTTCGTTATTCTTGACAGCTTCGGCGTCGAGCACATTAAGCTGAATGTTCCCAGTGCCCGGACCGTTGTGCTGTATTTGACCAGCAATTTGAGCTGGCACAAAGCCAGCTGATGGAGCACGGGGAACAACAACTGCACAGTTGACGTCGACGAACTTGACATTACCATTAGCATCGACCTTGATGTTCGAGGTACATTCAGCCGGTGGTATCCCTTCCTGCTGCCCAGCGACGTTGGTTCTCAAGTAGCCGTAATTATAGGAAACTACAGCATAGTAATATGTTTGACCGTTTTGAACATCGGTGTCCACAAAGGAGTGTCTCAACCCCGTATCGTTGCCTAGATAAAACTCAGCACCATTAATACTAATCGGAAAAAATCCTTTAATACCGTCTATCTTATCATACTGAGCGATTGGCTTCTTGAACGTCGGCTTGCCAAAAGCATCCGTAATTACCTGAGACTCGAGAAAATTTGGGTCAGTGGCTTTATAAATTTTATACCCTTCGAAGTCGTACTGCTGCAAAAATCTATCATAAGTCTTCTCAGCTGTATCATCCCAATAAAGAGTAACCTTGCCATTGCCTGGAACAGCCGTGACTATTGGCTTATCAGGAGGCTTGGCAAACTGATAATTTGCATTGTATATCTGCTGAATAGTTTTCTTTCGCCTCGCCAGGTCATCCTTGTCCATTCCAAAAAGGAGAGCCATTGAGAACCTTTCAGTTTGTCCTTGGTGTAACGGGAATAATCCAGAAGCGAACATATTCGCTAAATTAACTCCTCTTAATATCTGGTCGGAGGGGGGAGTTAGAGTCGTCAAAATAGCCCAGTTTTGTTCATCGTCATGGAGCTCATAAACGTGAACCGGGAAAATGTTAAAGCCGGTTAAGCCCAGCTGATCCGATTCGTCCTTATCGAGTATACCGAAATCTGGTTCACCCTGTTCCGGTTTGCCATCGCCCTCCGAGCCATCCGGGTCCGGCCCTTTGTAACCTGGATCACCTGGACCTATACCATCTGTCCCGACATCATCATTCAGCGGCTCACCAGGATCCCATTTGCCGTTGTGGTTCAAATCAGTGTAGGACTTCCAGTTTTCGTTTTCATCGCCTGACCAGTGTGGCTTCCAGTAATGACCGTACCACGCATAAAACTTGTTAGCATCTGTATAAAATTTGTCTTGAGTTGAGTCGGTTAAAAATGTCCCAGCATCGTTGTCTCTTCGTTCATCTGTCAATCCATCGTCATCATTATCTATTCCATCGTCAGAGATACCAGGACTTTCAAGGAAGGCATATCCAGCATATCCAACTGGACTCCAGTTGCCGGGCTGGCCAACTTTTAATTCACTCCACGAATAGGAAATGTCGAGTTGGGTGTCGTACGCCCCACTGTTGAAGTCGCTTCCCCCAACACCACCAATTCCCCAGTCCACATACTGAGCAAACAACGTCTTTGGATAATCTTGTTGACCTATGTTCTGTATTTCGTAGTACCAAAATATGTTGTCCTCTGCAAGAACCTGTGACCACTGGAAGCCTCTATTTCTGACTTGCAATCCAAGGCCGCCTCGGCTCGTGTCTGAAGGAATGGGATAAAAGCCATATTGAATCGCATATTGTTTGTCCTGACTATCATCAAAGACGAAATAAGTTTCCAGGTCTGCATTTTCAACCCCCTTGCCAAAAAATCCATTCCAATAGCCATCCCAATCTACAGGTCGGTCAGGCCAGTGACTAGGCCAGGTTTCGGGACTGTTGCTCATTGCAGGAGAGCTCTGTGCCATATTGGCATAATTAGGGAGAGGCTCCCAACCCCATGGTGTACCGTCAGGCGCATATCTCATGAACTCTCTATACCTTGTCTCGAGTGGATGAAAAACCTGTCCCTTGTAATGCACTTCGGCTTGTGCAATCATAGCTACCCCATCAACATACGAATGCCCGGAACCCTTCGGCCATTCACCAGATGGCTGATCAGGCCAATGCGCAACTTCTCCGTGATTGAAGAAGATTGTTCTAACGAGATTCCCATCCATTATCCCCTTCTTGGTATATAGAATATTTCCTTTGTTCATATCAAGGACTTGCTGACCGAGGGCTTGATTGAAATACAGCACACAAATAGTCCAAAATAGTGGAAACAACCTCTTTAAAATCATTGCTGGCCTCCAAAATTCATTGTTATACCAAAGAGGATTTGTCGCGGAGGAGAATAAAAATCCGGACGAGTGAAGTATTCCTGAAGTGTGTTAATTGCCTGAGGTTGTGGATCATAAATCAATGAGGTCGTATATCCTGCTCTGCCAGTGTCAGTGAATACGTTCAGTTCATTCATAGCATCTAACAAGTTATAGACTTTGACGAATACTGACAGTACCTGTCCACCAACTCTAAAATACTTATTTGCATATAGATCAAGGTTAAAGATAGCTGGTTTGTTCTCGCTGTTGACGCCTGCAGATCTATAGTTAGATTGAGATGGGGTATACGGCAGTCCCGATCCAGCACGCCCTACAATACTGATGTCATAATCGTTTTCTTTCCCGTAAGTCAAGGTAACATTTAAAGAATGCCGCCGGTCCCAATCGAGCGGGACGAGCGATTTTGGACTTTCCCGCGGCGGATTGGTTTGATTATCGAGATAAACTGATAAAGGGTCTGATGCGTTCCCTCTCGCCACCTGGAAAGTGTAATCTACATTGGCTGAAAAACCATTTGAAAAGCGCTTGTCAAAACTAATCACTATCCCCTTCACATTACCATAATCTCTGTTGACGAACATGGCATACTGTGCTGCACCATTCAGGTAATCATGTATTTCAGTGTCAATCAAGTTACGAATATCTTTGTAGTAGAGCGTTAGATCTACTGCAAGGACATCACTCAATTGCTGCTGGAGCCCTACTTCATACGCGGTCGTCCTTTGTGGCTTAAGGTTCGCGTTGCCGACTACCGTCTGCACTTGACCTGAGACCATGACCTTGTAGCCAGGGTTTTGATACAAATATTGGAAAGGGGGAACTTGAAAAAATTCTCCGTAGCTCAGATGAATTACCCCTCTGTCCGTAATCGGGTATGCTAATCCGAGTCTCGGGCTCAGCTGATTTTTGGAGGTCGCATCTATAAATGTACTATTTGGTAAAGCATCGGGATTAAGAGGTACTGAATAAGCTGGTTTAAAGTAGTCATATCTTATCCCGGCATTAACTATTAAGTAGTCAAACTCCATCTTGTCCTGCAAATAGAAAGATATTTGATCAGGCCGCATTGAGTATTCCAAGTTGTCAGTCGCATTGGCTGGGGGGAGAGAAGGCTTGTAACCAGTAGTAGCATCCAGCCTCACCTGATAATCGTGCGACCACAATCGGTAGAACTGAAATTCAACCCCTGTTTTGAAAAGATGTTGTCTGTTTACCTGGCTGGTTAAATCTGCTTTGACAATATAGGTTCTGGTATCATGATTGTAGTGCCACATATCTGTTCCCCCTGTATAGAAAGTGTCGATCGGTCTCTGTTGCAATCGCATCGGGTTTACATAGCGTGGATCAAAAGGATCGGAATACAAATACTGGTAGCTTCTGGTATCCATTAAGGATGAACGGACTACAAAGAATGTATTTTCCCCAAAGACATGTGTATACTCAACACTAGAATTAAAACTCTTGTCAAAATTCCTATAAGCACCGTCGGGATTCAATCTAAAATTGTGTTCGTAATTTCTAAAATAGCTCCACTGATAGAGACCAGAAAGATTAAGTCTGTCCGCACCAAATGTTTTCAGTGATATTTTACCCAATAGTGTCCAGCGACGATCTGGGTTCATTGGAACATACTTACCATCTCCCGTAGACTGGATATACCAGGGAGTAAAGCTGAAGTTTGACGAATCGGTCGGGTTATAAACCCTCTTTCCATAAATTGGTCCATCATTGTTGTATAACCTTGAGTCCAAAAAGAACGATGATCCATTGAGTAAAGGGAGGGGACCGCTCAGCACTCCTTCTAAATTATAAATACTTGAAGGTCTGAATGTCCCGTCGTTCCAGAAGACATTGGTATGGGGAGTTAAATAGCTCCCCGAATATGCTGTTACTTGACCTGCAAGCTTACTCCCGCCATCTTTTGTTACCACATTTACTACGCCAGACATTGCCTGACCATATTCGGCGTTGAATGTCCCACTAATTACCTGTATTTCCTGAACTGCCGAATTTTCTACCTGCATAGCCGGTTCGCCACTATATGCATCATTAATCGACAATCCATCAACCATATATGCCACTTCCCCGGTTCTTCCTCCGCGGAAATGCCCATCGACAACACCTGCTTGCAAATTTACAATCCCTTGCACATCCTCAACGGGCAGTTTTTGAATCATGTTTGAGCTTACCCGCGCTTCGGATGACGTAAGATCCTTTTGAATCATCGGGCGCTGAGCTACCACCACTATTTCCTTAGTCTGGATTGATGATTCTGTAAGTTTGAAATCCACATTTGTCGTGAGGTCTGCCGAGACTGTCACATTTTTTACAAGAGTAGCAGTAAACCCAACTGCACTCGCGCGAACAGAATAAGTTCCCGGAGATAAATCTATTATCACATATTTGCCATCCAAATCTGTTGAAGCTCCATATCTTGTTCCCTCAACCACAACTGAAGCCCCTACAATAGGCTCTCCAGTCTCACCGTTTACGACCCTGCCAGCGACCTTCCCTTTTGTGCCCGAGTAAGCAAGAGAAGTAATCAAAATCAGCATTAATGCTATGATGGGGATCAAGCGCCAACCAATCATATCAATTTCTCCTCGATTTGAAATTTCGTAGTTCAATCATTTAAGAAGCGTCATT